>Ga0123357_10011005_pt1 | contig 11563 bp, 10 predicted proteins | sample TergutEmb28metaG_FD_89873 | JGI IMG/M metagenome (GOLD analysis project Ga0123357, IMG submission 89873) | Embiratermes neotenicus P4 segment gut microbial communities from Petit-Saut dam, French Guiana - Emb289 P4 | ecosystem: Host-associated > Arthropoda: Insects > Digestive system > Gut ...
ATGGATCTCCAGGAAGTGGGATGTGGGTATATGGACTGGATTGGGCTGGCCCAGGATAGAGACAGGTGACGGACGCTTGTGAGTGCGGTAATGAACCTTCGGGTTCCGTGAAATGCGGGGAATATCTTGACTAGCTACAAACCAGTTAGCTTCTCAAGGACTCTGCACCATGGAGTAAGTAAGTAAGTAAGTAAGTATATAGTGATCAATATTAAAAATTCGGCGTCAAGCTCAATCCATCAACCTATATGAGAACATACGAAGCAAGGTCATGAAGTGCTGTGCAAGCAATTACTTTAATCGACAATGGCGCTGTATTTTTAATACTAATCACTATATATATATTTATACAACAACAATATATATATATATATTGTTGTGTTACTGATCGGAATAAATTATTATATTCAAACATTTTGGACTACACATAACTGTTAAGTAGATGACATTGTTACGTCGTATATGAGAGGTCCCGAGTTTCATTTTCCGCCAAGAAACGGCCTACAGTAATGTTTGCATTGTTTTCATCAGTGCACATTCCAGGAAAATTCTCAAATTAGGTCACCACCGCTTCTTACCATATAGTTTCCCTCGTGCTATACAATCCTGGTATTTGAAATGGCTGCTAAATAAAGTAACACAATGATAAATAAATATTATGTCGGAAACTGTTGGATACATTAGACTCATCGGGCTTGATTTAGAGCATGGGTTTTCAAACATTTTATGGCAAAGGGCCACGCCCATAATTGTGGACCTGTTCGCGGGCCACAAGTGGGGAAATAACAATAAGTGGTATACCTGACTACACTATTGTGTAATTTTTATAGCATTTACATAAAATACAAATATGGCCACGGGCCGCATAATGCAAACTGGCGGGCCGAGGGTTTCAAATCCATGATTTAGTGTGTTTATGGAGTTTCCAGTGCCGTTTTTGCCTCCCACCCAGTGCAGCTTATTGTCTCGTATTACATAAACTGTCATGTATCAGTCAGCTTCCTCTGCAGAGAATGATTATGGCCACCGCTATCTAACACGTCAGCTGATATATCAACACTCGCACAGACGTATCACGTATGGGAGAGACGAGAAAAGCTTGCTAAGTGTCCGTCTGAAAACCGGATAAGTGGTTGATTGGAAGCCCTAGGTGTAGATGATTAACTTTACATACCAACCGTTTAACATTAAAAAATAACTCCCGAAGATTCTGCCCACGGATTGAACCTTTGTGTTTAGCACTGATCTAGGAAGAAACGTCGATGTTTTCCCCACATAATACTTAGTGGTTGTATAACTGGAGACGGAGTGCATTTACTGTGCGGTACGAACTGAATATGAATACATACCTATATATATTTCAGGATAACTTTCGTTCTCGAACGCCATGCCATGGATCGGGCGGTTCGTCTCCGGTCTTTCTTCGTGGAAGGTCAGGGTTCGAAGCCGGGTCAGTCCTGCTTTTTGTGGTAGACAAAGTGGAACTGTGGAGGTCCCCTCCCTCTCTAGTACTTAGGCTGTTGTCATCTGTCAGCATGATTGCATTGATGCTTCATACTCGTCTTCATATTAATGCTGATTTTTAAGGACAAAGGGGAAATCCTTTAAACCGTCAAACAGAGCATCTGAAAAGAGGGTGCACACTGAATTCAGCAGCATCAAAGTAGCGACCCGTGCCTGAACAATGGATTCATACAACTGAAGGTAGTGACAAGTGTCGAACTGTTTTGACCACTTTTTAAGGTTGGAATCCATACACAGTGGGGAAATTTTTGACTAAGAAGCAGGATTTTGTTCAGTGGAATTCGTCTGGAAAATTAACACGACAGTTTTCGTTGAAGTTTGCGCAGGCCACTGTTTGAGGTATCTTTTCTGGTAAGATGCAATCAAATTCGGAAAGGGAAGAACCTGGCAGGCACATGAATCCTCTCGATCTTCTGTCCATGTGTATATAAATCATATGGCAATTTAGGCGAAATATTTTGTTTTGCTCAAAAAGTGGCGTAAAAACTTTGTTCTTAATACATTAAAGCAATATATTCGCAGTTGTTTACTCATAACTGTTCCAGTGTTTGCTTAAGTGCTGTGAATTAACTCTGGAGCTGTGAAAAGAGTTGCCACAGCACATAGCCGTAAACATATTACATAACAGGTCTTGCATTGACATTCATCTTCGAGATAAACATGTCACAGCTGTAGTGTGTATGCCACAGATATGCTTGGGCGAACATTATGTAACTTTATCCCTACCGATCCCAAAGTATATCTCGAAATGCTGGAGCGAAACCCGACTTTTTCTTTACCCTACCACGAATGAAGCCCCATCTGTTAACATTAATCTGCGAGAAAATAATCTGGGCTTGTTTCCTGAGCCCTACCTGACAATTTCCCAAGGTAGTTATTTAAATAAATTCTTAACTCGCCACATTCACACTTCTGTCTTTGCCAGCTGTTAATGTCCTGTGTCTGGAGCATATGGTGACATTAAATAGGTTTGTAAAGTAAACCTGTGTAGTTTAAAATACAAAAGCTGCACGCACACGGCCTGCCGTTAGTTTCGCGTACTTGAACGACGACCTCCTGGCGAGAAATCGGATATGTATCCGGCAGGTCCTGCGACCGGTTAACTCGATCAAGTCGTTAGGTGGTGTTCCGCGGTACTGGAATGGTGCTAAATTTGTATCGAAATTCCACGTTGCGCTGAATGCTAGTCATGCAGCGCTACTGATGTTCACATTACAATTCTGCAATAATGTAGCCCTCACAATGGTGACACGAAACCCGACCTAGTTACTTACTGTAACTGCCCATTTTCATTCCTCTGTTGTGTTCTCTGATCATCACCACTTGTGTCACTTCCCAGAGTTTTGCTCTCCCCCACTATCTTGAAAGGATTAATGGTGTTTTTTTTATGTAGTGGTTACATTGCTACCTCTTATTATGAAAATGTCATTTTCTAATCTATATCCCCTTAGTCCCACTATTTTTCATGGATTTTTTTTACTTTTTTCAATTCTACCAAGGTATATGAAATACAGTGGTGTACGCTACAACGAACGGTGCTAGAACGACCGAATGCTACAACGAACGCGAGGAATACTATCGGCCGACGTAGCACGCGCGTGCGCGTGACGTGTCGGGGCTTCCCACTTTGAATAGAGCGTCACTCGTCTTTGTTATCGTTTGTAAGGTTCAGTTATAAGTTTACTTCATCTATCTGCTTATTTGCGCCTTTATCAATGAAAATATTTTTTTCATTATTCTGCTATATATTTTTAGCCATGAGCGGCCAAAATAGAGTGAGAAAGCTAATTAACTTAGACATTAAGAAAGAAATAATTTCCAAGCGAAAAAGTGGAAAAAGTGTAGGAGATCTAAGTGCTGAATATGGTATGGCTAAATTAACGATCAGTATAATTAAAAAAAAAAACAAGGAGGAAATAAAACGTGCACAGGTCGCGAAGGGAATCTCTAGGTTAAGCAGTTCACGTAGTAATATCACGGAACAGGTGGAAGCTCTTCTTTAAGTGTGGATTAATGGAAATCAAATGGCAGGTGATAGTGTCAGTGAGGCGAATATTTGTGAAAAGGCCAAACAGTTGTTTGAGGAACTTGGTGCTAAGGTTCCTAGTGCAAGTACTGTATTGTTTTTGTACTTATATTTTTGATTTCGTATAATATTTTTTCCTGTTTAAATGGTTGTGTTGGATTGTAACTTTGCTGTAGGCTGTGGGCCTGGAACGGATTACCCCTGAATACATATATTTCAATGTATGCTAGAACGAACAGATGCTATCACGAAAGAGGTTCTAGAACCAATTGCGTTCGTTCTAGCTTACCAAACTGTATATTAAAACAGACCACAGCCACGTATTTTACAATTCGTCATTCACTATAATCCCTTCTTCTTCTCTTTCTTCTTCATCTTCTCCTCTTCCTCCTCCCACTCCTCATTCTCGTTATTCTTCTTATTCAATGGCGCTTCGGCCCATTTTCGGACCATGTCTTCATCGTTTCTGGGGTTTCGAGACACTTAAGAGTTTCATGGGGCCCCACGACCAACCCCCCAACCGGGGGGGGGGGAGTTTATATCTCTTTTCCGGCACCTCGCTGAGAACTTGTCCGGCCCTTCCAGCAGCTGGGCCACCGACATGTGTTTCATGTTGGCTGTTGCATCCCAGCTCCCTCTGCCGCATAATTATGCCGTCATCCTATCGCCTGAAGCTGTATGACCTGTGCAGCTTTCGTTACGTCGTTCAGGAAATCAAGAATGACTTAATATTCTGTATCGGGTACGATGCTGGGGGTGGGGTTGGGATTGAACTGACAATATTGTATGCAAGGAAGAGGGCGTCGCATATAGTAGGTGTATACTATTATCGGTGTCAAGGGGACGCGTAAAAGGTAAGTTAGAAATCCAGCCTTGGGACCGACATCGAACTGGGGTTTCCAGAATAGAAAGGAACAGTGCAAACTACGCAAATGTTACGTCAAGTCAGAATGTTTTATGCTGATATCTACTGTACATTTTTCTTAACTGCAATGACTTAATGGTGCATACTGCGTTTTATTAATTCATTAAGCACAAAAGTTCCGTCTATTAGCATGCCGTGTTCTGTAATTCGCGTTAATTTGTTACGGTTAGGAATAGGACAGACACTGACAGGCCTTCACTAAAGACGATCATTCGCATTTGTTTTCTGTACGAAGTGCACGGCTTGGAAAGGCGACGTGCCACCAACACTTTGTCTCTGGTGCTAGGCACTTAACGTATTTCGATTAAATTTGATGTTTGTGTGACCGTGCATCACTGATACAATAATATCAACAGCCAACTATGTGCAACAATAATAATTTTATTAATTATTTCACTCAGCGGCTCAACATGTTTCGGGCGATAATTTCGTCCATCCTCAGGAGCATTAGACTGTGTTTACAGCTTGTGGTATAAAGCACCATAGGCATATAAGGCAGCATAGTCGGTGCTTTATACCACAAGCTGTAAACACAGTCTAATGCTCCTGAGGATGGACGAAATTATCGCCCGAAACATGTTGAGCCGCTGAGTGAAATTATTAATAAAATTATTATTGTTGCACATAGTTGGCTGTTGATATTATTATTTCAATTAAATTTAGTACGTTGGGTGTCAGTGCTGAAACTTTTTCGGCGATTCAAAAATGCACTAAGTACAATACAATAAAACACGTCATAAAACACAATTCATGATAAGTGCTAACTCCTACATGTTTCGGCACCAAGGTGCCATCTTCAGGGATTTTAATAACAATATTGGATCGTAAGTCCAACATGCACTTTAGTCGCTAGTCTCCCTCACTTTAATGGTTGGAATTAAAAATTAAAGATCTTAACTTTTTTAATTTATAATTATTAAACTCCTTGAGGATGGAACTTTGGTGCCGAAACTTGTAGGAGCTGGCACTTAACATGAATTATGTTTTATGATTTGTGTTTTATTGTATTTTACTCAGTGCATTTTGTTGTTTAATACATTGAACATAAGAAAATGCACGGTATGAACAGGATAAAATTGCTGGGCGATTTTAATGTTCATACATTAATGTTAGGCATAACCACTTGATTTGCGCGAAGAAAAAAAAAATGCATATTTAGACACAGTGCACTTATTTAGGTAAGGCCCTTCCCGCACAGCCCGGGACTTTCAGTATCATGATAGCCAGTCATCTAAATATGCAGTGTGTACATCTCCATTAATACAGTACGACAAGTTATTAAGCATCGGTGAATTATGTCATTGGGCAGTCGCAGCATGTGTTTGGCAACAACCAGGTTGTCTTTATGACCCATATTACAGAAAAATGAATCAATATACACGGAAGAGTTGTCAGCTCTCTGAACTTCTCCGAATTCCAACAGCTGGCTGTCCAATTCTCTTTCCAAATGTGTGTGCTTTCTTTAAGCACATATCTCAGTAACAATACTGTAGTGAAGGCAGAAATCTTCAAGCCACAGTCGCAAGAACCTTATGTCTTTGCGTTCTGCCTACCCTGGAACCAGCGACAGCATAATTTTCTGAATTACGAGGCTTATTTAGAAAGTAAGTACCGTTTCGCTGTAAAAAAATCGAGTAAGGTTTCGTATAAAATTTTATTGTTATCAGATTCTATATTCTTCATACTATTTTTCCACGTATTCGCCGCCATTATTGTGGCACTTATCTTAGCGGGGCACACGTTTTTGTTATCCTCCTCATAGAAAGCGGCCGCCTGCGATGTTAGCCACTACTGACAGTGTCATAGAGTAGAGTCATTGAAATCTGAGGAAAGTGCAGGGACAGATCAGAAATTGTGAAATGTCTGTCGTCACGCACGCTTTCGTTGACCTTACGTACCAAATCATCATTTACCAAAGATGGACGCCCACTTCGCGCCTCATCGTGCACGTTCTCTCGTCCTTCATTGAACATCCGAACCCATTTCCTAACCATGTCATCACTCATCGCATGGTCGCCATACACTTGACAGATCTGGTGATGAATCTCACTTGGTAGCACATTCCTAGCGTTCAAAAAACGAATTACAGGCCGTATTTCACAGTCGGCGGCCCCTTCAATTGTCTTAAACATGTTTAATGCACAGGAACAAACATAAACATAACACGAAATTCACGAAATGGCATCTGTGGCTTCTCAATTGATAGAGGAAGTCATTGCACATGCGCAAAGTGACAGTCTCGAGGATGCGCGAGAATATGCGCAGACGGTACTTACTTTCCGAATAACGTACGTATATGTAGACCTGTGTGGGCTTAATATGCATAGCGTATTTAGCGTCACGTTTAACAACGTTTACTTCCAACATGTAAAAGCAGTATTTTGTATGTTACATTTATTGTTCTAGTATTAATCGAGGATTCCTATTATTATTTGCAGATTGTCAACATGGGAGCAGCGGACAAGAACAGCAAGGTGGTGGCTCCAGATGGTGGGTGGGGGTGGGTAGTAGTCATCGGTGTTATGGTGGTCAATGTAAGTAGTTGCATTCATGAACGAAATCCGCAAATATTAGACGCACTAGGCTAAACTTTCGAAGCAGTTATTGCAACTCGGCGAAAAAGGACCCATGGAGGGTTCTAAACGGCTTTATGCAAACAAAATATTATTTAGTTTAAAAAGCTACTTTAATAATAATAATAATAATAATAATAATAATAATATAAGATTCTAAAATATAAAGATCATACAATATAAATACAGCGCATGTGGAATATAAAAACACAGGTGATACCAGTAATAATAGGGGCGAATGGGACTATTTCAAAGTCATTTAGAAAATACGTGAGCAACATACCAGGAAAACATGAAGTCAAGGGACTCCAGAAAACAGCCATATTGGGCACTGCACACATACTTCAGAAAATACTTATGTAAAAGAACAATAGATTCAACACTGAAACTAACGATATAAGCACCATAAATAGTAACAACAGAATAGCTGCTACACTGTATTCCCTAGGGACATCGTTTGTCTCAGAAATATAAGTATAAATACCCTGCGTAAAGGAGATTATGATGATGATGATAATGATAATGATGATAAGAATAATAATATACTTCGAAAAGTACTAGTGTCAAAGTACAACACGTTTATCATGGGAAATAACATTACGTCTATCATGTATTGTAATCTCAAAATAGATGCACTATTAATATACTCTAGAGCATTATATCAACATGCCCAATATTGGAAATGAACAACATAAAGACCTGTGACAGAGTGTCTGCTTAACCACGCTTTATCTTATGTGAAGACATGTGAGTGTGATTAGAAAAGAAGCACTGAAATGACCGTGTACCGAAGTTAGTACAAACAAGTCATGAAGGTCAGGTAACCATATTATGGCATCAACAAGTGCAAACCGACAGAATCATCCCTAACAATAAACCGGACATCATAATTCGTGATAATGAAAAAGGAAAATGTATGTTTACAGATGTTACAATTTCAGGGGACAGAAATGTGATTAAGGAAGAAGCTGAGAAGATTCTGAAATGTAAAGACCTTATAATAGAAATTCAGCGCATGTGGAATGTAAGAACTAATCTAATACCAGTAATAATAGGGGCGTCTAGAACTATCTAAAAAAATCAATCAGAAAGTACCTGAGCCACGCATCGGTAAAGCACGAAATTAAGGAATTGCAGAAAACAGCCATACGAATTGGGCACTGCACACATCTTCGGAGAATACGAATGTAAAAGTACAAAATATTCAAATGGGATTTAACACTACGTGCGCCGTAAATTGTAACTACAGAATAGCTGCAGTATTATATACCATAGAAACATTTTTTTTTTTTTTTTTTTTTGTTTTCCCCCAGGTATGTAATTGTGAATAACCTGCATGAAGGTGGTAGTGGTGATGATGATAGTTGCTAGACAAGGGTCTTGAAGATGCACTTAATGGGTTTATAAAACACTGGTAACTGGCTAAAAGGTTACATGGCAACACATTTCAGACAGCTGCACTGTTCAGTAATACTCAGTACGTTTTCCAGTTCGCAACTCGTTCCATTGAGCCATCATTTGGGCTGCTGTTTGGAGATAAGCTCAGAGATTTGGGTGTGGCAACTACAGGAGCGTCAGCCATCATGAGCACCCTGGATGCGACAATAAACTTTTCTGGTATGTACCGAAACTTTCATAATGAACACAGTACCATCTCTCGTCACTGAGGGGGTGTGCTTCCCCGTGATGTGGCGTCATATGTAAGAATAACTGAATCATCGGCTACTCCGCTGAAAAGCCCCGAAATTTCCATTGTATTTATATTTACTTCTTTTGTTCAGTTTGCCTGTTGTTATGTATGAGTGTGAAACTTGGTCGCTCATATTGAAGGAGGAACGTAGGCTGATGGTGTTCGAGTAGGGTGCTAAGGAGAATGTTTGGGCCGAAGAGAGACGTGGTAAGGGGGTAGTTGAGAAAACTACATAGCGAGGAGCTTAATGATTTGTACTCCTCAACAAATATTATTCGGGTTATCAAATCAAGAAGAAAGTGATGGGCGGGTCTTGTAGCTCCTATGGGGGAGAGGAGAGGTGCGTACAGGATTTAGGTTGGGAAACCTGAGGGAAGGAGATCACTTGGAAGACCCAGGCTTATATGGGATCTTCAAGAATCGGGGTGGGGGTACGGACTGGATTGATCTGGCTCGGGATAGTGTCAGGTGGCGGGCTCTTGTGAATGCGGTAATGAACCCTCAGGTTTCATAAAATGCGGGGAATTTCTTGAGTAGCTAAGGATCTGTTAGTTTCTCCAGAAGGACTTGCTACACGGAGTTAGTTTATTTGTTCATAACGTTATATTCGACATGTTTCGGCCTGTACTCGACCATCAACACGGAAATCGTTTGTATATAACTTTGGGAATTAATGCTGGCTTTGCCACTGCGTGACAGGTGCATGCACGTATAGAGCCAGCAGTAATTCCATATGCTTTGCAAATATGTGTATGATTTCCCCGCTGTTGGCCCTGTCCGAGCAGGCACATGACTGAAGTAACATCAGAAACGAGTAAAGAGAAGGGTAATGAAATCGCATGTTGTAGAGGGATAGTTGTTTATTATCAATAATTGAATTATTCATACTTACTCACAACTGACGACACTAAACATAAATAATTTCAGCGTTACGAAATCTGTTATACAGTGAACTTATTTTTGCAAGCTCTGACTGTCCTAAGAGTCGGGAGAGTGTAGTCGCTATAACTACTAGGCTACGGACTGGACTTGCGAGGGACTGTATTTCGATTTCTGGCAGAGACAAGATATTTTCGTTTTCTCCAAAACATCCCAGGCATCTCGGGGGCCCACTTAGCATTTTATTTGACGACTTCCGGTGCGCTTTTCCTGGGGGTAAAGCGGTCGGTTCGTGACACCGACCACGCACTTCCATCCAGTGTCGAGGGTAAGAATGAGTGGAGCTGTGTCGCTGCTCCTCCACATACCTGGTGGTGTGCACAAGGTTCACTTTGGTGACTGGCAGAAGAGTTGGGTATTCTCTTGTCAGTTTTGGTTAACCCATAATCATAGAGTTCCATAGTTACGCTGTCTACAGAAATATTAGACAGAGAAGTTGACTCTGTTAGCTTGAAGTATAGGGTGTCCCCCCCCGACCGATAAACGCCTGCCCGACGCTGTAGTGAGACTTTATTAGACTTTCTAAAGGTTACTATCACTGCGATGGTTTGCGTAGCTCTCGTCATCAACTTTTAAGCCTCCTGACATGCGAGGTACGACGTAACGCTGGCAGAGCGTCGAGCTGAGCGTTGAACCATGGACAACAAACATCCTATACAGTATAAACCCCGGATTTCAAATGAGCATGTCTTTATGTGTGTGGGCCGGGTAGCTCAGTCGGTATAGCGACTGACTACGGGCTGGACGGTCCGGGATCGTATCCCGGTGGGGACGAGATTTTCCGCCCGTCCAGACCGGCCCTGGGGCCCACCCAGCCTCCTCTACAATGGGTACCGGGTCTTTCCCGGGGGTAAGTGCGGCCGGGGCATGCTGCTGACCACTCACCCCTTTCTAGTGCCGCGGTCATGGAAGAATAGAGCTATACCTGTACCCACCCTCTGGATCACACCGGGCCTGCAACGGGATCACATTACCTATGTCTTTATGTGTTAACCTTCTTCACTGCTGATGGTAGTTTTTTATAATTTCTTTGTGTTTATTAGCAATCAGAGAGAATACAATCTATAAGCTAATATGATGATTATACAAGGTACGCTGCGATGGCATGTCTTACAATGACGTGGTAGGGTATGCACCCAGCGGTGTCACCTCCGGTGCCTTGTGAGTCAAAAGGTCAGCATCTTGTTATTCTCCTAATGTTTATAGCTTGTAGTAGTGGCTGTCATAGTGGAGTGAGATGGGCTGCCAGCTTGTTGTGATGTTTGTTGATTCTTTCATGGATGACGTCACTTACATAAGGGATGTTGAATTCTGTATGTAAAGTATGATTTGTTATGTGCCAGGGTGCATTTGCTATGACAGAATTTTGGGTTTGGATCTCTGCATGATAACTACGTTGGCCTGTCTGGCGCAACCCCATAGGTCTATTCCGTAGCTCCTTGTAGGTTTGATTACCGCTTTGTAGATGAGTAATTTATATTCTATAGATAGATGGGATTTTTTTCCCCATTAACCAGTTGATCTCTTTTGTTTTTAAGACAATTTGTTTTCTTTTTCTGTCGATGTGTTCTTTGCAATTTAACCTGCAATCGAAGTGTATTTTACTGCTTCTGTTTGCGGTATGAGAGTTTGGTTGATGTTGACTGCAGGGCAGTGGCCTTTCCGGAGGGTAAACATTATGCGCGATGACTTGGATTCGTTAACCTTAATTTTCAATTTCTTTAGCCATTTTCGATGATGTGTAAGTGCTCTTGAAGATTAAGTGAGGCTATCTTCGGTCCTTCATGGGTTGAAAATATTGCTGTGCCATCCGCGAATGTGCCTAATGTAATTTTTCTGGTTGTTGGTAAGTCAGATGTGTACAGTACATAGAGAAGAGGACCAAT
>Ga0123357_10011009_pt1 | contig 11562 bp, 8 predicted proteins | sample TergutEmb28metaG_FD_89873 | JGI IMG/M metagenome (GOLD analysis project Ga0123357, IMG submission 89873) | Embiratermes neotenicus P4 segment gut microbial communities from Petit-Saut dam, French Guiana - Emb289 P4 | ecosystem: Host-associated > Arthropoda: Insects > Digestive system > Gut ...
GCATAACCTGTATGACATATACCTATTGCAGTGTATACAGTACTAGACTCCTGATGATGGACGGAAAACCTGTCCGAAACATGTAGAGTTCTATTCCAAAAATAAATTTGAGAAATTAGTGCACCTCGTTGGTTTTATGATAAGAAAAGAATATTCTAACTCCCTGAATTAAATTTTTTAGCCATACTGAAATTCTAGTGAGGATGTTCTAAATTGGTGTGAAAAGTTTGCTGGTATTGACAATATTATAATTACAGTTGTGTTTGATACGCGCCGCATTTCATAGTCTGTGTCTAATCCGATCGTCAAATTACTGGTTATGATTATACTGACATCGTTTCTGTTTCTGACATTAGTGGCAACAGTTGATTTCGAACCAGGATATTACAGAGCACTAGGTTGTTTATCTAACCACTAATTGTCACACGAAAGAAACAGTATGATAAACAACAATCTGAAGAAGGCAGTTACCGTAACTTCGTTTATGTAAGTCAGACGAAAGAAAATGTCTACCATCACATGTATTCATATTTAATTACTCAGTACGTCCACAGATCTTTATGGACGGGGAAGTTCAAGTTGTTTAGTATGTTGACGAGAAAAATGAGGGATTAAAGACCGAAATGGTTACATTTTGCAGTATTTTATTACGTAGGAAGTTCTTTCGAATTACAGTGACTGTGAGCTTATTTAACAAGGGAATAATTTCCCATGATCGGAATTCTGATTACCTCAAATTGAGTGCACTCTCGTGTCAGGGCTTTGAGGAGGTTAACATATCGTAATTTTAGTTGTCTCTGTTCTCACCATACACTTTCATATGTTGAAGATCTTTGTTGAACATAAATGTTACTATCTTGAAGCACTTTATGGTTCCGGTTCTCCACAGATTTCATGTTACATTATTCATTGTCATGCAGTCTGCTTTACTAGCTTTGTATTATTATTATCATCATTATCGTCTCCTTTATGCAGGGTATTCATACTTATATTCCTGAGACAATCTATGCCCCTAGGGAATACAGTGTTGCAGCTATTCTGTTGTCACTATTCATGGTGCTTATATCTCTATTTTTAGTGTTGAATCTATTGTACTTTTACATAAGTACTTTCCGAAGTATGTGTGCAGTGCCCAGTATGGCTGTTTTTTGTACTTCCTTGGCGTCATGTTTTCCTAGTATGTTGCTCACGTATTTTCTAAATGACTTTGAAAAATTCCCAGTCGCCCCTATTATTACTGGTATCACCTTTGATTTTACATTCCACATGCGCTGTATTTCTGTTGTAGGGTCTTTATATTTTAGAATCTTCTCGGCTTCTTTTTAATCACATTTCTGTCTCCTGAGATTGCAACGTCTATTAACATACATGTGCCCGTTTCATTATCACGGGTTATAATGTCTGGTTTGTTGTTGGGAATAGTTCTGTCAGTTCGTATTTGTTGGTTCCACAATATGGTTACCTTGCCTCCTTGACTTGGTATTATTATTATTATTATTATTAGTATTAGTAATATTTTTATTCGTATTATTACTTTGTTAAGTGACTGTGTACTTGTGTATTGTCCCATTCAATTGTTTACATTGTGACTGGTTATTTCTTTCATAAACTGAGTTGAACGGAACGTTACTATGCAATCGGGAAAATTTTTTTCTTTAACTATTAATTTAAGCTGTTATTTCGTATTACCTCTTTTCTGTTTGTTTTCTTTTGTTGCTTGTTATTTGTATATATTCCTTACGCCCCTGTACTGTCTCTTTAATTGACCTTATGGTTGTTGCGCCAGTACATTAATAAGAAAGACCTGAATGATGATGATTATTATTATATAATATTATATTTATTAAAATATCAGGCGGATTTCCTCGTGTATAATTTTCTTTTGTTGCATGATTTTTTAGTAGAATAGCTTCCTGAAATTTCAAACACGTAACCACACTCGTGCCCACATACACAGACCAATCATATTCTCTTTGTCTACAATAATAAATTAGATTCAGCCATTAAGAACTACATTTAAAGTGTACTTGCACTGTATTAATACGTTTGCTTCTAATTTCTGACTTGTCAATTTTCCAGCAGTACGTCGTAACGAAAATAGACGGAATTTCTGGACTTCTACAAGCTAATGGTGTATACAGTGTACTCTCGATTATCTGTGATCGTATTAACCGGTTTGGTGATTATCCGAACACGATGGTAGTTTGCTAATGACTAGTGTCGAAGGTAGCAAATAACGTATTATAGCGCCAAGCGCTCGGACAACAACAGGTACAAGCTGTGTTATCTACATAATAAGTAAATTAGAATTTTTATTTTTTTGTGGTCCAATTATCCATGCAGCCCCTCCCCACCATGGCGTTGAATAATAGAGAGCACACTGTCATTCTGTGACGAGATAACGAATAAAAGAAAGTAGTGATATCAAGGTGATAATGTAATAAATGCACACGTTAAAAGAATGGGTTTGAATAAGCGTACCTACGCCCGTTTGTGTAATTAGATGTCTACGCAGATTTTCAGATTTATGCGTATATTTCCACCTCTGTAGACATGATAATGCTTTCACGGATTGTCAGTTTATTTCGTTGCGGTCCTGGTTTTCCTGGAAAGACAGATATATAATATTGCCTAACCCAGTCTTAAAATTCAGATCGCTGCACGGCTGTGATCATTTTATGTGTACTGATAGTCAGTTGCACAAATTCTTATATTTTTTTCAAAAATGACGTATCAAGGGAGGCGTTAAATCAAATAAATACCTCTAGCTTAATTATTTTATCCATTAGGAAGTCTCTATTCAAACCACGACACACATTTTGGGACATCAAGTTACATAATTGAAGCGAAGTTGAATTCTCAGTAGAGGAAAGGTATGCTAGAACATGCTGTGAATATTTTGAACGCATGAATACCCTCAGAGAGTTAGTACCTGGTTTTCGTATACTTGTGTGGGAATTTGCCAACGACCTGCACGTAAAATAAGAAGAGCATAATAGCTTCTGCATGCGGGATACGGTCGCTTCTGTACCTCCACCCTTGTGGTCGTATCCATGGTAACCATTGTGGGGCTGTTCTCACGAGGGGACAAATCGAGTATTTGTTTACATTCTTGTTATGCCGGTAACAGCGATGCGGAATCGGATCGTTTAGGTTCTGGTTCTGAAACTTACGTGTTTTCAGTTGCTTAAAACGAATGATAATGGGTCAGAGCTGCTTCAGTAAATATATTGTTTGGATAGGAATGAAAGCGAATGACAGATATTAGCTATAAGACAAAAATACCAAAATATGTCTGATCATAGTTTGAGTCCAAGTCTGTCGTAAGAACTGTATCAAAAAATTAAATTAAATTAAATTAGCTGTGCTTCAAGATGAAAAATATCTAGAGTACCAATGGTGAAAGGGGGACCGCGATGGCACAGTGGTTAAGGTGCTGTGCTACAAATCGGAAGGTCGCTGGTTCGATCCCAGCTGGTGTCAGTGGATTTTTCATTGACATAAAATACTTCCGATCGCACTGTGACCCTGGGATCGACTCAGCCTCTAACAGAAATGAGTACCAAGATTATTTTCTGGGGGTAAAGGCGACCGGTGCGTAAGGCTGACAGCCTACCACCATCCTGTGCCGTTGTCACGAAATCTGGGAACCTTAACTTCCTGGAACCCTCTGGGCCGGTCCAGGCCTGTAAAGGGACTGCTTTACCTTTACCAACGGTGAAAGAAACTAAAGGCTAATAGAGTGGAGTGTATATCCTAAAATAACACAACTTTATTTTATTTGATGGTAGAGGTGTATTTACATTTACTACCTAAGGTACAACTACACGTTTCGGCTCTTGATAATAGCCATCTTCAGGTTGTACATGAATCGTTAGAAAGTAGCTATACAAGATTTAATATGGGCTGTGTACATTGGGGATGTGGGAGATGACGTGGGCACGAGATCTCGTATGTATCATGGAGATTGGGGAGTGGGTACATGGGGTAACTGCTATTGTGTATATTTGATTTAATAGTAACGTCTATGTTATCATATGTATACACTAAATACTTGTCCTATACGTATGTACTGTGCTACGATATACAAGATTAAGGAATTTGTATTTTTTGTAATAGGTATATTAAACTAAAAACGAAAAGGTAGAGTAAAACTAAAATAAGGTGCCGTAAGGCAGTACTGAAGTTTTTGGCTTAATGTTGTTCTTCCGATTACGCAGAGTTGGATGTTACAGTTGAGTGTAGGGCTTCAGAAAGTTCACAGTCTGTGTGAAACCTTATGAAAACAAAAGGCGATTTTAATAGCTGCAGCTATAAAGGGGTGTGTTAAAAATACATTTATCCTTAGACACAGACAGAGACAAATTAAAAAGAACTGCTGTTCCAGGTGCAACACTTCTGACAGTACAGTGATTATTAACACCATAATTTTCCGCCCATACCGTACACTCGCAGTAGACACGGAGTCCTGCACATTCTTCGGCCTGCACTCAGATTAAATTTGAGACTAGCCTTCCTTGCGCACGGCGCAATTTCGTATTAATAAAGTGAAACACTGATTACACGGTAGAATAAATCACCTTATATTAATATACACCATGCAACCTTCGCGGCACACAGTGCACTTACTTATTCTGAACGTGTAACACTGATTATTCATGCAGAGTAAAATATATCGCGGTTTTTATATGTACACTCTTCTCACGATTACATATTCTAGACATGCAAGCCACATTGTCTTTTAATTAAGTTAATTATGAATTCCGAAAGCTATTAATTGAGTTGTATTCTTCATGCCGTCTCTGACGCAAGTAGATCGCAGAGGCCATGCCATCTTCTACTTCTCGAGCTCTTAATGGTGATTCTATGTCCAATCCGGTTGTGGATGCAGGCCTCTGATTTTTCTGTCTGTGTGATATCTTGTGCAGACTGAGGAGCTTTGCTTCGAGCCGTTTCCCTGTCTAAGGAATGCTACCAGATGTCTATAAACATGCATGGGTAACTTGGAAATAGAGGGCCCTGGATCGCATTGGTTGATGGAGACATGCGGGTCTTTGTGTAGTGACATGGGTAAGGTCAGGTATGGCAATCAGTTGGTTGTTAGGGACGTGGCCAGTCGCAGGTTGTTAGTCGCTGGTCTTGCAATGTGGAGGCCCGGTTTCGATTCCAAAGCCTTATATTAGAGTAAGTGAAAATGGTAGAGGTTTTCCTCCGAATACTTCGGTTTTCCTCTGTCAGTGTCATTCCAGCTATGCTCCATATTCATATTTCTTTCATACACCACTTACGATATAATATCAGCAACTGACAGTCGTTAAGGAAAACACCTCTTGTCGCGGCTGAAGAGAATTTTATTAGTTCTGAATGAAAACTGTACGCTCAGAATCTTTGACCAAAGCAGACACCTGCTTCACACATGAATATGCTTAAACCTGAACACGAACGTTAATTCTTGAGAAAAAGTAATGGCGGTTTCCTCCACAATGCCGACAGACATTTGCTACACGAAATGTCAATCCCAGAAGACAGGACTTTTCTCAGCATGGCGACTACAGATCTCACATGACGTTGTTTGAGATTAGGTGGGTCATGTCTGTGAATTAAGAAGCACTTCATTTCAGGCCGCTTTCTCTGATGAATACTGTGATAAGCAGCAAACTGGCGGTAGGAGGTGTGTGGGTTTAAGTGTCTGCTGACAGTGCTCCCAAAGAATAAACCACTGGTTCTTTCTTAGTTAAGGTTTCGCATATTCAGTTTTCCTCGACTTCAGTCTTACATAAATCCAGATCAAGAACAATCTTAGTAGGTCTGTCGTCCGAATTCATTTTAAATCTAAGTGCAAAGGAGTATATTATGAAATATTACTTTAAGAGCAACATACCTCTGCACCTGTGTATGTAAGTGCATATTTGTAACGTCCGAGTTTCTAAGAAAATATGGGGTTCGTGTCTTTTGGGCGGAACTGGACTCCAGGTTAGATTCGAACAGATAAGCTTACTAGATAACTCTTTATGTTTGTAGTTTTCATGTGTTTTCAAGATAAACATAATAATCACCTAACAACAAAAACAGTAACCTAACAAATTCGTCGTAAACATCATAGTTATTTTTTGTGACGAAACAGACCATATTTTGCTATGATCTCCTCACTGTCAACGCATCGAGTTCACGCTCAGACACACCACGGCCTATTTAGCTCCTCAGCGCGACGCAGAGACATCTATCTGACAACACACAACCCTGACAACAGAGAGACCTTTATGCCCCCGGAGGGAATCAGACCCTCAATTCCAGAAAGCAAGCGGCCACAGATCCATGCCCTTGACGGCTCGGCCGCTAGAATCGGCATTATAGTTATTAGAGATGCCTGATAATTCTTCAAATTTTGGCAAAATTAATGTATTTTAAATGTAGTAGCAGATCAGCATTAAGCCTATATTTAGGTACTAGTAAGAAAATTGCTGGTAATTACCATTAATTTGAATGTTTATATCTCGTTTCCAAAATATATGAACATAAAAATATGCGAATATTTAATTTTGCTTATAACTGTGTGACATTTGTTTGGGAAGAAATTGTTGAGGGGAAGAATTGTGCTGAAGGAAGAAGCAGTAACAAACAAGAGGGTGCAGAAGATTATGTAATAAGAGGCAATTAGTTTATACTTGTCACTAAATACAGGCTGGTAAAATCATGGAGGACTCGATGGGCGGTACAGGCAGCACATCTAAAGATTTTGGCGAATTCATATGCAATTTTGTGAACGTAACAGGAACACAGTTCGGACACCTAGGCATGTACGGGAAGATAGTGTTCTATATATCTTAAGGGTTTGAAGTCTGAGGGTATGGACTAGATTTTAATTACTTAGAATATGGTTAAGAGGTGGGCTCCAGTAAATCCCACAAAAAACAATCGGGTGTCATAAAAGATGGGAAATCTGTTTAGTAATATTGCAAGATTTTAACGAGGAAGCTCTAGATCGCACTAGGTGGAGAGCTCGCTTTGGAGGTGGCTGTGGACCTGTCGTGAGACAGACTAATAAATGAATGAATGAATTGCAAGACATTTTTTTCTCTATGAAGTAAGTTGAGTAGTTAAATAGCAAAGTCTAGATGGGCTAGAATAAAAATGTGTAAATTCGTGACATAATTAATGTGACAATTTCTATGATGGATGTCAGAAAGTAACATTGCCTGATACTACAGTTCATTGAATAAGTTGTTTACAGAACGGAAATGGCATTGTTTCACACAACTCTGGAAAATCCTGCCTGTAGTCACCCCAACAGCTGCAGAAAGCACGCCTTTAACGGGGTAATTAATTACGGCGACATATGGAGTAGTTTTGATATACACTCCCAGGGCGTTTTAATTATTTATTCATGCTTCATAGGGTGGAGTAATTGGATAAATTTAACTGTGATATTACAGAACAAGCATATACATGAAATATCACTGTCATCCATAACCAGCAACTGAAATAGTACAAAGGCGCTTCAGGAGATAAGGTAAAATCCTGATGCTTTATTTTGATTTCTATGCCTCCATAAAATGGGTATCAAATCCTACATATTGACGGGCAAGAATTGGCCCTACAGTGGCACTAAGGCTTGTATGCCGATGACATGTTTGTAGTCAGGAGGTAATAGATAGCTTCACGTCGACGTCTGTTGCAAATCGCTTGCCAGCCGTGTGCTTTTTATAGGTTCAAAGAGATGAACAGAACGGGCGTGAGATCGGGTCTGGCCCATAATTTCTTAGCCTCAGCGCTGAACAAGTCATTGGGCCGTTGGCAGGGTGGGGCCTGGCTTTGTCCTGCAGCATGGTGACGTCGTTGCTCAACAACCCAGGACTTTCGCGAGAAATGACTTGCCGTAACGTCTAAAGTATATCACAGTGACGCTTATCAGTTACAGTGTCACTACGTTTAACGGAATCCACAAGAAGCGCGCCTTAGTGATTACAAAGACAGTTTTCACGAAGTTCCTCATTGATGTCTTCGCTCTGAATTTCTTTGTTGGGGTGACGATGGGTGATTCCATGCCATGGAATTTTTCCTTGGTTTCGAGTATTGCTTGATTTGCTTGATCAACCATACTTCATCCCTTGTTATAATGCAGTGTAGATACTGATATTGTTGATGGACGTAACGTGTAACATACATGACAGAGGCCCATCTCTTTTAAGTCCAGTCTGGTTTTTTGGCACCCAGCAGTTTAAAAATTTCTGTAACCCATTGGCCATGGAAAGGGCTGTCCGAAATAAACACTGAACTGGTAAGCTCTATGGCAATATCACCCAGCTTACTGCTTCTGTTCTGTTTGGTAAGTACATCTTACGGCACACGTTTTCACACACAGTGTATGTGTCTGCGATTTCGGATCGCTGCTTGTCGTCAACTTGTGTCCTGCCGTAACCGACAGCATTGCACCATATTAACACTTGTTTCCGTGGCATTGTTCGTGCTTGTTACACGTCCCTTAGTTGACGATGAATTTCCATCCGTGCAACCCTACGTATCACGACAGTTAGACACGTTTCTAGTAGGCCTACCATTTTGAAACTATTTGCACTGCGATAGGAAACGTCTGCGGCTGTGTGACGACACAGAGATCCTACACGTGCTCGTCACGTGGTGAAGTCGGCGGTGCGATGTTGCTCTATTTCGCGATACATTCTGTTGCCTTAATGAGCGTACTTATTTCGCTTTAGTCACTGTATTTAAGGGAAAGGTTACAAACATGGAAACAATGTGAAATGTTGACTTTACAACCGACAGTCGTAACGTAGGACATACGGAAACTGTATTTAACTAAACACTATTCAGATTAAAGTAAACTGTGATTAACTATAGTAACAGAGTGATACACCTGGTTGACTCGAAATTTGTGCAACATGAAGTAGGCTTTACTTTTCTATTCCTAGCTCCTGGTTTTCTGTAAGTATATAAAGTAGTCAGACAAATGAAAGCCACTTATCCGTTCCGCTTAATGCTACAAATCTCTTTCTAGTGAACAGTCAGAAAGACAATCTTCTTGTGTTTCTATCAGTATTCGCCTAGAGCAGGACACTTCTCGAAAAAAGAATATTCCTTCCGCTACTCAATAATTTGAATATATATCACGTCGAAAATCATGTCAGATAAAACCTTTTTTATACTGTAATCAGTGTATAATGTATGGAATACACCAGTTTTCTGTACGATAAACCGCACTGAAATCAATACAAGCACTTTGAGGTTTTTCATATAGAAATAAGAGGAAACTCGCCTAAAATCCCTATATAAAATTTATTGTAGGAGCTTTCAGGTTTGTGAGATTTGAAGTCTCCAATCCGCTGTAGCTGACGATTCCGCCCTTCTTACATGTGATGCTGTGTCAACGGGTAATCGCTTCCTGACTTTTCGAGGAAATGGATGGTCCGTGAAGAAGAGGGCTCTACGTATCCTCGAACCGTTGATCAGAATACCCTGTGGTACAGGGTTATGTAGCAGAGGAACGGCTTCCGCATTTAGGATGGTCGGGGAAGATGGAAGGCAGGTACAGTTTCTAGGCACGTTCGCATAAATAGCGAAAAGCGCCTATTGGTTTCGTCTTGTCTTACCTTCCGCATGTCCGTCTTTCAGCATATGCCAGTGCGACTCCCACTGGAATAATTTTTGTGAAGTTTTATATCCGGAACTTTCATAAAAGTCTGTCGAGAAGTTACAGATTTGGTTGAAATCGGGCAAAAATACAGGTCGCCTTACGTGAAGGCTTAAGTACTTTTACATTATTGAGAGCTGTACAAAATATTTCGTAGCTGTACAACAGTGCAATGGGAAACTGGTTATATATATATGTCATTAATTAACCAACTTGGTGCACATAATATTTGTTTTACAGTAAGTTTATTTCGTGCCTCTACATGTTTCGAGCACATGTGCTCATCATCAGGAGGCCAAAATTGCCTTACACAGCCTCTGGCATCATCAGACCTATAGGTGTGATGATACCAGAGGCTGTGTAATGCAATTTTGACCTCCTGATGATGAGCACATGGTGCTCGAAACATGTAGAGGCATGAAATAAACTTAATGTAAAACAAAAATTTTGTGCATCAAGTTGGTTAATTACTGAGATAAATATACTGAGATGCACGGTCAGCAAAACATCAAAATTTGGTTTTTTATTGTTGACAGCTACAAGTATGTCAAAAATACAAAGGGAATGCGTTGTTGTATTTACATGGCAAAACAGGTACGCGAACGCGCCTTAATATTACGTTATGCGCATATTGTCTGTTTTGTTACTGTGTTTATTATTTTTATACTCGCGAATTTTGTGTAAAAATCATGTTAATTGGAACAAAAAAATACGTATCACGCACATCAGTAAAAGCTTGTTCTCTTCGGTCAAAGATGGGGGTTTTTATGCATTTAAACATGATAACAATTGTCATAAGGAAATTCCAGTCCTTAGCCGTCTCTCTCACAACAATCTGTTTTATTTTTTGCTCTCTGTGGTATTTGACAAAACTTTGGAGGACTATTTATTCTCCATTATTTTCAGTTCAGAAAACTTTACTGAACGCTTTGCGTTTATGTATTCGTATGTATTGTTTGAGTATCTGTTGTCACTCATTTTAAACAGCAAAAGCATTTTATATACGCCATTGCTGAATATAAGCGTTGATGATATTCACATAGAAGTATTTACGTGTCCTGAAATTTTATCCATTAAAACAGGTATGTCATTAATGCGGTAAACCAGTGCCTTTGGCAAAACTAGTGCAGTGCGTAACATTGTTGTCCATTATGCAAATTATATTGCATTACTCGGAAAGAATAGATCTGAGTTCTGTAAATCAAAACTAACCCAAAATTTCCACCTTCCATTACCGTCTTAGGTTATGGAAACACAATCAATAAAGAGTGTCTTGTAGGCCTTTGATAATTGTTAATATGTCTTGTTGTAGTATCTTCGTATTAAGTAATAATAAAGTCATGACTAATTATTTTGCATGTAACAGTGTTCTATGTCTATACCATACATGTACATCAGTACAGTCGATATACGCGTTTCTGTTATATATGTTTTTGCCTATCCGCTGTTTCATTTTAACCGTCGACTGTAACTTGCGCCATTTGAGTCGTCATAACATTCACGAGCCAGCAGCTCAGTAACAAAAACAAAAACAACGATTACTACTACTACTCCTCCTCTTAACTGCTGCTGCTGCTGCTACTACTACCACCACTATCACCACCACCACCACCTCCACCACCACCACCACCACTGCTGCTACTACTACTACTACTATCACCACCACCACCACCACCACCACCACTGCTGCTACTACTACTGCTACCACTATTACTACTACCACTACTACTACTACTACTACTACCACCACCACCACCACACTACCCCTACCACCATCACCACCACCACTGCTACTACTACTACTACTACTACTATTACTGCTGCTGCTACTACTACTACTACTACTACTACTACTACTATTACTGCTACTACTACTACTACTACTACTACTACTACTACTACTACTACTACTACTA
>Ga0123357_10011010_pt1 | contig 11562 bp, 5 predicted proteins | sample TergutEmb28metaG_FD_89873 | JGI IMG/M metagenome (GOLD analysis project Ga0123357, IMG submission 89873) | Embiratermes neotenicus P4 segment gut microbial communities from Petit-Saut dam, French Guiana - Emb289 P4 | ecosystem: Host-associated > Arthropoda: Insects > Digestive system > Gut ...
GTCCTTCTTGAGAAGCTAACTGGTTTGCAGCTAGTCAAGAAATTCCCCGCATTTCACGGAACCCGAAGTTTCATTACCGCACTCCCAAGCGTCCGCCACCTGTCTCTATCCTGGGCCAACCCAATCCAGCCCATATACCCACATCCCACCTCCTGGAGATCCATCCTAACACTATCCACCCATCTACGCCTAGGTCTTCCCTTTGGTTCCTTCCCTCCGGTTTCCCCACCAAGACCCTATACACCCCCCTCTCCTCACCCATACGCGCTACATGCCTAGCCCATCTCATTCTTCTAGATTTTATCAACATAACTTCACTACACCTGCTAATATATAAAGTACAAAACCTATGGCCCCTGAACCGATTTATTTATTAGATAGGGCTAAACTCTATCCCAAGACAACAGCGACTGCGATCCGAATTTAAGGGACATTTTTTAAACAAACCGTACGACATAGGGGCGTTTTTGCACACAAACAAGTACAATATTCATGTAAACTTGTGTCCTCGGACTTTTCATTTTTAACTCACAGCCCATTTTGTTTTGAAATGAGTGGTACACGAAATAAAGTGTGAGCTGTATAAGGGGAAGTACGAGTATTTATTAATAAATTACTGACTCCAGGGTTACGGATCACCGTTCTGACTACGAAATAAAAAAGCAGCTCAACTTGGTGTACCGCGCATCCCGTAGAGAATGCCACGAATTAACAAGGACCCATCTACTTGGGTATATCATTAAATCTCGTAGCATACCTAGTAATTTCAAGATTACTCCATAAATAAAAATCCAGAGAGTTTGATTCAGGTGATATTTCAGGCCAAGCAATTGGTCTGTTATCCCTCCGGGTATAATTTTCCAGTAAACGCATTTAAGAATGAGACGGCTGGTCTAGTGGAAGAGAACTGCGATGCGGACCCAGCCGCTGAAATCTTGCGGAGTTTCTCTTTACCGATGAGTCCTACCTCGGAAATAAACCATCCAAAAACTATCTCTGGAAATGTTCAGCTAGTTTTGTACACATATTATGCTCCACTACAGGTGTGCTGTGTATTTAAAACTATAAATGTCGGAATTCATTTCCAGGATATGCGAAGAGGAACTGCCCTGTAGAAATTCTAAAATTAATCACGTAACTTACAGCCAACAATCCTCCTACAAAGGAAATCAGAAAAGTCAGCAATAAGGGGAGGAACAGGTTCAACGGCCAACGTCAATGATCACTTCCTTTTCAGCATCCAATAATAGTGATATCGGCACGGTTAGGAAATGTAAGTAACTGGCCAGTTATTTACTGTATGAACATACGCTAGAAACAACCCATAAAATCCGGTTCTGTTACACTCGATTTTGGTGCCGTTACTAAGATACAATGACACTATTGATTATCTCGAACACTGGATTGCCATTTTTAGCACACAGAGTTTAAACGATACAAAAGTTAGTTTTAGTTTCTAACTTTCTTCTGAGTCCAAGCAGGGACGCGAAACGAGTATGCGCATAGTACGGATGCGAACCCGCGGGCGTGAAGAACCGTAAAATAGGTCTTCATCTAGTGGGTTTATCTAAATTAAATTTGCGAAATTCGTAATGACTCGGCACTTTCATGTAGATTTCCTTGTATGGATTTTCATGAAAATCTGTTAAGCGGGAGTCCTCACCTGACCCGAAATGAGTTAGAAATCTGGCCAAACGGGACAACCAACGTGTGTAAAGTCACAAGGGTCTCTGGCTTGCTTGTACAGGGATCTTAATTTTGGGGCGATATGTAACCCAAGCCTCACCGGGGCAATTAACATTTCACAACACTTGTATATGTATTGCAATGTTTTCCACAAGGGTGCCTTGAACGTGTGTTATAATGGAAGTTAACGGAGGCCTGCAATGAGTAAGCATGTAACTAACTTCTTCAAACTGCGACTCACAGCACATTAAAACTCAGAGAAGGGGTCTCACATGGAAGATAATTAGGAGGGAGCGTGGTCTCACAGATGTAGCAGCAGCAGCAGAGATTTTGTCAGGCCTCTACAGCGGTTTTCGAGTTTTTACACACAAAGACATACGGCCAACCGGATTTACATGTGTACACATTGCAAAGCATTGTGAACCAGACCAAAAACGAGTCCCACGACATTCGAATTCCAAGCCTTGTATTCGTGTTGTCAAAAATGTATTGAAATGCTGTACATACGAGGTACATCCACCACAGAACCACAGTTCTAAGCCAGTAAGGCTGCTGCTGTTTTACAAACAGGCCCAGAAAAAACAGGAGTGCAGCCATTCCTAGACAAGCAATAGTTACTTTCCGGAAGGTCTGGCGCAAGTCAAATTTTGCGCAAATCCAAACTGAGTACAAATATGGTCAAATTCTTATGAATATAGAAAGGATGTCGAGTTGAAATCCAAATTCCCAACACAATGAAAACTGACTGTCCATAGTATGACAGCCCCGCCATCTTTGTTATCGCCCAGCAATGTTCTTCCGGCACCTTCTTCTCACTGCGCTATCATTCCAGCAAGGAAAAACTTGGCGCAGTTTTCAAACATTTTATTTTTAATTTTCTTTTACTTTTTAATCAATTTCGTGAAATCATAAACAGTGCAACTTCATATTTCGAAAGTCGATAAGTGCTTGTAATTTCGCCTTGTCATCAGAATAGAGCAACAAGGAGGATGAAGTGGATGGGGTGTGTTCATTGCATGAGGCAGATCAGGAATTCTGTCGGACAACTGGAACAGAAGGTATCAATCGAGGAAATTCGAGGGTAAATGGAAGATACTTTCAAAAATGGTCTTAAAGATATGTTATTTTAAAGCATGAGTCAGTCGATTTAGCTGGCTCAGGATAAGGGCCAGCTGCGAGTCCTCGAGTTCCATATAAGGACGGGGCTCTTAAACAGGTGGGTAACGAGCCACTGTAACGGGCTCTTCAACATGCAGCTAGTTACATAAATCACTCGCACAGTATCTTTGCCACAGTTTGACAATCCCCTGTCCTATAACTTCACTTCTATTACCGCGGGTTTTTGCACCGTCTGCTGTTACAAGTTTTGTGTTATCATCTCTACACTGATATTCTACAGGGACATATAAACTGTTTATTCTCGCATCATAATAAATACAACGTACTACCCAGGTTTTCTGCGCAGAATACTTCATTTTATCTCGTAATGAGTTTCTGTTGTATTGGTACACGCGTATTGTTGTAATTACTATTATTATTATATTATTTGTTATCATTTTTTGTGCAGGGTATTTACAGTTATATACCTGAAAACAAACCACAAGTATATATATATATATATATATATATATATATATATAGTGTTGCAGATATTCTGCAGTTACGATTTATTATAGACGTATCTCTATTTCCAATGTTGAATATTTTGTACTTCTGCTTTAGTATTTTCCGAAGTACGTGTGCAGTGCCCAATAAAGCTCCTTTCTCCAAATTTCTTTATTTCCTGTTTTCCTGGTACGTGACTCAGGTATTTTCTGAATAACTTTCAAATGGTTCCAATTGGCCCCATTAGTCTTGTTTACGATGGGAAACAATCTGAACTAACACAAACACTGTTGCAGGTCCCATTCCTTTGTTTTAGACACACCCGTGTTGCTCTCTGTGCATATACTTCGAAACTTGAAACTGGGGTTGATTTTGTTACTCAAAGGAAGATATAAACAATATCATTCCCATTTACTCAAGCATTACTCTACGTAATAAATTTACATTGTAGCGCAGTGTATTGGAATATAGCATAGTCTATGGACGAAATTACATGCCAAGTAAAATAATCTTGCACTCAAACGTACATTAAAACCAACAAATTTCTTTATACAGGATATGGAATGCAATTTTCCTAAACAGCCCTTCACGCCACATTAAAACATTTCTGTCTGGATAATGAATTTCCAGACGATTTGGCTCGTTTCATATCAAACAGCATGGCCACGATAATGACGTCTGATGTCCTTACGGCGCTAAATACTACGGCCGTGATCTCTTAAGACATACTGGCGTGTCGTCTGGTAGCAGACTATACGGCGAAACACCCGAGAAGACCAGTCTTTAAAATTGGAGTAAGAAATTTGCAATTTCTGATATCATAATCACTAACGTGTATAATTTAAAGAGAACTGAAACTTTATCAGAAACTAAACCTATAAAAAGGCGCGGGCATGAATCTCATGTGTTGGACTCGTGAGCAACCTGTTCTGCTCTTACATAAGTCAGCTGTAATTTTTGAGACCTTATAAAATCGTTACATGCAAATGAACTGTAAATCGTTTGGATGAAAAGTTTCGCTGCATTATTGTCACACAGTAAGCTTGCTTACTTAAATGTTAAATTCAGACATGGCAATTCTCCGGTTTACAAACAAATACTGTCTACGTAAGAGACGCCCGGTCAGTTATAAGTTGCAGCCCTCTCACACACATATTCTGCGCCTGAATATGAAGTATTTTATATAAGAACAAGAGGAGGCTGGTCAAGGAATAAAATTATTATGCGTTATATTCTATCGAACAGAGAAAAAATAAATAAGAGCTGAAGAGAAACCTGCCATTCATTTCAACTAAAGAACAGCTCTATTCAGTGACTCTGAATTAGTTTAAGGGCCTCTGGAGCCTGCTCTGTACGCAGCATGCATACTTAGGAGCAGGTTTCAGAGATACGCCTCAGCACGTTTAGCATCCCGTGACCTCTGTTTGTTACAGCGGTCCTTGTTTTATATGGAGCCCTAAGTAAAGGTAAAGCAGTCCCGTTACAGGCCTGGACAGGCCCAGAGGGTTCCAGGTAGTTAAGTTTCCCAGATTTCGTGACAACGGCACAGGATGGTGGTAGGTTGTCAGCCTTACGCACCGGCCGCCTTTACCCCCATGAAATACTCCTGGTACTCATTTCTGTTAGAGGCTGAGTCGACCCCAGGGCCATAGTGCGATCGGAAGGATTTTATGTCAATGAAAAATCCACTGACACCAGCTGAACCAGCGACTTTCCGATTTGTAGCACAGCACCTTCACCACTGTGCTACCGCGGTCCCCGGAACCCTAAGTACCTTGATTAAATAAAGACCACTTCCCGCCCTACAAACAACCACCATTAATTTCAGAGTTAACAACGTTGTATTTTGAACAGCCATAATCGCTAATCTATATTTACATTGAACGTCTGATTGTGATAAGCGTAACAGCGATTAATTTTAATTCCTGTAATTATACAAGTTTTACGGAACGACACCACAAGATGAGAAACAATACCAGAACTGGAAGTTAATTTGAAACCGAAGCTCTCTAAATAATATCTAAAAATTCAGTTCCTATTTCTTAGAATATACAGGAAGACCAAATAGGTAATGCTGTTTCGATGAGAGTGGTATCTTCTTTCCGAGAGACATATGGGGGGACCCACAAATATATTCGTAGGTTAAATACAGAGCTTCTTAATACTAAAGCAGTCTGTACAAATTCAATCATCCAAACAAGGTGTGACAGTACAAGGCTCTATCACAGTTGCGAAATTACATCCACAGACATTAAACGAATCTTACCGGCATCAATAATTACAAGCACGTATCAATTTTAAAAAGACCATAAGTGAACTTGATTGATGAATGTAATTTTATTATATAATAACCACCAACATGTTTCGGCCACTCATGTAGCCATCCTCAGTGTGCTGACATACAACTGCATCACGCATGCGCGTAACTCCATGCCGACATACTTGCTCCGACATACTCAACTTTAGTTCCGCGTATACTCCATACGTCAACTTTTAACTTCTAATATTTTATGCTCATCGCTATTATACTACTTAAGCCGAGAAGTTTAGTCACAAATTATGTTTTTAGCTGTGGAGTGATTTTGACCTACTATGATTGCATTTGTATTTTTGTTCTCATCACCCTGAGGATGGCCACGTCAGTGGTCGACATGTCAGTGATTACTGGGTGACAAAATTACAATTATACATCCAAGTGCATTTATTGGTCTTCTTAAAACTGTTTAAACATCTGATTAATTCACAGAACACAGAACATATTAAAAAAGAGGCATATAGTTTTAGGTGCGTCATCCCCGTTGTGTTATTAGAATAACAAAACCAATGTGATATGTGTATATAGCGTCAAAACACAACTATATATATATATTAGTAGTATAATAGGGTATCTACTACATAAGGCACAACTACATGTTTCGGCCGTGAATGCTGGCCATATTCAGGTTGTGCATGGACTTACCAAGTAGCTATACAACGGATACAACATATGTGGGGTGTTTTATTAGGTTTGGGGAAGGGGTTTGTGTGGGACCGAGATCTCGTTTGTGTCAGTGGTGGATGCAAGGTCTGGAACAGTATCATTAGTTTATTCGTGCCTTATTTCTAGCTATGACTAGAATGAGGTTCATTATATTATATTATATCCTTAGTTATATACGGTATCTATGTGCTAAGTCTAGGATGTTCTGTCTATCTACTGTCTTTTACTTTTATCTTTTCACCTTGGAAATTGTGGAATGGTCTTATCCCATTATAATGCCACTGTACTCATAATTGGGATAAACAACAATTAATGGCAACTGTACCTATATAATGGGAAACAGACCATTCCACAATTTCCAAGGTGAAAAGATAAAAGTGAAAGACAGTAGATAGACAGAACTTCCTAGACTTAGCACATCGATACCGTATATAACTAAGGATATAATATAATATAATGAACCTCATTCTAGTCATAGCTAGAAATAAGGCACGAATAAACTAATGATACTGTTCCAGACCATGCACCCACCACTGACACAAACGAGATCTCGGTCCCACACAAACCCCTTCCCCAAACCTAATAAAACACCCCATATATGTTCTATCCGTTGTATAGCTACTCGGTAAGTCCATGCACAACCTGAAACCTAATAAAACACCCCATATATGTTCTATCCGTTGTATAGCTACTTGGTAAGTCCATGCACAACCTGAAGATGGCCAGCATTCACGGCCGAAACATGTAGTTGTGCCTTATGTAGTAGATACCCTACTATACTACTAATAGATATAGTTGTGTTTTGACGATATATACACATATCACATTGGTTTTGTTACAGGCATATAGATCTACCGCCTGTCATGAGTCTGAAGCAACAATAACGCCTTACAAACTCACTCTGCATGTGTGTGTCCATCAGTGCCTGTTGCCCAGAATGTTATGAAACTAATACACGTTTTGACAAAGGTAAATTCATTCTCGCTCATTGAACAACATCTGCCTTATATTTAATCCAAACGTCCTCCTTGTATACGGACAGTGGCTGGTTCGAAGTTCTACCCCGGTCACTGCCACAACAATCTAAAATAAAGCAAAACTTATCTCCAGTAACACTTGTAACCAAAGATCTTAAGACGAACACGATGGCATGTATTTATGGTTTGTTTTACAAGTCTGTCAGTATATTACTTCAGACCACAAGAGGCGACGCTCTCCTTACAACATGAAGGCACGGAGGGTGAGCACAGATATACTGGTACCAAGTCTGGACTACTCGGCGCTAGAGATGGGTGAGTGATCAACGTCACACTCCGGACGCTTTACCCCAGGTAAGAACCCGGATACCCATCGTTTAGAAGGCTGGGTAAGCTCCAAGTTCTGACAGGACGGCTGTGGAAAAGATAAAAATTTTCTTTCCCACCGGTTACAAACCCCGAACCTTTCAGCCTATACATACCGAATATGCCATCCCGGCCATCCCATCTGCCAATAGAGAGACCAATTTTAGAATAGTAGTTGATTACTATATCAGAGCCTATTTGGAAGGAAGCGATTCTGAACTAAGGCACTAACATGGCATTCTTGCAGACTGAGGAAACAAACGAATGGCCCCAGTCAGGACAATGGGTGAGACGGCAGTCACATTCCGAACACAAGTCAGAAACCTGAGGCAAATTTGTCTATGCGGGGGTATTGCCATCTACATAAATATCATCCATACTAACTAAATTTACAAACTGGGCAATATCCAATATAACCGCCGTGTTAACAAAAGTTATATTACCGAAAATCACCTACGACATTTATTACAGTTGTCAATCTTATACGTTTACAAATGGCATGCTCTCAAATATAGATACAGACAGTAACAATAAGCTACAGAAAGAGATAATGCTGTAGTTATAATACAGGACACCACTGGCCTAAAAGTGCAAGTCCCTTGGAATTCCCCTCCGTTCATTTCTTTGCTAAAGTTTACGACAAAAAGTTTCTTCACACTTCAGTTATTTTGTGATCCATAACGAAACAAGCTCTGCCACAGGACGAACGAAGGTTGCTGACGGATGGATGTAGAAAAAGTAAAACTCTCTTTCCTTAACACGGAGAAAGACATCACAAATGCGCTCCAGCAAGTGTCTGATTCAATGACTAACGTTTCTGGAATATTTTTCACAAGTTTAAAGCCCAGAGACACGTCTTGCCACAGCTGAGTTAAAATATTACAACGGACAGCAATGTTAAAACGATTACAAGAATTTCGTAAAAGAGAATTCTATCTTCTCAAAATCCCATTTCAGTGTTGCGACAGTGACAGACCCTACAATCATGTCAAGACAGATGGTGTTTTGCATCAAAATAAATGGGACGTTGTTACCAGCTCGTGTTTTGTGAAAATAATTGACCCACCTACTTCATCTTCACCTCCTAAATATCACTGCTTCAGCACAAAACATATTTTTATGACTCAACTGCTCGCCGACAATAAGTTATTTTCGGAAAGAAGATATTAATAGATAACCGATGAGAGAGAATGAGTTTTGATTTTTAGGTTCCGACAGCCGAAATCGAAAAACTCCTAAAAAATTATGTGTACTTGTTAAATTCAGTGCCAGTCCAAGTGGAATCTCTCCACGCGGAATAGGTGACGTACGAACTGGAATATGACACTTTACCTACGAGGAGGACTACTTCTGATTTCTCCTGTAGGTACTATTCCACTAATGTTTTCTACTCTTTCAAACATCTATCACCCTTGCCACATAGTCTTACCAACTGACCGTCTCGTTAAACAAAACACTTCAAATCTTCCTTCTACTTGTGTATCTGTATGGTGACACAGGCTGACGCAGTCCAGAGAAATACATTATCTGGAGCAATATTGATCTTTTGCGTAACCTTGGACGATGTATCGGCTCGCCGTAAGGCTCTATCCTTACACATATAAGGCGCAGACGTACATCTACGGCCCGAACTAAGTGTTCGAGCAATACAGAAGGCAGCATAGACGGCAGCCTAAGGCCGAGTGTTCGGCTACCAGTCCCTTGCTGATTAGGTATAATACTGGTGAGATTTCGTGTTCGAACAGCGGCATTGAAGAATATTCAAGTCTTCTGGGATACGATAGAGTGCAGACTGCTAAATAGCAATCGAAGGGACAGAGCAGCTTGCTGCCTCCGTCTTCAGGGTCAATTCAGTCTTCTTGGAGCTCCTTCGAAAAGTCGCTAAATACTTAGTGAAGTAAACGAGGCCAAAACATGGTGGATATGAACTTCCCTTTGCCTGCGTACCAGGTACTTACATAAGATCAGAGAGTTAAATCTTAAATTATAATTCGTTTTGTGACTACCTGAGAATATAATAGATCCTTAGGCCGTTGCTGCCTATTATAGAGCCCAAAGATTCATTATCCTTTCCAGAACAACCTGCCACTTGAGCTACAAGAATCCAGTCCGCACCCTCTCAAACTTTTCTATGTTCATTTTATTATTATCATCACTATCTCATTACAACTAGACCTTCCAAGCAGTGGCATTAAGATCTTCTAAAATATTGCTAAATTTAATGTACATGAAAAATGAGAACATTTCTCACACATTCCTCGTAAATTAGTGGCACAGAAAGCGTCGTCATAAGACAAATAGGTGCTGCTGCAAATAAGCAGTTATAATGTGAACCCGAATATCAAAATGCAGGAATAAGTCACAATATAAAGACAGAAGATAGTTCCTTTGAAAGTGTGTAACAGTTCATATACGTGGGAACAACATTAACAAATCAAAATTTTATTCAGGAAGAAGGTAAAAGCAGATTGTAGTCACGGAATGCTTGCTTTCATTCAGTGCAGAATCTTTTGTCTTCCAGTTTGCTGTCCATATATATAAAAATTAAGATATACAGAAATATAATTTTGCTTGTTGTTTTGTACGGGTGTGAAACTTGGTCGCTCACATTGAGGGAAGTACGTAGGCTGAGAGTGTTTGAAAAATAGGGTGCTGAGAAGAATATTTGGGCCTAAGAGGGATGAGGTAACAGGGTAATGGAGAAAACTACATAATGAGGTGTTTACTGGTTTGTGCTCCTCATCAAATAGTATTCGGGTGAATGTGAATAATGTGATGGGCTGGAGCATGTAGCACGTATGGGGAGTTGTGAAGCGCATACAGGGTTTTTGTGGTGAAACCCGAGGGAAAGAGACCACTTGGAAGACCCAGGTGTAGATAGGAGGATAATATTAAGATTGATCTTCAGGAAGTGGAATGGGGAGCCGTGGACCGGGTTGGTCTGGCTCCGGATAGGAATAGGTGACGGTCTCTTGTAAACGCGGTAACGAACCTTCGGCTTCCAAAAAATCCGGGGGAATTCTTGACTAGCTGAAAACCCGTTAGCTTCTCAAGGACTCAGTTCCATGGGGTCAGTAAGTAAATAAGTAAGTACGTATGTAAGTAATTAAGTGATGTGAAAAAGAATACAAATATAAAGAAAAACACATGAGTAAAATTAGGGGCCAGACATTATATTCGGAATAAGGCACAAGTGAAAAAAGCAAATTCTCTTGTACGGACAGAGGAGCACCGACTGCCCGTGTTTGTTTTTCCTGTCCGAAATATATATTTCTATACCGAGTAATCATCTGGTGATATATCACCGGCAACTTAATGAACAACTGAGGTTTTTGTGTGTGCGTGCGCGCGCGCGCGTACGCAATCGCTGAAAGCATGCAGACAGTCCACTAATGGCCTGTACGTTACAGCACTTAAACCCTTCCAAATACCCGACACAGGAGTGACCAAATATTTCGTACCCATACTTCGATTCATTACTTTCGGGGTGGTGTGGGACTGAGTCCCTTGGTACTGAGGCCCTAAATGACACTTGAGTATCCAGAGATTATGATTTAGAAGGGCACAACGCAGTTTTCGAAGACAATTACGCTTTAGTGCCGTTCTGTCCATCACAGAACCCACACGGTCTAAAGGCAGATGGGCCCACTCTGTGGGAAGTCGGAGAATAATCGTTGAGGTGTGGCAGTAACGTATTACACAATATTGAACATGAGGTTACATGAATTTTCTCACATACATTCAGCGCAGCAAAAATTCTCGAAAACAAATTACAGTTTCAAATATTTGGATTATAATCCGTGACTGAAATAGGGTACGACCCTCGGTCCAGCACAATATCCCTAAGTACACAGACTAGGACGTCGAAGCACGTAATTCTCACGCGGGGGGGGGGGGGGGGGGGGGGAGAATTTACAATAAATTGTCAGCCAACAGAAACCATAAAAC
>Ga0123357_10011012_pt1 | contig 11561 bp, 6 predicted proteins | sample TergutEmb28metaG_FD_89873 | JGI IMG/M metagenome (GOLD analysis project Ga0123357, IMG submission 89873) | Embiratermes neotenicus P4 segment gut microbial communities from Petit-Saut dam, French Guiana - Emb289 P4 | ecosystem: Host-associated > Arthropoda: Insects > Digestive system > Gut ...
AGAGAGAGGGCGGAGAGAGATGGCTGGGGGGGGGGGCGGGGGGGGGGGTGGAGAGGTGTGGAACGGGGGAGGGGGAGGGACAGGGGTAGAAAATATGTAACGACCATATGAAATAAACCTTAATTCTGGACATTCTGAAAAATAAGTATATATGTTCTATGTGTTGAGGGCACACCGCGACGTTAGGCCGTTTCCGAAACGGAGAGAGAGAGAGAGAAGGACCAAAGAGCACATTTCGTACGTGACGGCCACAAGTCAAGACCGTGTATCAAAATATTCACGTATTCTTCAGTACGGTCATCACACAGTTCCTTTTATCAACATCAGTCGCAATGAGTCACATTCTTGGTTCAGTTGTTACTTAATAATTAACTACTTGTGGCACAGCTACCTGGGATGGCAAGTAGCAGAAGACACACATGAGAGATGGCAAGCGTGAGGAGGAAGGTCACTGCCTGGCGACACCACTTGACCACTTGGTCCGCGCGCATGCCCATCCCTCTCTTTCCATAGTCACTGTTAGAGCTCCGTCAATACCATCACCTGCAATACAAACAACATGTGTCACTTCACACAACTCCCCACCTATTGCTAACATATTAGCTTTGGAACATCATGTCATTTGACACAATCACCTCACAAAAACAGGGGGAAAGCGGTTGAGGCACTGCGCTTCAAGGCAGAAGGTCGCGGGGTTCTATTCCCGGTGGTGTTATTGGAATGAGTACCAGGAATATTTCCTGCGGAGGGGGGGGGGGGGGGGGGGGGGGGGGGAATTCCCATTAGAAGTAATGGAAACCATACAATGAGATCCTCTTCATGTACGGTATATGTACATAGTTATTACATTATTATTACCGAGAATTAAGAAACAAACAACTTGGCGTCGGTTCTTATCCTCTTTCCACGATCTCAAATTAATTTAGACGAAGGTCTTTAGTAAACTTTTTGGCACCTATTTCAGTCCACAAAGTAGCATTTTCTTTAATTTTTGCAGGATTGTCACCAACTGAACCTACTGCACTCTTGACTTAGCTAAGAGAGCGACAGGTGTTTACAATCCATTCACCTTTTCCAAGCCTATTTCTTATGTCTAATTTATCTTCAGCCTTTCGCTGTTCTTTCATTGGAATTGAACTAAGGGAAGTAGATTTACTTTACTGACTTATGGTGACAGGAAACCCCCGTTAAATTGAGGCAAATAAACACATCAGAAACTATCACTGTGAACACAAAAATAAGGGTACTCTCAGTGAAGCAGTTTATTGCAAGTTCACTCCCTCCCAGCCCTTTTCGACGCCGTGAATTTGTACACATTCGACATGATCCTAGTGTGCAGCCAGTCCAAGGACGATAAACCGAAAATTAGGATACTAATCACGAAATGACGTCAATTTTTAGTGTTCTTATGGCAATAAGGCGTAAAATTAATGTGGGCATATGAAGAAGTGGCAGTAAATATACAAATTTAAGTGGCTGTATATCCTAAAATAAATGCTGTACTGTTACAATTATTATATAATTTTAAAGCCTGTACACTACAATTTAGTATCAGGCTTCAAAATGAACGCGTCGTTTAAAATTACTCCTCGGAGGATTTTAAGAGCCGTATGGAATTTTTATAAATCTTACTGGCATAGCAGGACGACAGTACTAAATTGGTGAAGAGCACTCTGTAGATATACAACAATTACAATCAACAAGACTCGGTAAACTGGAAAAATAAATTGAAGATATTTTAACCGCTATTCACCTTGACGTCCTAAGGAAAATTGTTGAGTCTTTGTCTACCAGGATGCAGCAGTGTGTGCGCGCGAAAACTGACGTTATTTAATACCCAATATTAAATGGTGCTGTTTGGTCTTTGCTGAGGGCGCTTGCGAATAGGCTGCTGAGGATAATACTTGGTCCTATGAGGGCTAAGATAACAAGGGAGTAGAGGAAACTACATAATAAGGGGCTTAATGATCTCTGCTCCTCACGAAATAGTATTAGAATGTTCAAATCGAGAAGAACGAGATGGACGGAGCATATAGAAATTCATTCAGGGTTTTGGTGGGAAAGCTGACGGGAAGATACTACTTGGAAGACCCAGGCGTAGATGGGAGGATAATATTAAAATGTATCTTCAGTAAGTGGGGTGGGGGCATGGACTGGAATGATCTGCATCGGTATAGGGACAGATGGCGGGCTGTTGTAAACGCTTTAATGAAACTTGGGATTCAGTAAAATTAGGCGGGGGATTTTATGACTAGGAGAGAACCGCCTAGCTTCTCAAGAAGGACTCTGCTCCATGGAGTAAGTATGTAAATAAGTTAATAAGTAAGTTGTGGCCTTTAAATTACGCAAAAATTGTGACAATATAACATTCCTTTTAGGCGATAAAGTAATCTAACATTGTGTGTTTACAAGCACTCTGTACGAATGTCTCTACTCCCTGTGCTTCGTTAAACTTAATCACTCTTGACTGCAAATTCGTAACAGCTGAAAGGTTTCGTAACTAACCCTGACTAGGAAATAGCCAAACAGCTTTATCCCATCCTCGTTCCTTTACCGCAGTGGTGGTAATGGCGCCCTACCCTGAAACCATGCGTGTGCTTGAAGTTAATAATTAGAACAGTGGAAAATAAATTAGTATCTTTTTTTTTTAAATGATTCATGGTCATATACTGATAATTTCTTGCGGGAAATAACAAACAATTGCACGCGCAGTTATGTCGGTTTAATGTTTTATAATCAGTTAGCCTCCCAGGTTTATCTTTTTGTTTTTTAAGTTACATAAAGATGTACACATACATGCATACCTACATATATTTCCCAGCATACAGTTCGTGTATTAGCATATATATATATATATATATATGCAATCAAAGGCACAACTGGAATAAATCACCTTAAATCCATTTTATAGCCTGACATTCTCCTCGCCCTGCATGTAAGATTATACACGATAAAACGTAAAGATACTATCGTGAATGTGTGGACAAAAATATCGCAAAACTAATTTAACCCTTAACCCGCTAACGTGGAGTATAGGGTGAACTCCTAATAGTGCCAGAAAATGGCAGATGGGATTTAACTCGGCGTTTAGAGGGTTAAAGAATGATACCAACCACTTGAAAAATATTCGATTATTAGCACATTTAACGACGTCGTTTTACAGATTGCGTACAAGAAGTTTTGAGCGACAATTTGGAAATGTCGCGAAAAGAAGGGATTGTAACACTTCTAAGGCAATGTGTTAGGCGTGGCTTCAGGCTTCCACCGCCTTGTAAATGAGATCTTCGCTCTTCTGCGACGTTCCGCGGAGTAGATTGGTAGTTAGTTACCAACGATTTGGGATAACCTACAGGTCCCATCTTCAAAGGACAAGCAGTCCAAGAAGAATTGCTTGACCCCTGGAATTGGAACAGATAGGTTTTACCGAAACGTCTGTAACTACCAATCTACACTGCGTAATATCGTAGCAGAGCGAAGACTTAATGTGATACAGTTTGTCCGTAATGACTAAGGAAACACACCAATATGCTCAGGTTAGCGACCGTTTGGGACTAAATTAGACTGATTCCAGGAGCTACATAATTTAAGCAGAAGTACTAGTAGTAATGGGCCTCCGGTAGCACAGTGGTTAAGGTGTTGTGCTACAAATCAGAAGGTCGCTGGTTCGATCCCAGCTGGTGTCAGTAGATTTTTTATTGACATAAAATCCTTCCGGTCGCACTATGGCACTGGGGTCGACTCGGCCTCTAACGGAAATGAGTACCAGGAGCATTTCCTGGGGGTAAAGCGGCCGGTGCGTAAGGCTGATAACCTACCACCATCCTGTGTCGTCACGAAATCTGGGATCCTTAACTTCCTGGAAACTTCTGCGCCCCTCCGAGCTTGTAATGGGACTGCTTTATCTTTACCTTTACTAGTAGCAAATACTGCGGTATGAAATTGAAGCTTCTTATGCTTCAAGAGTGGCAAATCTGAGTTATGTTTATTTCCTTAGCAATGCCTAACAATGCCAAGTGAGCAGAAAACCCCGACGCTGTGTTACTGACAAAAGTTTTGAAGCTGGATGGACACAATATTATAACATTCCAAATTTGAAATTTCAATACCTGCATGCCTGCGGTTTGTACATCCTGAACTTCAATGACAGTATTTCGTCGCTGTATTTTAATACGCATTTCTACCAGGACACAACTTTAAATGTTTCCCAAGTCGGAGGCAATTGCACAAACACTTGTATTAGCTTTCATGCTTTCACTGTATATTTGGTTAAAACAACGGTCTTCTGGGTTGTTATACTGCTTACGATCATGTTTCTTCCTACATTCGGAGATATGTTCTACGTCCTTCTTCAGGATATTAGTTCACTCAGGCGGATGTTGAGGTGACTGGTGTGAGGTTACGTCGCTCTGATATGCCTATGTACAGTAATAATTGTGATTAATCATAAGCACAGAGAGACGGGTCGACAGCTTTTTACCGAACCAATGGGGACTGGCTGTTCGAAGTGGAACCAGTACCTGAATCAAACTGTCACCATGAATAAACTTCTTATCCTACACCTGTGTAATGACCTAGAAAACCATCATTTGAGTATATAAACGTATTTATCCTGTCTAAAGAATCTCAAACGTCAACTTTGGTTACCAGGAATGGAGCAGTATAAATTTGTATACTGACCACACCGATAACAGCTAAGTGTTTTCCATGGACGCGTCGAATTCATTGTACACCCTATGTTATTTTGGCGAAAGGGTTTAGGTGTACGTGTGATGGTGAATATTGATTGAGAGGCTTTGGGTACCAATATTAGGAGCAGGAGATTTCTAATTTAAGCCTGACGATCAGAATAGCTTACATGAGTTCTATAATATTTTTATCTTACTTATTTTCTCAGTTTTATGATAAGTGTAGTCGTGCTGAGTTTTTAATTAAATTGGCCCTTAAATCACAGGGAATATTTTGCTATGATCAACCATGGTCACTTACTATAATTTTCATTTCCATAAAACGAGAGAATAAGTTAAGATCTCACAGAATGATTCAGATTAGTGATTTATGGACAAGATAGTCTGAATATGACTATAGAATTATTATTTCGAGCACCACATTATGTAACTTTTTGCATACATGTCTCCATAATGTAAATTGAGTTCTTTCCATATTTTAATTATTTTGATTGTGCCAAAGAGCTAGAAAGTACTTTGAGGCATCGAATTTGCATTCGGAAGGTAGTCCGCTGGACTGTATGTCGGGTTACCCAATCTAGACTGAGGTTTCTCCTACTTTCACTAAGTTTGTCCAAGCGAATATCGACTACTTACAAATGGGCCACAAAAGTAAAGCTGAATTTGTCCCTCTAAAAGCCATAAAATCGTACAGTGAGGGGGAACAGATGGTTAGCACCACTCATTCTTAACTTCATAATTCGATGGAAGTGAGTGGTAAGCCTCACGTCCCGGCCGCTTTACCCACGGGAAAATAAGCCCCATTATACATTGAATCGGGGTCTGGGTGGGTCACAGTCTGGTTCTGAACGTTTTGAGCAAGTAATAAACAGCTTGTTCCAGCCGGGATCCGGATTCTAGGTTGTTCAACCCCTAGCCTAGTCATTGTATTGAGCAGTTACCCTACATCTTAAGTGGGCCACAAACATCATTTAATATCTTTGCCCTTAATTTTTCTCAATCATATTTCTTTCTCATGACATTCTGTTCAGTTTAAAACAGTCTTCGAATAAACTAAGTACCAATCACTTCCTCATTAGGAGCCCTCTTCAAGGCCGAAGAGATTCCAAGTCGCACTTGCTCATTCCTCAACTAGCTACTCTAGTTTCGATAGTTTTTTACTAGAGTAAAGTAAATGAGATACCAGGCAGCAAATTGTCGGTAATATCAAACAGAGATTTACTTTGGTGAGTGGAAATCTGCTTCCATGATACCGAATTTTTTTCGGAATGGAAGGTCCATTCACATATTTGTTAATATCCTATTTATTTACATTGTTATTTCTATATTTTGGTAACAATGTGACAAGCAAAACCCATTTTAAGAAGTATAAATAAGATATATTACAAATAGGTGAATTCAGTCTCTACAGTAGACTTTTCTTATCTGCAATACAACACGAAAGTTCGAAATGATTTGGCAACAGACTGAAAGTTTGGTTTCTGTTGGCAAATGTACCAAATCCAAAATGTGAAATTAATTATGAACGGCAAGAATTTTATTTTTAAGAGTCATTGTCTTAATTTATTAGTTTAATCCATATAAAATACTTGTTTTATCATTTCTTTATTCATTGTAATATGTAACTTAATACGTAAAAAAGGAACTTATATAATGCGCATTGAAAGCAACTCACCATCAGTGCCATTTGTACCAGGATATCCTGGGATACCATTTAGACCCGGCGAACCGTTTATTCCCGGCAGACCGTCTAACCCGTTCCTGCCAGGAATTCCATCCAGTCCAGGTTCTCCAGGAACACCGTCCCGGCCATCAAGCCCAGGTGGTGCTGTAAGGTTGAGAATCGTTAATCAATATACATTCATCAACGTTTCGTGGTTCTTTGTGTCCACGCTTAAGAAATAAAAGTAATTCTCACAATAAAAACCAACGAGATGCACTAATTTCTCAAATTTATTTTTGGAATAGAACTCTGCGTGTTTCGGACAGTTTCTCTCTCTATCATCAAGAGTCTAACACTGCACACACAGCAATAAGTATATGTTATACTGTTTGCTAGCAAGCAGTCACCATAATCTGTATGAAATATACTTAATGCTGTGTGTACAGTGTTAGACTTCTGGCGATGGAGAGAGGAACTGTCCGAAACATGCAGAGTTCTATTCCAAAAATAAATTTGAGAAATTAGTGCATCTCGTTGGTTTTATTGTATGAATATGTCATGATGCACGGTCCTCTGAATGTGAAAATGAAAGTAACTTTTAGAACTCTTCTGGAGAGATTGTTAAAGAAAATACCCGCCTTTCTACCCACTATCAATTTCACAAGAAAGTGGCACTATATCTTATACAGAAACAGATGAAACCACCTAACACTCTCCCATTATAAATTCCAATGATATATTACAATCTATATTTATTTTGCGAAGTGATCTTTTCCCTTGGGTTTCCTGACTAATAGTGTGTAGTATTTCTCATCCTCTCCTTTCCCGCCATGCGTATCGCCCATCTTATTTTCCTTAGTTATATCGCAAGTAATATTTTATATAGTCCTCGAACACACCACTAGGAACGAAACAAGCAAACATTGCCGTTTGATGTCTCTAGGTGCCGTAGTGTCGCTATCTGCTGTGTCAGTCTGATAAGTATTACAGACATAAACATCTGCGTTTTTTCCACGGGACACGCGCGCACCCAAAAGGGGGCTGTCGGGCTTCAGGCCTCCCAAATTCCTCATCATCTAGCTAACAGGGATTTGGGCCACTTGTTGACCCGTTCCGTTCTAACACATCCGGAAGTCTCTTTAACTGTCTACTCTTGTTCCTTCTGACCGTTGGTGTTTAGTTTTTTATTACGTTACTTAATTTATTGTAATGTGTTGCAAATAGTTTTTTTTTTCTCTGGGCCTGTATTTTGTCCACAACTGGGATTATATTCAGTTCCTTTGAAATCTTGGTATTCGTTTTATAATCTGTCCAAGTGTATCTTGATATTTGTCTCATATATTTCATCTCTGCTGCTGCTGTTATTCTTCTTGCGTCTCTTGCTACAATGATCCTATTTCCAGTACCGTATAACATTTTATTCTTGGTCTCTTCTGCCATCTTTCCTAAATATTGTGATTAAAATGGCATTTTTCCATTCAATGAGAATACAGATTTTGTTTACATGTTACTTAAAAATTATAGAAATCTCAGTTTGTAGTATTCTGGTGCGAACTTGTTTAACTCTGAATTAATGTTATTTTCTCCTGGGTTTTACCATTTTTCGTTAATTTTAAGGATTTTCCAAATTCAGCTGTTGTTATTAAAACATTATGTGATTGCCTAAATTCTATTCAAGTTGTGGTTCATTTATGTGTGTTGTGCTTCATAATTTTTTATAGTATTGAAGAAACATGTTTTTTTATACGTACGTGATTTTTTCCTTTATAGCCTTGCTCAATTGTTTTAAAATTTTGTACACTTTAGGTTGAGTCCGATGTGTCTCGTGCTCTAAATGTGTAGCAAATTCTTCCCAGGAGGCTCTGTCTACTTCTCACTTCTGTTTGGCTAGTGCTGCGTTTCTCTTGTATCCTGTGTTGTCTCGAGCTTCTTTGATGCAAACCATTTCTTATATGATGTTTCATTCGTTTCTGTTAATTGCTTTATTTGGTCATCTCATATTTTTAAATATTTTCCTCTGTCGCCTCTTTATTTTTCTTTAACTTTTGTATGCTGCTGATTTTTGTATGTTTTGTAAGTTTTCTCGTTCTTTCTCAACACCAGTTTCGTTTGTTTTTATGTTGTTTAAGTGAAGATTCAGTCTTTGTTTGCACAACAATTTTCTGCTTTCGTCAATGAAAAGTCTTGTTTTTAAAAATTTCTCCTTTCTCTACTGCAACTTTGTAATTTTTATGTAGCCCTCGAGGTGGGAAATTTACTTTTGGACACAATAAATAATGATCACTATCTAACCCAATGTTTCTGTAGACTCTATTGTCTTGTATTTATTACCTTTAAAGTTTTCACATTTGTTACAAAATAATCAATTACTGATTTGTGTCCTCTGGCTTCCAAAGTAAGTTTATGGATTGATTTATGCTTAAAATTTTTCATTATTTTGAAAGTATGGAAAGTGCAAAAATCAATCAGTTACTTTCCGTTGTAATTTAATGTAGCTTCTGCATTTGTACTCACTACGTTAGTGACTTTAATATCTCCTTCTCTGGCTTACACGTCCCCTGTGAACATTACGTAACCATTTTTATTCAATTTATCCAATACATTCTGTAGCGTTTAATAAAATTCCTCACTTAATTCTTCCCCGCCTACGTTTGGCACATATACTCCTAATATTGTTAGATTCGCCTGTGTGTTTTTAGCCTTGTTTCTATAATTCTGTCGCTCATACATTTCAGTTTTATATTTTATTTGTTATTGATGTATGGTTCCATATCATTACTCCCGACTGCTCTCTGGTGCATCTGGTATTTCCACTGCAAATAATGGCATAACAGTCTATTTAGTATATTGAAATTTCTTTCTGTAATTACTAGAAATGTAGTATTATTTTCGTTTAAAGTTTTTTTTCTAATTCTTCTTCATTTTCTCCTAGTCCTCTAACATTCCAAGTTGAATATTTAAATCCTAGTACCTTTTTCCGAGTCATCTTTTGGGAATAATCCGTCCGGTTTCTTCTTGTGAGACAGGCCAGTATTTAGAATTTTCCCTGAATGGGTTATAAGCCCATGCCAGGGTAATTCCAGCAGTAGGATTGCTACTTTAGCCTCTGAAGAGTCACGTTTCAGAATGGCATTTCCTCTAGTCCTGATGAAACAGTTATACCGCTATGACTCGTTCGTCATTGCGTCGTTTGTGGTAAATGGGGATACCACGACAAAGTAAGGATGACTGTTGGATAAAAAAGCTTATAGTATTACGCATCACTCACTACCCTTATACCCCTCCCCCCAAATATAGATTTAAAATATATATATTGTATATACTGTGATATCAGCTGTTTTAAGTGATTTAATCTTCAGTCAAAATCAGCCGCTGAAATCCATTGATGGCTAATATATTTGCATTTAAAAAAAAAAATAAGATAAAAGGTAGAAAGTCTTAGACAAAATTAAAAATCTAGGAGATTAGGCGTTAGATTAGTGCATGATAGTTGCCGAAAGCTATTGTAAGGAAAAACTCTGTTCGTGGGTTCCTGCTGGAAAACCTGAAATTTTGCTATGTCATGGTGCAAGATATCGTAGCCTAGTGTCAGCCTGTCTTCAGTTGTATGTCTTAGCGGCAGTTACATTTAGCCCGCTGCCCTTACTATAGTGATTTCTAAGGAATACTGCCGTATAAGAGGCGAGCTATGCAGGGCGTGTGCTGTCTTCTCCCTCTCGACCGACACCCAGGATCGCGGTTTTGAAAGACTATGGGCACAGGTAGAAACCTGGCTCAAACAGCCCTACCAAATGTCTATAAATAAGGTTCAGAAAACCGTCAAACTGCAGAAAGTAAACCGAGTGGATTGAAGCATTTTGCACATGGGTTGACCCCAAAATTAGAAGTAACATTACAAATAGTCACGTCTTCATCGGAAGACTTGTCGTTGTGAGAATCTCATAAAAGGAAAGTGCTGTTGGGGTATTATATTATCAGCTTTTCAAAGGAAACATCTGTGTCTACCATCATATATAACTACCTTATTCCACTGTTGATGGCATCCAGTCTGTGTGCCTGTCCTTTCATTTGTGTCCTTCGGTAATACGTATAAGTCTTTTACTCACTGTCACGTTGTTATGGAACTGAATGAAATCACCATATTACCGCAGATAATCTCACTTCTAAGTTTCTACCATAGAAAGCGCAAATATGGCGGTTATGCATATTTCCAACATCGGAGCAAGAACAATATCACGCCATATGGGGGTCCTTGAATTTAGCGTATATCTAAAGACATATCTTTAGAAAATATGAAGATTGCGTTCATGTACTATATTTTCACAATGCAAAAGACGTAGGAGAAAGAGGGAATATGTATCAGTTTTGGATTCGCGTTGTTAATTCATGAATTATTTGAAATATTGTTCGTGAACTTTTGATGGAAGGTGCTGTCCGCGCCTACAGACTATGGGGAAATTAACAATGACGAAAGTAGACACGGTTAAATTTTTGAGGCTATACTGTTATCCGCGTAATTTATTTTGTTCATGTTATGCATTGGGAATAATTTGCTTACAGAAACGAAGGACCAAATAGCGTAATCTTTAATATACACTTTCTTGTATCCTCGGTGTGTAGACTTATATATCTAAAGAAAATAAGCTGTCGTCATATCTTACAATTCCTTTTTGGATCTGATATGCACTCACTCATATTAAAAGCCTTAATTTGTCTGAATATCTTCATTTATCACCTGGACCCTGCTGTTCGTTATAAAATTCTCATTTCAGAGGACTTAATTTTCCGCTTGTCAGTTCTGTTAACGGCTGGGTTTTCGCTACTATGCTTGTTAAAGCTGGTGATTCGTTCATGATGTGACAGAAATGTGGCTCAGTTCAGACCTTAATTTGATATTTTCCATCAAAAATTATTCCTGATAATTACTCTCATATTGAAAGTGGCGTCGTGTAATTTGGTAGGTGTGTAACAAAGTTTCGCAGGTAACTGCTGATTGCATATTGAAAAGGAACGCAACAAGATTCTCCGAAACTTTCGTACCATCTACCCAACCACACATAGAACTTCCCACGAGACAGAAATCTTAGTACTTATTCGTCAGAATCTAAAATATCCCAAAATTATCCAATTTCATAACAGGTCTATACAATAAGTACAGGCCTACAAAACAGCGAAATTTGAAAACCAAAAACTCACTCCCACACGTAATAATA
>Ga0123357_10011013_pt1 | contig 11561 bp, 4 predicted proteins | sample TergutEmb28metaG_FD_89873 | JGI IMG/M metagenome (GOLD analysis project Ga0123357, IMG submission 89873) | Embiratermes neotenicus P4 segment gut microbial communities from Petit-Saut dam, French Guiana - Emb289 P4 | ecosystem: Host-associated > Arthropoda: Insects > Digestive system > Gut ...
TCTGTTTTATCCCCCTTCTTATAGATAGGTACTATGATCGACTCCTTCCATTCTTCAGGCAATTCCTCCTTATTCCAAATAGAATTAACAAGTTTATGAATCGCACAGCAAATTGTCCTACCCCTTTCTTTAATCAATTCTGTTGGGATCTGATCAATACCTGGTGATTTGTGATTTTTTAGCTTTCCAATAGCCAACTCAACCTGAAAGGCACTTGGCTCAGGCACTAGTGGTTCTACTGTGTGTATTTCTGCCTGCCTAACGTCATTATCCTCGTGTACATTCAATAGCTGGGAGAAATAGTTCCTCCACCTTGCCTTAATACTGCGGGGGTCTGCAAACCACTCTCCTTTCTCGTCCTTTACTACAATAGTTCTAGGCTGGTATCCCTTCTTGAAGTCATTAATGCCCCTATACAAGTCCCTGACATTATTGACCTTACTGTTAGTTTCAAGTTCCTCAATTTTAGCTTTCAGATATGCCTTATTTTTGTTCCTAAAATGTCTGCTAGCTTTACATCTTACATTGTTCAGATTATCTACATTGCTTCCGCTTGGATCCTGTATCCACTGCATTTTAGCCTGCTTCCTCTGATCTAAGAAATCTACACATTCTTTCTCGAACCATGTTTCATGCTGCTTATAACGAAATACTATGCACTCGTTATGTGATAGCTACATGTTTCGGTCTCAGTAGAACATCATGCGGCTAAGTACAAAGAAATTTATTATCATTGAGGAAGTAGAATATGAATATAATGTATTCAATTCACGAGAGTTTTCACGTTAAGTATTTTTTACTCCTTCCTTTGGTGTAAAAAGCCTTTATTATTAGCTTCCCTAATTTGAGTTGTCTTTTGTTAAAATTAGTGTACTAAATCTTTTTAAAAACAAATATTTTACATAATTTAAGTCTTGTTAAAGCATTAGTAAATTAATGACGTCATCACATGTACTAACCGTTAGAGCTTTAAAACTTCTGAATTTTGGGGTTTTCGGGTTATAATCCCTCACTCTAATTACGGTGCTCGCCTGTTATAGGCGCTACCGTCATACGGTTGAGGGGCATGTTGTAACAGAAACAGACTAGCGTGACGTCTAACCGAAACCCGTCTCGTCGGGGGGGGGATCAAACAAGACAGAGAAAGACTAGCTGAACATCTAGCCTCAGCTTCTCTCGTGGTGGGGTTATAACAAGAAATGTTATAGAGTTTGTACCTTCCCCTTTTGTTGTTGTCCTTTCAGGTATTTCGCGGGTTAAACCTGGTATGTTCCGATTCAGAACTATTTCTGAAATTCTGAATCGTTAAACGTGTTAGGTATAAATTGCTTGATGGAGTGTCCTTTTTCATATTGCCTTAATATCTACGCCTTAAGCTTTTTCTTTTGTCGTGGGCGTTCACACCAATTGTTGTATGTGTTGCTTGTTTGTCATGCTAAACCTAATGGCCATCTTTCATCATTGGAACAACTTCAGCTGAAAATAGTCTAAATTCCTCTCCATTATATGACACTGTTAACTGGAACTTAAGAAATAACACCACAGTAATGAAATTCGAATGTACTTTTTCTATGTGGGTAATTGTATCTCGTTTTACCAGTCTGGATTTAGTCCTCTTGTAGGGAGTGATTCCGCTGTGGACTTTCCTTTGTGCGTTGTAGGCCGCTAGGACGAGGAACGCAAACAGCATTGCAAGTGGACATTACTGGCGATACTGAGCAATCATGTGTCAACAAAATTAGCGGTAGACCGATAGTTATTTCTATCTTAATTACCAATGGAAGTATCGATCTGGCACTATTAACTAACGTGTTCCATTTACTGGCCATTGAATTGAATGACGGAAGAGAGATCCAAATTGTGTCTGTCTCCCATTTAACCATAAGAGAAACGTAATGTAATTGTGATACTGCATACACAAAACAGTCGTGTTCGTTGCTAGTCATGTAGTAAATTCTGCTAAGAATCAGTGTGTTACGGCGAGTTTAAAAGCAAATTTCAGCTGTTGTGAAATAACAGATCTTAACTGAGAATATCTGCGTATGTCTTCCCCCAAAAAGCAGTTAGGAAACTACGTGTATATACTCGTAATTATTCATACAACATACTACGTACTTACTGGCAAAAAAGGAACCACACTTTAAAACAACAAACAAACACCACTTAACTTTAAAACAATTAAGAGACTCATAAAACAAAAAACACAAGAAAAATTCTCCCAGGAAGCCATTGCTTCATCCAACAAAACACAGAGGCAAAATATTAAAACTACATGGGAAAACAACAAAAACAAACCCAGAAAGCAAGCGGTCGCAAATTTTCAGCTCAACACAGGTCACGACTGGCTCTCAGCGCACCTCCACCGCATCAAAATCTTCAGCTATAACTACTGAACAATATGCAAACTGAAGAACACAATAATGGACAAAGATCACCTCCTTGTGTGCCCAAAACTGGACCATACTTCTAAAGAATTACAAAAGTTGTATTGGGATGCCAGAAGATTAATGGAATAAATTCAAGATCTGCCATTAGACAACGACAACAATAATTATCCCTACGAAATGTAGAGCGTAAGTAATATTACACCAGTATACATCAGTAGTAACGTGTCAGAGTGTTACAAATTTGAAGGTAGTTAATATGAGGAAACCCAGTAGTCGCGCGGTCTAAGGCGTAAGTCTGCGGCCGCTCGCCTGCTGAGATCGTGGGTTTGAATCTCACCGGGGCCATGGATGTTCGTCTGTTGTAAGTGTTGTGTGTTGTCAGGTAGAGGTTTCTGCGACGAGCTGATCACTCGTCCAGAGGAGTCCTACCGACTGTGATGGGTCATTGTGTGTGATCTAGAAATCTCAAGAATGAGGAGGCCATGGCCCGCGTTGGACCGCAGCGCCACAGGAAAAAAAATATATATATATATATGAGGAAACCAGGTACTAATTACAGTCGCTGTTTTGTAAGTTCGCATGGGCAGAAGCAGTTCATGAGACCAAAGTATGCCACTGTCGAACAGAACACACAAAACCGACTTTGCTGTTCATCTCCTTCTTAGACAGGTCTTATTATGCTATTTTATTTTATTCCACTTCTTGTTGAATGTATTGCTTAAGTGATGGATTATGTGTCTTAATTTTGTCTGACATAAATTGTACTGAATCAAGGTGTCACATCGTCGCCATGTTATTATCTTTGTTCAAAAGTAATAAGTGTTTGTGTTTATGATCTCCGTACAAAACACAATTTCGCACACCTAGTTGCAATATTTTATTAGGCATGGAAAACAGAACGTAAATCAAAAGTTAGTACAGTCGCAGTATGCCTTTCTTAAATATCGATCGAGTATTTTCTTAACACAAGTCACAACTGTTCTCGAAATTTGTTGTCATGTACCATTTGGGGAATTAATGTCAGTAGTGGCAGTGATATTGTGGCCTTATATTTCCCGATTCCTTCATTTTGATAGTACAAACTGTATCAAATTAATATGGCGCTGAGGTAGTCTGCAGTTATGTAAACTTTACCCCAAGAGTCGTGAAAGTCTTGCGACTTGAGCCCAACTTACAGGGCAGATGCGCACATACAGAAAACCTGGTGATCTAATGACCCTTCTGTCTCCTCTTAAGGGAAGACAACTAACTATAAACAAACTTAGAGAAATGTAGTGTTGAACTAGGTTCGAACATATTGTCGACATCCAGAGGGCTGCGTACCTTGATAACAATGATAAAACTTTGTGTTCCATAGAGCAGCATCTTTCTTCGTTGGATGTAGAAATGTTTTCTGTTAAAGAAAGATTGTTTTTGCTTGTGAGTTGGCTAAACGTTTAGATGTTTATTACCTACTTCATACAGACGTACTTCTCCTTGTAACTTAAAAATTAGGTTGCTTAAGATGAAAGTTTGATAACATAGGGCGTCTGTGTTGGAATATTCTGTGAGTATGTGACTACAATTTTGCTGAAAATTAGGACACACAAAATAATTTTTCCACTCTATTTTTTTGCGAATCCTACTATGGGATGGTCTTGTAGACGCGATTGCAAGGAGTTCAGGTTGTTCGTGGAGATGCGTTTTGGAAAATACACACTTGGAAGACCTAGAAGGTGATAGGAATTTGACGCTAGGGTAGATCTTAACGCAGACAAGTTGTGAGAATGTGGGAGGGTGAACACGACCTTCGCGGAGCCATATTCAGTGGCGGAGTTTCTTACTGACGGTGTTAGAATATTCGGATTTCTCGACCGCAGCATTAATTACACATCGAGTGTCCCTTCGTACACGCCACATGACTTAAAAATGCGTGAATTTTATTTCTTTAAGTAGACAACGAATGTAAGAAAATATCAGCAACGTATTCTACTCGATCACCCTTCGTAACTTTGTTGTTCCGACGCGCCCATTCTGGTAGATGATCCTCTTTCGGGAAACGGGTGTGGTTCACTGAATCATATATAGTTTTAATTATTGTCTTTTCACTTACGTTTTGTTTATTCATTTTATTCTTGATATAAAATAATGGAGCCATATATCCAGTAAAACAACTAGATCATTTCTAGTTAACTAACACAGTTACTTTTCTGTACTCCTACCTACACCACACTCGTACGCGACTGACTTTCTCACTGGACTGCTAGCGTCCGTTATCAGCTCCTAACGTTTTCTCATTTAAATCTCTCCCCTCCTTCCTATCGCCAACGGTCCCGAATACACGTTGACAGATTAATCTTTTGACGCCTAATGACGATTATAGTGGTCGTACCGCACCGCTAACCTCTAAATGTTGCATTTTGTATATTTATTCAACAAATACAGGTACTGAATATTTTAAACGTGGTATATACTCTCCGTTTTTTCTTCTTCAAAATGCAGTTTGTTTCATAAATCTAACATATTTGGTTCCTGTATTATTCACATTTTATATACAGGATGTGCTAAAATTAAAAAAAATAATTCCGGCACCAAAAGATTAACTTACAACGCATGCCATGAACCGTCCGTAACTGACGCCAGCAATCCTAAGAAACAACTATACAAAAATGATCGGCTACAGTATATTACACTAACTTTCGTGTTATTTAGGAGCATATTATCACAAAGGCAAATGTCTTAATATGGAAGAAATTCCTTCAGTTTCTGTGCCGATATGCCATGGGGGGTTTTCCCCCTAGGAAGCCCTTGAGGCAGTGTGACTTAGACTAACGACGACTGCCACGCTAGAGCGCCTTCTTCATTTTTCCTTCTCCTCAAGGAAAATCACCGACAAGGAACTGAGATAAATCGTACGGACAGAGGTTTGCATCTGGCGTTGTCTGAGACTCGGAAAGAAATAAAATATTTTTTCCCCCCCAGAATTCAGGAATATAAAGTGAGTATCTCGCGTTGTGTTCAAAATAAAAATACTTAAGTTTTAATTGTAATTGAGAGTGACGATATTAAATCCTGCCCCAGACTCTTCTTTCCATTTATCTCTTCAAGAAGCTACATTTTTTAACTTTCAAGTGCTTTTTCCTTCACTGCAGGGTCTTACAAATACAGCAACGTGTCGTCAAAATAATATAAATTATCGGTCTTTCGGAGAAACTTGCATCCCTCTTCTTTAGAACGGAAGTAACGAAAAATTAGTTTCAGAAGGTTTATTTAGGAGTATTAGCTAAAATGTCTTTTCTTTCTCCGGGATATTCTTCAAAGAAAATGGAGTGAATTAATGTAACTGCGTACTTATTACATCTCTTACATAATACTTGTAAATACGTACTGCAAGAAAACATATGATAGATCTTGCACACCTGTCTTTAGTAAATTTCATAGACACTGTAACGATGAGAGAATAATTGTACATCAGAAAAACACAATATATTCAGTGCAAAAAACGTAAAGACAACTGATTTTACTTGTCATGAAATTTTGACTCAATAAAAACGAAATGATGCAAGGTTGCAACCTTTTATAGTGAAAAATGCTCTCATGTGGAATATAATCTGCCGTGAAGATGGTGGAAACAGGTTCTTCCGAAAAGCCATTATCTCTTGACAGGGTACAGAGCGGAATAATCAATAAGATCCTGAAAAATTGCTAGTAGAAAGATCTTATTTAGGTCTTATGTACTATGTTATATGTGCACAGTGCTGAATACGTCTGAGTAATAAGTCATTCATCACTCCGTAGTCTGTGTTACTGCAGGTCCATACCTTCTCTCAGAGCGAGTTATCCACAGTGGGCGATCTAGTGCTTCGTCTTTTAGTTTCCAGTATCTTCTCATTTCCTTTAAGGTCATCCAGTATCTGATTACGTCGTCTTCCTCTTCTTCCCGTCACCGTTATCCTTCATCCAATCTTATCTTTCAACAACATGTTTTAAAGCGTAGTTCCTACACAAGATGTGAACAAATTATTTAGCCTTCTTTCTTTCATTTTACTTAGAATATTTCTTTCCTCACTGACGAGTAATTATTACTGGTATAAGATATTAATTTGTAATAAGTAATGGAACAAAGTTTCGCTAAGAGACCAGGAAAATAATTCGTTCTGGTAGTGCCTTTTGTTATTTAGTTCAGAAACTATTCAACACTGAAACACTATGAATGTGAAGATGTGGTAAATAAAATAATTAGTCGGTTGTTTCGTGGAAAACGGGCTTCTAGTTAGAAGAGTGACGGCAATTGGACACCGTATTTCAGGTATGTGATGGTCAAGTGCTGAATGTGATAGGCTTGCTTTCGTAGATCTTCTGATGGAAGCGAATTCTGTTTAGTATTCAGTGGCGAGTTTGTTGTTTTGTTACCATGTTTTTAGTAGGTTAATTAAATAATTGTCGAACGGACGTATCTGTAAAAGACAAGACAAGCATTTCCAGTGATTTTATGCAAAGTTTCACGGCAGCAGAATGTACAGTTTACGGAGATGAAGTTGTACCAACCGTCACATGGGACTCGAGAGATAGGCGAATTACCAGGTCAGTATTGTGTCTGACTCATTTCCAGTATTCGCTTTGAGGCTCGTCTTGAAAAATACGAAAAGCGACTGTTAGCTTCGTCATGTTTCGTCCATCCGTCCGCCCGTTCTTCTGTCTGTCTTCGTCGAAAAACTGAGTTTTTATTTGACGAATTTCCGTTAAATTTATTGTTTGAGGATTATTCGAAAGTCGGTCGAGAAAGTCGGTCGAGAAAGTTCAGTTTCATTTAAACGTGACAAGAATGAAGGGCACTTTACATGAATTCGTATGTACATTTATGATAATATCTTAATAAATTCTTCTGAGAAAGAGAAATGTTGCAGACACAATTTGTACAGAAAAAAAATCACAGTTTTTTTTTTAACAGAGGCATCACGATGTGCTCGTATACGTAATATAATATTAAATAATGTATGTCAGCACAACTACTTTATTACACAAGGTAATTACATAGGCTACATGTTTCGACTATTGGTCAGTCATCTTCAGGCCTATTTTGTCAATTAAGTCACAAGATGCTACGGTACTTCTTGTCCACGGCAAAAATGATTACTCGAAAGCGCTTGAGTTTTGTGTTATAGGTAATTGTTGTCTTGTTAGGAAAATGGGTACACTCCAGATTCCTGTTCTGATGACCGCGGAAATGGGTACAAACTTCATGAATATGACTCCAGTTTCCAGTATATGATGATTAGTCAGTGTACTGAGAAGTCATTAATTGTCATTAGTAAATGTTGTAAACTGTGTTTATACATAGTTATTTGCGTGTATGTTTGTTTGTTGCATATTGGAATGAGAGGAAGGAAGAAAAGATGTTATATTTTACGCCTGTATTATTATTATTATTATTATTATTATTATTATTATTATTATTATTATTGGTTGGTGTGCGTCCAGAGAGATGTGCAGTGGCAGAACTCATTTACATCTAATTTAAATCAGCCGAAAGGGATTTTTTTTTTGCTACAAAGAGAGTATTTTTTGCGTGTATAAAAACTTCTACCCTCCCTATATCTATCCCTTCTGTCATCATAAGAAGAAAAAGTCCCTTCGCTAGTTTCCATCAAAGGCATAGGGAAATCCAATTTTCCAGTTTTTTCATGCTTCTCTTCGTGGGGAACTTCAAGTTAGGCATAAAGTCTTGTCGTCCTTTTGGCAGGGTTGGAATTTATATATATGTATAAAGAAGTCTCTGGAAGCTTAATTCCAGTTAACGTATTTGGGAATTTCTGTTCAAGATGTTTACTAATGAGGCAGCAGTTGGTTACTGTGGCGCTTCTTTACCAGTGGCTTGTGGTGATGCAAAAATAGCTTATTCTGCCCAATCAGATATAGGCGTGCTGTAGGATTTTGTATTGTAACATCATCCACATTACACAAATTCATCGTTTTAAAAGGGCTGAAAATTGTAATACTTCTGTCGGAGTACAGACGTGTTACATCTATCGCTCAACAATCCAGAATTATATTCACTAAATAATTTATTATATTAGTGCCGTCAATACACAACAAATACAAAGACCAGATGTATTAGTACAACTGGGTTATATCTGGTGACATGTTTCGGCCGTTAACCGGCCATCCTCAGGCCAACAAGGAATAGTATTATGAAGGTACAGCAAAATAGTTTGTCCAATTGGATCCCATTGTTTACATTAAAACTGGAACTATTATGGCGTTCTTAGTTATGATTAAAATATTAACATTGTAATAAAATCAAAATTCCAAATGTCGTGTGCAAGTCTCACGGGGCTCACTTTATGATTGGGGGGGGGGGGGGGGGAGGGGTGTGGTTTTTCAATTTTTGGGGGGGGTGGGAGAACGTGTGTCGTGTCACAGTATGTGGGTGTTAACACTCTTGTTCCTTATGTATACTTGAAGTTACACAGTTATGTGGATGGCAAGTTCGATATTGTATTCACCAAGCTAAATTTTGGTTCTGGTGACTATGTTGTCAAATTTTCTTATCTAGTGTGTGCGTTGTTACAGATCCACGGTGAAAATGCGCGTAGCGTGAGATATAAGTGGCTTGGACAGAACTCACATTTGTAGTGAAGGTTGCTAGTTATAGTATTTGCAGCTATTCACTAAAGTCTTTCACAGTAGCTAATATTTTCTGAATGGTAATCCGTTAGTCATGGGAATAAGCTACTGGGTTACGTTTTGTATGTACACCACCTCGTCTTGAATGTTCTGTAAGGAATAAATTGGAACTTTATAAATGGAACACTAAGTAATACTTGAAATACGGCATTGGGCCCAGTAAATTAGGTACTAGATACACTTGTAGTTTGTATTTTTAAGTGATTATGTAGGTAACAGATTTAAGCATTGGCGTGCTTGTGAACCACAAAAATGGGAGAACAGTTTGTTTTGTTGATAGTCTGATCCTGATTAACGACCTAACTGAATTCATGTTAGTAGAGCTCTAAGGTTAATACGCGTAGCCGGGATAGCGACTGGGCTGAGGAACGGACAATATGGGCCTCGAATTTCGGCAGCAGCAAGAGAATTTTTCTTCGCCAAAATTTCGAAATCAGCTCTCGGAAGCAAGCAGTCCTCTGTTCAATGGGGACCGGAAGCTCTGTCTTCGCGGTTAAGGCAGCCGAGACGTGAAGGTGATCACTCAACTCAGTCTATTGCCGAGGTTAAGATAAGTGTAGCTATATCTCTACGTCCCTTACATGCTTTCGCAGTGTGTAGAAGAACGGTTTACCTATTGCAGGATTCTAATCGTCAGCTTTGACGAATAACATAATTACTAACAATTTTGGTATCATTTAATATACTTCTAATCCTCACTACTTTACCAAGTTCCATCTTACTTTTATACTCCATTATTTCCGTCTTCCACACAGAAGTTTTAAAAAGCGTTTCCCACAAAATTCGTCTTCGTCTGTCGAGGAATACGTCTTCGGCCCTTCTTGATTCAGAATTAATTGCAAAAGAAGTTTTGGATAGGGCGTGAGGGTCAGCATATCGCTGTGTCAGAACGTTAACGTCACAGAAATATGCATGCTGGACCAGAAGTCAGTTAACCATATTTCAGGGTACAATTTACTCACTGGTTAATTGACTTTTGTTCCAATCTGTACGTGAAAGATCCTGCCGGATTTCTAAACCACAGTATCTGTGATGGATAGAAACAAAACGTTTGGCACAGCTGGCCTCACAGTCAGTCTGCATTCCTTATTCTTTTGTCGTTGTTACTGTTTGTCTATTGTGGATTCTGTTAGACCAGCGGTTTCCAAAATCTTCTGTCCTTGGGGCATTTTGACGTCACAATGGCGCATGCGGAACGCCATGAAAAGTCGACCTCATCTGCCATCCCTTTAATTAGAAAAACCAATAGTGTATAGCGCGAGATGTAATGCCATTCTTAAATAATCCATGACCATGCATTAGGCTGATTGGATATGGAGATTAAACCAACAAATGTGTATAAATATTTAAGGATGTTTACTATGTTTGTAATTTAATGTACTCTTAAGTGTTTAAATGCATTTTTTTTTTGGTTTCATCTCCATATCAAATATAGTGTCGTATTTTATGTAATACGACTTTTACATAAATGGTTGTGAGAGAAAGAATAAGATATTGAGAATAATATACATTTTTAAGTCAATTTTCTTTCGGAAGATTGGAAAAATCTCTGTTTACCGGAGTTCATGGCAGAACGATCGGGTTCTCTTTGCACAGTACCAGCGTTGCGCGGAGCGTGAGTTCTTGAACTGGTGTGTTGGTCCACGGAGATCTACTCTAATCTAATCGTACGCCATAAATTCAAGGTTAAACACTTATATGACTTTATGCTGGTAATTTAATATGTAGAAACATTATAATTATTAGCAAATAGTACATATAACTGGTTGGTATTTTTTTTACCTCTTTTAAGTCACTAATTCACTATGCAGCTTTTGTTTTGTTTTGTACACCCTAACCTTCGCTCTTACTTTTTCTAACTTATTGATAGTTATTTACTTTCGCATTTGTATTTTCTGCATTTGACGTTCAGGTGACCGTGCATCGTGATAACTTCCTGTAATAAAACCAACTAAAAGCACTAACTTCTCAAATTTATTTTTGGAATAAAACCCTACATGAACTGCAGGTCCGTCCTGATCCTGCTCGCAAGCTGTCAGCAAACCTGTACGATATATACCATTGCTGTGTGTACAGTGAAAAACTCCTGATGATGGACAGAGGAACTGTCCGAAACATATAGAATTTTATTCCAAAAATAAATTTGAGAAATTAGGGCATCTAGTTGGTTTTATTATAGGATCTTTTGTTCTACGTTTCTTTAATTTGTTGCTTTTATTTCATTTCTTTGCTGCTGTCCGACACTTTAAAACACGTGGACTTAGTTGATTATTACTATCGTTGTGATGGTATTTGTCGTACACTGTAATTCCGTGTACATGTATTCTGACCTTTGTCAAAATATTAATTACCTACACGAATGAGACTAACTAAACTAAACTCCGAGGCTTTAGTCCGCGAGCGAACCATACCGACAGAGCGGCCGCCGCCGGTAGGCGAAGTTAGTACCAATTTTTGCGGATAGAGGGGTGTCACGTGGTTAGCGCAACGCGTCCCCACGGCCGTTAA
>Ga0123357_10011014_pt1:0-10000 | contig 11560 bp, 6 predicted proteins | sample TergutEmb28metaG_FD_89873 | JGI IMG/M metagenome (GOLD analysis project Ga0123357, IMG submission 89873) | Embiratermes neotenicus P4 segment gut microbial communities from Petit-Saut dam, French Guiana - Emb289 P4 | ecosystem: Host-associated > Arthropoda: Insects > Digestive system >...
ACATTTGTTTTTAGTGTTAAAGCTGTGAATTTCAGTATTGAAGCTGAAGTAGTCCGTATTTTCAGCTACAAATAACAAAAGTGACAACAAATATTGAGACTGTAGTGGCAGTATTTTTAGTTTCTTAAAGTACCCTTTGCAGGAGTCTCTGTTACTTGTACCAGTCATAATTCTAATGGCTTTCTTTTGCATCCTGAAGATTGAGTTGCTGTGTGAAGAGTTACCCCAGAATATTATTCCATATGATAAAATTGCATGGAAGTATGAATAGTAAATTAACTTCAGTGAGTCCAAAGATAAAAAGGGCTGAACTACGCAAATATAGCCTGAATGACACAGGGAGGCTGTAAAACCTTATACACCCAAAGAATGTGGCAAGGATTTTGTACAATATACTAGAATTTACAAGTGCTACAGCTACCATACAGGTATGAATTTTGTGGTAAGGCACTTGTTACTAAAACACCAGCAAACACACTCATCATGCACCATATCTGAGTGAATCAAAATGTGTTTAGATGTATTGAAGCTGTACTCAGCACTCATTTGCTCAGTCAGGTAAACTTTGGTGAATACTACCTGCTCTTTCAGGTAATTTCATTCTGATTTCAAGGCCCCACTATTTATCTCAGCCACTACTCCATCCTAGAAAGTCAGTGTAACCATTTCCTTCCTAGGATGTAAATGTGAACCACATGAATGTGAATCAGATGAATTGGTGTAGGTTAAGCAAGAAGACTGTGACAAGTATGCTTCCCCTTGTGTACATATGCGCGTGCTTGTAAGGGAAATTTCTTGCTAAGGAGCATGCGGCACATTTCACTCGTGAGCCACTCCTGTGTAGTGTGCCATTTGCTCCTTGTGCTTCATCATGCCTTCTCCAGCATTCTTTTGTAGTGTGCATTATTATTATTTCTTATTTGGACATTGAAGACACCCACGATTGTGTGCTTCATTGTGTTACATTATTTGGTGTATTACAGTATTTCATCAGCGGAGTAAAAACCTGGAAATTTTGTTTACTGTTACATGGACAGGATACTTAGTGATGTCTAAACTCAAAATTACTCAAGTGTTTGAGCATGGTGTAAAAAACTGTTGCCTTGACCTGATATTATAATATCAGTGTTGTTTTGTCAAACTTGCAGACTATTTGCACATATATCAGAATCATCGCTGTGGATACAGTTATTTAATGATTGAATATGCTCTTCTGCATTATGGGAGAAATACTATAAAATATGTATTTTTTTTTTAAAGTCAGTGATGTTTCTGGGTGGCTGAAATATATGCATTGTAAAATAAATCAGTTGAACATACATTATTAGTCATAGTGTATTAATATTGTGATCTTTAGGTGTATGACATGCCATATTTCAGTCATATCAGTAGGTACCATGCCAGTGGTATCATAACCCAAAAGACTGGGTAAGGATCTTCGTTTCTTTCATAACCTCAACTTTGTGTATGTCTTGCATATGTATACTAAAGTTCTACATGATGGTTCCAGCACATTCTGTCAGTTAATAGGCATTTATTCTATGTATTATTATTTGTAATTTGAGTTTAAATTCAATATGATTCAGTGCAAGTAACAAACATTTAATTCACAATTGTATCCCACTAATTTTTTCATCAGTTAAGATTGAACCTGTGGGAAATACTATGTTAGAATATGTCTATGTGTCTGCCAGTGCGGTGCTGCAGGGCAGTGCAGTCCACAGCAGTCTGTTTCGATAATAGACTGAGCGTGTCTACCTTTCCTTCTCTGTGGTTCAATAGGGCATTACAGTCTACAGATTTCTGTTTCCATATGAGTTGTGCCTGTCTATCTCTATCTATAATTTTAATGTGGGGACTGTTTTCTTGATGAAAGTAAAACAGTGAAATATTATCCCAGTGTTGCAACAGTTACACCATACAGCTACACAAATCTGTGCTGTACTTTGCACTAGGTGGTATATCCCTTCATTAATATATGGACAGCAAACAGGCTGTTGTACATTTTGGCACGTGGGGTTTAGCAAAGTCACATGTTCAAGCTGTTGCAACATTTTGATGTACGTTACAGTTACAATTCTAATGATAAATTACACAGAAAGTGGACATTCCTATATTTTTTGTTCTTCATACCGTGCATTGTGATATGACTATTACAGTTAAAACCAACTAATGCACTCTTGTTGTAATTGAACTTTTGTAAAAGTGAATTATAATAATAGTGCAGGTAGTTGGTTTTAATTATAATGTTGACATTCATATAGTTGGAGTATGGACGGGTAGAGGTGTGGTGTGGTATTGAGCTATCCAATGGTAGGGGCCATGGAGAAGTATGTTTGGAGGAAAAGAGGTTAAATGAGACTGCTGTTGTTTGCATGTCTTGTGATTGAATGCAATAAGTGATTCCTGATGACAGTATGGCTCTCCCAAAACACATAGCTACACAGGCATGCAAGGAGGACTCTGTTTGCCTGAAAAGTAAAATAACAGTGGTGTGAACAGATACAACATGATGCTCAAATATGTAGTTCATGTTTGGAGTTGTGGCAGTTTTTTTTTTAATACTTTGATGGCATTCTGATTATGCAGGGATAATTGCTAGTGCTTCAGTTCCATTTAAGGTGGCTTTATGATCTTGTTAGTGTAGAATGTTAGCTGGTACCTGATCATAAAACTCTAGTGGTTGTTGAACATAGTGCAGCAATGCTTCATGAACAGCTTTCTGAGGTACTGCTGTTAGAACATTTGTTTGGATGATAATTTGTTGTGATATTTACTACTGTGTGGTAGTTGAATATATAATGCCAGATTTCATACAAAAATACACTATAATTTTAGTGTAGATTGCACTTGTGTAAATACTGGTAAATGGATTACTCTTTGGAGCATTTTAACATAATTTATTACAAAATGAGAAACACCATAGTAATATATCTGTCATCTTTCTAGGTGCATACCGGATGGTGTCATTCTTGTAGGAATGCCTGACAGCACTGCTATAAAACAAGAAGACATCACGAACTCTGATATACTTATACAGAGTGTTCGTAGTTTGGCTTCAGGGGATACATTCCAGTTTGGTAGTGGAGATTTCCCATGTTCAGTGTGCAGAGAGATATGTGAGAACCAGTATGCATTGGAAATTCACATGAAACAGCATACGTCTCTAAAAGAGTTCCATTGCACAGTGTGTCAGAAAGTGTACCCAAAAATGTACTCACTAAAGAAGCATATGGTAACACATACCTCAGAACGTCCATATCAATGTGACCTTTGTAACGTGAAATGTAAGAGACGCCAGGCACTTGTAGCACATAAGAAATGTCATGAAGGGGTTAAGAGTCACACATGTGATATTTGTGGCTATGCAAGTGGTTCAGCAAGAAACCTGAAACGTCACAGACAAAGGCATTTAAAAGAATATAGTTTCAAGTGTGAGCTTTGTGGGAAAGGTTTTTATTCAAAAACTGAGTATCAAGAACACATGGGTGGGTACCACTTGGGGGAGAAACACAAGTGTGAAACATGTGGGAAAGAATTCCCAGAGAAGAGGGGACTCGTACGCCATAAGAAAATTCATGATCCTGAAAGTAAATGCTTCGCATGTGAAACATGTGGTAAACGCTTTTACTTGAGGCACAAACTGTTTAACCATATGCGGTCACACAGCGGAGAGGCCAGCTACATCTGTGATGTCTGTGGGAAGGCACTGTCAAGTGGTGCATCACTGAAAGCACACCAGCGTACCCACACAGGTGAGAAACCCTTTATGTGTACCATTTGTGCCAAACCATTCAGTTCTTCTCAGTGCTTGAATGACCACAAGCGCACTCACACAGGTGTGAAACCTTACACCTGTAAAGACTGTGGCGCAGGATTTACACAGTGTACAACGCTGTCAGTTCACATGCGTTACCACACAGGGGAGCGACCATACAAGTGTGACCTGTGTGGCAAGGCATTCATTACCAGGGCACTACTGAACACACACATCAAGAACCATGACTGAAGTCTTCACAGTATGTTTGAATTGGTTCTGCAGCAGTTACAGTCAACGCTTCTTTACACACAAAATCTAACATGACAAGGAAACTGAATATATTCTTTAGGTATGGTGAACATCTGCCCATTCACTCAAGAAATATTGTGGTATGAAGGCTGATGATTTGCCTGATCCACTACCTTGTCCTGTGAAGTGAGGGTAACTGTTTTCTTGCTGGGATGTAAATATGTACAATATAAGTGTGAATTGAGTGAGCAGTTAACCGTAAGTCTGTCAGATTATGAGCATTTATTTTGTATATTGTTTGTAATTAAAGTTTAAATGAAAGAATCGTTGAGTGTAATTACAGAAACTATAGTTAGTTGTGTGCTACTAATATTGTATCAGTCAAGCTTGCGCCTTTGAAATATGCAATATTAGTGTATGTGTCTGTCTTTCTGTGTGGCACAACAAACCATTCAACCTACAGCCTCCTTTTTCCCAGTTTCTGAGTCTTATTTTTAAATATTGTTATGGCTGTGTGAATGAGAAATTAACCCTTTGCAAAGCCTGTACCTACAGAGGACAATTTTAGACAGAGAAAAATAAAGCAGACATTCATCCATATCCCTAGCGGTACTTACATTTTCACAATGTTCAACCAGTAGAAGACTGTTCGTGCTGTAGATGATTGTATCATTAGAATGTTTACTGATATAGGGACATAGCACATTTGTTCCTCAAATGGGTATTATAATTTTTTTAAGTCTTACTCATGTCTGTTGTCTGTAGTTGACTTTTCTCCCTTAATATATGTTTGTGCTGTTTGTGTAATGGGCCCTTGTGCTGCTGAGTCAGCACGTGAATAAACTTGGATGATTATCCTCATTGTTATTCAGTTTTTGTTTGTTACCATTTTATACCAAAAGACAGAATGTATTTATTGTGTGTAGTATATATTCTGTTGTGTTAAAATTATTGCACAGAGTGTTAAATAAATCGGCTGCAAATCCTGCATGTTTCCATGGAAGGTCTTCTTATTTGTTTCTGTGTTTAGCATGTAGTATCAATCCAACAGTTATCACAAATACAGAAAATTAAAAGAAAAAATGCTTCATGTGAACTAGTCTTGTATTACAGGAGGAACCAAAAATGATACACTGTTCATTGTAGTTTGAGAGCTTAGTGCCTTGCTTTATACTTGAATGTCCCTGCCTCAAATACAGGCCCTACCACTGACTTTATATATTTGTTAATGCCCACCAGTAAATGCCAAGATACTTCTTCAAAAATGGTCACAACTACTTCCTTGCAAATAGTTTATATTTTACATTAAACTTACCTATTTATTGCTATGTAATGTATACAATTACACAGCACTGTTGACCTTTAATTTCCCACAAGACCACATACTGGTCTTTGAAATGTACTGGCAAAAGGCCTAGCGTGTGATATGCTGGTCTATGTGCGTTTCGTTGGTAGCAGTTTCACTGTCCATGCTAAGACACACAAACTGATTTCATCAAGATATATATTTGGCATATAAATCTGTCTCCTGAAGGCTCAACAATACAGTATTCATTTCACTTCAGACTGATGTAGGAGGGCTGAGAAGTAAAATCAGTAACAGCATATAACATTGTATTTCAGTTTTCATGGTCAAAATGTTAAGAGATGTGAGTTTTAGCTCATGTTCACATTAGCATTAATTTCATACCAGACAGATGGAAAAATCTGTAGTGATTTTTGTTGTTGTTAGTCAATATGGGAGTGACCAATGCAAAATATGATTACAATCTGTTTGTTCATAGAGCTGCAAATAGAATTCCATCATGTACGTTTTCATGCATTAGAAGTTTAACATGCACCATTTTATAATTCTCCTCGGGCTGAAAGTAGTATAAGGGAGAGCAAACTTTTATAGTCTACATTTAAAATTCTGTGATCATTTTCCATTTCATTAAATTGTATGGGAAGAGAAACAACTACGGAAGTACGTGAGCTGTCACTGTGAATCTGACATTACCATGATGTTACAATACATTAAAATTAAACTAGACACCATTACTAAAGTTTTGCCACCACACTTACTAGTGCAAGGAAGTGATGCTATTTCAAGTAGTTGTAGCAACAAATTGTAGGGTCTGAACATGTATGAATATACTTTTGAGCATTGTGTAAATGTGTAGTGGCAGATCACTAATGAGTAGTTACTACTGTTATTGAGTGTTAACCACTTTGTAAAGATTTTGAAAGTATTCTTTGAAAAATATTTACCTAGAACAGATCTGCTGAACCTTTTATGAGTTAGAGGCAACTGTGGAAAAATCTGGTCTGCATGGGAGCAAGGGAACAACATGAAATTCAATACATGGAGTGAAGAATTAACAACTGTGTAAAATTAAGTATACAGTTTTACCTGTATATGTTTCTGTACATTATGTGTGATAAAAGTGTGGGGTACCAATGAAAATAGGAAAAATGTATACAAAATACAACTAACAACATAGGCTAGGGCAGCAGTTCCCAAACTTTCTCAGTTGATGGTGCCCTTAGTGTGTCCGCAATTTTGTTACAGCCTTCTAGGCCAAAAGAAATACATAACATTTCTGTTTATTATGTAGTTAGGTTCAGACAACTTCATCACTACTTGTCCTAACAACTTAGTAGCCATTTTAAGGAATAATACACATAAATTGAAAGAAAAAACATTATTTTGAAATATGCCAGGGCACCGTGGTGCACAGTTTGGGAATTGCTGGGCTTAGGGTGTCTCTCCTTTCAGCACATTTTTACAAAGTCAGTCAATAATGTAATGTATGTCTCCATAAATAAACAACTTTAATTTTTCAAGCTTGCTGTGATGTTCTATATTGCTTTGTCATGGAAAGGATTGAAAGACGTGTCATTTCAAATGCCATTCTGCAGGGCATGTTACGCTGTGTTGCCAGCAACATGTCCACAATCTGCAGGTTGATAGGCCTGACCTAGAATATATCCAAACAGACCAGTCCATTAAAATTGCATCCAGGAACTTTAATTTGAAACCAATAAACTAACACACACAGTCACTGGACATGTGCCTTTTACAGTTGCATTTTAGGTGACTGCTTTAATTTACAGCTGTGACTACAAATAAGGACATGTCTGCCTGAACTTCATCCATATATGCATGCTTCCTGTTGAATTCAAGCACGTTGAGCAGCAAAATTATAAGACTAATTGTGGGTACATGGTATATCACCTCTTTATTATGAGTAAATCCTTCAATTACTAGTTTACATTCCGGAACTGTAAGCATGCAAATTGTGGAACAACCTTGGTATGACCAAGGCTTTGTGGGAAATTAGTGGTTAGAGTAACCACATTCGGTACCAGCATTTATCACAACCTAAGGTGCATGCTCCTTGAATGAACACTGAAAAGTATATGTGATAACATTAGGTGTAAAATAAAATTATAACAATTTATTACAAAAGAATAGACTGGAATAAAATTACTGGCAGCCAGGAAACTGTCTTTGGATGCCAGTACAGCTCTACCATCAGGAAACGTGGATCTCATTTTTGAAGCAGGAAATTTTTCCCATATATACTAAAATCAAAAACCACATCTTAATACTTTGTATCTTCCTTGTATTTTACATCACTGCTTATTAAATTCTACAAAATACACTTGTTATGCAATACACACACACACATTATTTTACATTATACTTTCTCTGACATGTTTCGGCTCTGATTCAGCCTTTATCAGGAAGATAAAATTCAAGGGATTATACATGGTGTATACAGGTTGTGGAAAAACTCCATGTCCATACTTCATGAGGTGACAGGGGGGACCAAAACAAAAATTTATTGTGAAGGAACTATATGTCAGAGATGTGTCCTTTTTACGGCCTGTCAATCAAGCAAAACTGCTGAAGTTTTCTGAAAAAAAAGTTGTTTTTCATACCAGTTTAAAGCAAATGTTCAACTTTTGGCCACCAACCTTGATACACAGCCAACAATGACGCAGCAGAGACTGACGTGTGTGCTCAAAATTATAAGGTTGTGGCCTGATGGTTACTGCTGCCTCAATGATACGGGCAATAAGATCCTCTTCAGAATCAACTGTCGAGATGTAAATGTGGCCCCATAGGAAGAAGTCCGTTGGTGTGAGGTCTGGTGACGCGGGAGGCCAAACCATGGGCCCTCCCCATCCAATCCAGCAATCATTGTAAGTGGTGGTAAGATGTTGATTCTGAAGAGTATTTCACTTCCCTAATTGCTGAGGCAGCAACCTAGCATTTTTGAGCGCACATGTCAGGCTATGCTGCTTCGCCATCAGCCGTACGGTTGTACATCTGCTGTAAATTGGTACGAAATGTAACTTCTTTTCAGAATACTTCAATGGTTTTGCTTGATTTCCAACCTTAGTCAGACCCACTTTGACGGTCCATAGCATTGCAAGGACGCATCTCCAACATATAGTTCCTTGACAGTAAATCTTTGTTTTGGTCCTCCTATCACCTCACAAAGTTTGGGCTTGTTTTTTTTTCCACATCCTGTATATTTTTTCATTCAAAGTTTAACTCATGTATCCTTTAATGTACAAGATATTATAGCACTAAACACAGATTTGACAGTTCAAACTTGATCCTGAGTGTGTGTGTGTGTGTGTGTGTGTGTGTGTGTGTGTGTGTGCATGCGCACCCCCACATTAATATTACACATAATACACAACTTACTTACTTACTCACTCACTCGCTTGCTCGCTCTCTCCATGGAGCACAGTCCTTCTTGAGAAGCTAGTCTTTTGTCAGCTAGTCAAGAAATTCCTCGCATTTTATGGAACCCAAAGGTTCATTACCGCATTCAAAGTGTCTGCCACCTGTCCTCATCCAAAGCCAGCTTGATCCAGTCCATACCCCCACATCCCATTTCCTGAAGATCCATCTTCACATAATACACAAATATTAATAATTAAAACTTTCATTATTAAAGAATATTAAGATTCGAAAGGTAATGAGCTTGTTTAGCATTTAGTTTTCATAGAACATTATGTTACGTAGGTTACCTCCTTATATACATCCAGTTGCTGTTGATCTGGTGCAGAAGTGTTTCATTTTAAGCTTTTTCAAACACTGCTTTCGAAATAATTCTTTGGCTCTAACAGTTTCTTGTGGTATATACCAGTTGAAATTGATTACACCACAGCAAACTTTGTACTAAGAAACATTATCAGTATTGGTGTTGCTTCTACTTGTGTCAATAACGGTGACTGGCTTACTGTTCAGAGCATTCTGACAGAATTTTTAAGTTGAGTAACACCATGGTAATATATCTGTCTTCTTTCTAGGTGGATACGTGATGGTGTCAATCTTGTAGAAATGCCTGACACTGCTGCTATACTGAAAGAAGACTCAATGAACTCTGCTATAATTGTAGAGAATGTTCACAGTTTGGCTTTAGGCAATATACACCAGTTTGTTAGTGGAGATTTCCCCTGTTCAGTGTGCAAAGAAATGTGTGAAAACCACTATGCATTGGATATCCACATGAAACTGCATGCAACTCCAAAAGAGTTCTGTTGCACAGTTTGTCAGAAAGTGTACCCAAGAATGTACATGCTAAAGAAGCACATGGTGTCACATACCTCAGAACGTCCATATGCCTGTGACATTTGTAACATGAAATGTAAGAGGAGCCATGAACTCGTAGCACATAAGAAACGTCATGCAGGTGTTAAAAGTCACATATGTGATATTTGTGGCCATGCAAGTGGTTCAGCAACAAATCTGAAAGAACACAGACAGAGACATTTGCAAGAATATAGATTCAAGTGTGAACTTTGTGGCAAGGGATTCTACACTAATGCTGAATATCAAGGACATATGGGTGGGTACCACAGAGGCGAAAAGCACAAATGTGAAACTTGTGGGAAGGAATTTCCAGAAAAGCAGTATCTGGTACGTCATAAGAAGATACATGACCCAGAAAGGAATAAAAAATGCTTCCCATGTGAAACATGTGGGAA
>Ga0123357_10011015_pt1 | contig 11560 bp, 5 predicted proteins | sample TergutEmb28metaG_FD_89873 | JGI IMG/M metagenome (GOLD analysis project Ga0123357, IMG submission 89873) | Embiratermes neotenicus P4 segment gut microbial communities from Petit-Saut dam, French Guiana - Emb289 P4 | ecosystem: Host-associated > Arthropoda: Insects > Digestive system > Gut ...
AAGCATTTTGTTTAATGATTATACTTCTTTAGCCATTTAGACGCCAAGTTAAATCCCATCTGCCATCTGCTGGCATTATTAGGAGTTCACCCTATTCTCCACATTAGCAGGATAAGGGTTAATAGGTGCTCTGGAGAAAATTTTCGACTGGCAAAAAAATCCGCCGTCAAGTTAAACTGGTGAAATCTGATTAAGTGGCGTGACTGAGTGAGATGGAATATCGGATAAGAAAGTGATGGGACTGAATGAACCAAAGTAGTTTGGATGTTACTGGATTTATTATAATGAGCAAAGTAAAAATTGAATATTAAAATAATTGGATTAACGTTCCAAGAAATGTGGCTGTTACTACACTTACTGAAGTGATTAAGACTTTTGCCCTTATTCTAGTTTAATCTCAAAATCAGACAATTATTAATAAATTATTTATTTTCAGTAATAATAATAATAATTATTATTATTATCATCATCATCTTAAATTAATTTTTTTCTCGACTGTGTTCATCAGTTATTAGTACTTAAAGAAATAACAAATTAATTGTTTTTTTAAATGCTGCTTAACACAATTTTTTTTGGTTCTTAACTCAGTAGACATAAATTAGATTAACTTTACTATATTAAGTACCCAGTGTCATTTCAATTTTATCCTTCTGCTACGAACATGATGTTAGTGAGTATTTTAGTGATTATCAATATGTAATAAAATACATTTTACCAAAGGAACTTCGTTGGTTTCCGTACTTACTTAATTACTTACTTACTTCCTTACTTACTTATTCCATGGAGCAGAATCTTCTTGATAAGCTAACCGGTTCTCAACCAGTCACAAAATTCCTCGTATTTTATTGATCCCGAAAGTTTATTACCGCATTTACAAGTGTCTAGCACCTGTGTCTTTCTCTTTAGGTCGCTATACAGTGTAATTTAATGCACGAGTATGGAACGCATTAAAATATTCCTCCCAAACGAAAACTGTTCAAATAAAGCTGAGATTTCGAGATAAAACCCTCTATAATTTTATGCAAAGAGGACAGTAAAATAACCAAAAAGAATATTATAATTAATGCTGTATATATGTGGAATTTTGTTAAATCTACGAGCATGAGTATAAAATCAAGGTTCTAAATATTTAAAGATCCAAAAGATCCATAAAAGCACGAATTTTTTTCTGGACTGGAAACCAACGCATATGACTAAGTCAGTTACGTACTAAATAATTAGTCAGCCACCAAATTTTAAGCCAGGGATGGAGCAGATATTAAGAGAGAGGGTGTAATAGGCTACAGCTTAAAGTTGGAAGAAAGTCACTGAAAATTCTTCGGAATTTATGTGAAACGAAATATTTCCCTCAGCCAGATATTTCAGCAGCAGTTTTATTTCAACAAGTGATACAAGTTCTGATGTGCGTCATCCCCGTTGTGTTTCTTTATACAAGGTAAGGAGTTACGTGTAGAGTACACACAGTAAAACACAACTATATTAACCTCTGTTATTAATATAATGAGCGTTCTAACAACTACATGTGGGCCATCTTCAGGTTGTAAAATTAGACTAGATAAGTTATACTATAATGCATGGGAAATATTATTGGGAGTATAGGGGTTGGGGGGGGGTGTTGGAGTGTACCATGGTCCCGTTTTATATAAGAGGTGTTTTCATTAGTATTAAGTCTCTACGCTAATGGGTACTATTTTACGTGCTAACCTAATTACAGTAACCACACTAGAAAAGTGGAAGGCCGTGCTCGTTAACAGTTTTTTTTTGTATGTATGGCACCCACCGAAAAACTGTTAACGAACACGGCCTTCCACTTTTCTAGTGTGGTTACTGTAATTAGGTTAGCACGTAAAATAGTACCCATTAGCGTAGAGACTTAATACTAATGAAAACCCCTCTTATATAAAACGGGACCATGGTGCCCCCCAACACCCCCTACTCCCAATAATGCTTCCCATGCATTATAGTATAACTTATCTAGTCTAATTTTACAACCTGAAGATGGCCCATATGTAAGGCCGAAACATGTAGTTCTTAGAACCCTCATTATATTAATAACAGAGGTTAATATAGTTGTTTTTGACTGTGTGTACTCTACACGTAAGTCCTTACCAAAGCGATACAAGTCTAAACAATTCTAAATTTTCCGCGCTTGTCAAGAAACAAGATTTTGAATCTGAGATTTAATCTATTAAATCCAGAGTTATCTTTATCTGTATCCACGTTTAACATCCACAATTATTGCTTCCTGTCCACAAGGCATACTTACGTTTTCTATATGCACCTCGGAACAAACAGCGGCTTTCCTTTGCTCAACATAAATGACTGGTCTTATAACAGAGACTTTACTGTGCGGTACGAAATTCTTCTTTAATAATCAAATTGTGTTTCGTCTTCAAGGGTTTAAATTATCTGGAAAATAGCATATGATTCAGATTGGTGCCCGCATCATGATCACATAAAGCACTGTCAGATGATCGGAACATTATCCTCCAAAGACGACGTAAAACGTTTGTGTGTTTGAACAACTATTCACATACTTTTTTAAAGATTGCAGTGTTACTGGATTGAAGGACATCTCTTTTGTTATATAACTGACACGCGCAATTCCGAGCTGTTACAAACACTATTGCACCCTTGGGTAGAGTTTAGAGCTACGATGTGTGTTAGTAGTGACTTCAGAAGAACATTATTTCTAACATCCTCTATATATATTCTGCTACAAAGAAAAGTTGTAACGTCTCGCCATCAGATCAGCGTAAGTTAGAATCCTCTGTTCAGCTCTACACTACAACAACATTACCAAGATATCCGCACCCAACCTTGTGCTGTTGATCAGGATATTGTAGAATCAGACAGCTGAGGTGCGACATTAGAACGTTGTTTACTTCTGGAGGATGAAATTTTTATTTCTAGGAGTGATTGTTCTTTAGGTTATTTGACCATGCTAGTCCAAATGCGGAATTATTTTTATGTTGAATTCTAATCTTTCTTCAAATTGTGGAGGTCTCGGAACCAAATATCCGCCCATAACCTGACAGTGCTGAGAAATTTTGTGTTCTTTTCTTCATTGTCACTAAGAATACGTAAATCCAGCTACAACGCATTTTCCTCGTCATTTTATAGTTAATTTTCACTAATGCAATTATGTAACTATATAAATTCTGAGACATAGCTGTTTTATTAAACAAAACAATATATATGTCGACAATTTTGGGTTTTAAAACTTAAAATTTGACCCCGTATAATCTGGTAGAATTACACTAATATCTCAAAGAAACCTGCTAGAAACATCATCAGGATACATGTTTATAAAATCAGTACGTTTCTCTGAAACGTCCCTACAATTCTTCCTAACTAAATAACGTCACATTCTATAAAATTGTCTTCACAAATACATATAGAACCTTCCATCACATAATTGCAAGTTACAAGGTTCAATTATTTTATATTTTAAGCTTTCCTTACAATATATATAAGAATTATATTGATTACCAAATAACTGCTCTATTTAACATAGATAGATTATTACTTCAAAATGATTTGGCTATAAATACTAGCCATCTTCACTGAGTAACCTTACAAAATGGCAGTGCCTGAAAATAATTCATTTGTGTAATGGTACATCACGAAGATGTTAAATACCTATAGTCGAAGCATGTTACGACTAATAATCTTACATACGTTACCTAGTACAATTCGTTAGTAAAAGATATGAATTCCTTCAAGTATTTTTTTGTGTTAGTTGAACTTCGATATATAAACGAAATGCATGAAAATGTTAGCTAGCATATTTCGTGTAGGTAGGCGTGTTAGAGGCTTCATGTGAAGGCAGATGGATGAGGTTCTGTCAAACGTCCTAAAGTAGAGGTCAAATCCGTGCGCAGCCAGTTAGCTGCAAGTGAATATTTATTTATGTACTAACACATAAATTTCAGTGCTTGAACATGCTGAATTATAATGCATGTTCAACTGTAACACATTGGTTACCCTGAGAACAAACACAAAATAAACATGTCGTGTGTTAAGGAAAGAGATGTTCATTGGTGTGTACAGCTGAAAACTTAGACTTGTGTGGACAGTCCAAAACCTAATTTCATGTTCTATTTAATCTGAAGATTTTTCCTATACTTTATTGTGTAAGGTTTCATTATTATATTTACACAATATAAATAAAATCATTGAATGACGAAATAATGAGTTTAATTTCGTTAAGTTTCTTATGGTCGAGAGAACTGTAGTTTTATCATAGGTAATCCGTCTTTTTCTATAACTTCGTAAATTTAAGTCCCGTAGATAACATATCAAATATGCATAACACAGTCGGTACAGTGACTGTGTTACAGGCTGGACCTCCGACGTACAGCCGTAGTAAGAGACATTCCTGTCCACCAGAACTCACGCGTTCTATAAGGGACCCACCTGGCCGCCTATTTTAAAAGGCAATGGGGACTCTTTCACAAGCAGTAAACCGGTTGGGGTGTGAAGATGACCATTTATCTCGTTTTAGCGTCGACCTGAAGAACAAGAGAAGAAATAACGCGAATAGCCCACGTTTCGTAATGGAGTACAAGTGACATGCTTGCATTTAGCGTAGTCTATGTAAATACAAACTATTTCGCCTGACACACCATGTGACATTTCTGCTATCTTATATGTTTTTCGTGTTGTTTTACCCTGATGTCATTATTTTAGTAACAAAGCGTCGATGATAGTGTAAATAATAACTGAAAATTGGAAAAAATTAGAAAGGGAATGATCGTGGCCTAATCGCGGTACAATTCTGGCATATACGAGAAAAACTACGAAAAGTAAAGCACTTCCCATGGCAGATAGTGTCATAGTGGAATTTATAATTTGACATCCGGAATACAAGCCTCAAACCTTGCGCTGTTTATGTTTCCCGCTTCACATTTCGTGTTTCCTTTGTATTGACATCCGGACACATACATGTTAAGAAGTCAATAAGAATTCTTTTCTCACTGGCTTGTTTTTTTCCGTCATTTGTCAATATGTGGGAAAATCTTGTGAGCTTGGCTAAAGTAACTATATTCTTTGTGTCCCCTATCAGCCAACACTACCACATAAGGAGGCCGATACCTTTATTCTTTTCCGTGTAACTAAAGTGAGCTACATTGCGTTTTTTATATACTGACTATATAAAGTAATACGAATATTGTCCTTCAATTCCGTCTATAACAGACAACTGAAGTACGATAAATGTGATATTATCTTTAAATTATATTCATTTAAATTCTGCAAAATTTATACTTCAAGTAAAAATTTGTTTATGAAACTCTTCTAAGTGCTTAAAATTTCAATTAACTTCATAACAAAGAATACTTTGTTCACAAAATTCAAAATTCTCACACGGCGCTTGTCAAGATGAAGATCGCTTAGGTTCAAGCACAGTTCTTCTCGACGTTTCGGTAGAATAAGGAATATTTTTGTCCTCTTCTCGCCTCTGCATCTCTATTTGACACATTAGTGGCAAATTTATTGCATAACCGTAATCTGAATAATTCCTGCTAAGAATTACATCTTATGTATTTTAAAAAAGTAATGTATCTTGGAGACGAAGAATAAATATTTCCGTAATGTCAGAACAGATATATCACTTCACAAATTGTAGCAACTGGAAATAATAATATTCTGGTATTTCTCAAAATTCACGTTTTCTGCGTTCCATATTCTCTAATCTCAATGGCCTTCAGTTTTGGTATATGATTTAATTATATTGTTACTATTACACCTGATGAATTGAGACATTCGGCAGACTAATAAGAAATGATAAATTTGAAAAAACCTGTCCATCTATCTAACATCTAATACCTACCTACCTACTTATATCTCTCGGTGTCCATCCATCCGTCCATCCGTCCGGCCGTCCATCCATCCATCCATCCATCCATCCATCAACCCACCCACCCACGCATCTATCTATCATCTATCTATCAACTATCTATCATCTAGATATCATCTATCTTTCTACCTAACTACCCACCCACCCACGCACCCAAATATGTATAAAATTGTAGTGTTTATCATTAATAGAAAGTACAGTTAGAGTGAGTATAAAATATAATAAGTCTGATCGGGACGGCAGTCCCGATCAGACCACGTTGGAGGGGAGTAGCGTTACAAGTAGTATGACCTGTACCGGAGGCTGCGTGTAAAGATTTTAATACTCCTGATGATGGGTGCTGTGATACCCGAAAACTGTAGAGTAGTTTTGCAGTAAATAAATATCTGCATACTGTTGCATCTGTTGGATTTTTATTCACATTGAATTATGATGCACGGAACCAGGAGCTTAAAATAAACCGTTCTTTCAATACATATTTTCCATTGATATTTCCAAACACATTTAGAAAGTAATACAAAAACAGGCACCTTCTTAATTGGATGCCAAACACATGACAGTGATAAGCATGTGGGTTCCATATATGTTAATTTGAACACATATCTTTGCTTATTCATTAACTCCATTATTTTACACCTATAAACACCACTACAGTTCCCGTAATAAAGTTGCAGTTTACCAGACATCACCACGGATATGAGCTGTCACCGGTCGTCATTAAATTACTGTCGGGTCTGTAGTAACATTTCCACCCGCTACTGACATCAACAAACTCACATCAATCTTACGCCAAATGTGACAACTTGCGCCACCTGCTCAGGGTTCGTAGCGCCATTACTGCACAGTATAAAGAACTAATATTTTGCTTACGTACCGCTGGATTATATTGAGAGCTAATTTAAACCGCTGTCTTTTCATGTTGCTTGGAGGGACTGAGGAATGTCATGCAAATATCAGTCAATATATTTGGCATGAGTTCCGATAAAATAAGTCGGAACTTAGGGAATAGGAAGCAGACGTGCTGGATTTTCGATAGCATATTTCAGTACTTAATATTTTGTTTACGTCAGCTAACAAAAGGAAGTGTTATAAATTGACGGTTTATTGTTATAAATATAAAGGATTTTCATTTTGGTAAAATTATGCCATCTTGAAAATCGTCGAATTTTATACAACAATAACTGATGCTTTTACAAAATATGTTACTTTTGTTCTTTAGATATCACGTTCCTCACAGGTCTAAGTGCCTAGCATGATTAGCACTATGTGTAATTCTGCTCCTTAATTTACACACCATTTCCACTTGTTTTGAAATAATCGACTCTAGTAAAATCTGTGACAATAGAAACAATATACTTTTACTTAGAGCGAAATTCCTTCCTTTTCTTTGTTTAAATGAAATTAACAAATACTTTATTGATGATTATAAATTTTTTGCGTCTGAACAAAACGTGAATAATTCAAGCAAATTTAGGCATATTACAATATTTAAATAATAATACCCTACAATAAACAAATAATCTTTTGACGAAAAAGGCTTAGCAAAAGTATTATTTATATTGATATTGCTATATTTGTTAACTGCAATTGGGTTGACACCCTGTGGCAGTAGTACAGTACACATTTACACACAAACAATACACACACAGAACAACACAATTAACAACTTTAATTCGAAGGTTTTTTTCTTTTGGATTCGAACCCAGAGTGGTCAAACTAAAATTAACGATGAACTAACCGCGTAAAAGTATCGTCTAACTGGGAAGAGTGCGGACCTTGTTCCGTCTTTGCGAGTTATACCCAGGTATTTGCCTTACAACTGAGGAAATAACGCGGAAAAACGTCAGTCAGGGTTGCCGAAGAGTGCAAATATCGGCATGCAGAACAGAAAATAACAATTTATTATACCAAGGAAATAACGAAAAGTCGCGCATAAACAATTGGTGGCTAATAAGCAAAAAAAAAATCTCCCTTTTATATACTTGACTCAGAAACCTTGTACATATTAATACAAAGTACAAACACTTGTTTGATGCTGAGACTACAGCAACAACAATAACAACAACAACAACAATAATAATACTAATACGAAATTGAAATGAATCTACTGGGTCACAACACAGGGCAAGAACAGCCTTTCTCTTGTCCAGTAAAATAACTTTGAAGAACCGAGAAAAATTTTCGAAGACCTTCCAACTCGGACCCGAATGACAGAGCAACAAAGACAAGGATACGTAAGAATTAGGATGCCAGAAACAAGCGAGATGTAAAAGAGCCAGGAATGGAGAGAAAGTTGATATCATCACCAATAAAATGAGACGGATTATAACTGTAAAAATAATAATACTTAATTCGACGTATTAAAGTGCAGATTACATAGCACAAGTGTCTGTTATAGAGTCAGTACCAAAAATAATAACAAATAAAGAAGAATAATAAAAATAATAAATATTAATACTAATAAAAATAATGTAATGCTAAGATTTAAATTGGCCAAGTAGACACTGAATGTCGAAACATTTTCTTGTGTACTGCCTGTGATTTGCTCTACTTTTAGTATATCTAAACACTAATTTTGAATATTCATGAGACTGCTGTCATATTGAATTTGTCCTAAGACATGACATTTAGACAAAATCTTAACCTAAATTTGTATGCATGGACATAATTAGATAACTCCCAATCGTATTTAATTACGACAAAATAAGAGGAAATTAACTAAAAGGAATTCAGAGCAGAATTAAGAACCTTTCATTATTTTTCTGTCGTTTTTTAATTTTACATCTTTATAAGTATTTTTATGACGTTGGAATTGTTATTTTACGTCGTACAGAGTTGTTGTCTCAATAAATACGTACAATTTACCAAGGTACATTACCTGACATCAATTAATTGATGTTAGTGACGCTACCGTCACACATGGTGTCATGGTGTCTGGTCCATGTGTTTCTATAGTTAATTGTACAGAATTAAGATTTGAGGCTTTGAAAAGTGCATCATTGACATGAATTGTAGTACAAAATTAATGAAAATCACTAACTTTTTATAGAATTGAAAAGAAAGAGCACAGAAAGATCATGCAGTCATTATGTTTGCCTATAATTACAATTTATTTCTTACGAGGATTAAAAATGACTGAGAAAAGGAACATTATCAGGAAGTTTAATAAGTAAAATATAAACAACAAAACTTTCGAAACTATGACTGGTTTCAGGCCAGGATTTTCCAAGTTCTGATTTATTTTACGCGAATGGGGTAACTAATAATTCTTCGAGAAATATTGTAATTTTTGGCTATTAAAATTTTATCTACATATGATTTAAAAAGCAAAGAAAAAAGAGAGAAAACGTTTGGAGGAATGTTATTTACGGGGAATTGTACAGTGATTCAGAGGAAGCGAATATACAGCCTCAAAATTTGACGTTTGTGTCACCGTGCATCTCTGATATAACTGTATAAACAACGAACTATATGCAACAATAACAATCTATTAGTAATTTCAACCAGCTCGACATGTTTCGGGCGATAATTTCGCCCATCCTCAGGAGTACTAGACTGTGTTTACAGCTTGTGGTATAATGTACCCAAGAAGTTGCCTGCTGGTGACCTTTTCACCAGCAGGCAAATTCTTCGGTGCATTATACCATAAGCTGTAAACACAGTCTAGTACCCCTGAGGATGGGCGAAATTATCGCCCGAAACATGTCGAGCTGGTTGAAATTACTAATAGATTGTTATTGTTGCATCTAGTTGGTTGTTTATACTGCTGTAGCCTCCAAAATATCACGGAATAACGTTGCAAGGCATAAAAATGGAGGTTTAGTTGGCTCTCCACTAAGAAACTCAGATGAGTAGAATTATCGCAAAGGATTCCACTTAAACAAGGAACTAACCTTCCATTAGTAGCCTCTTATGTTCTGAAAGGTCACATAAGCTTACAAAATGGTGATTTGTTGCTATGGTTGAAAAGGTACCTCAAAACAACTCTTAACTCCGAAACAGTATGTGAGAGTACCTTAGTGTAGTGACTAGACTACTGGCTGAAGGACAAAGATATTCTGGTCAGATTAACTGCAGGCGCAAGAGGTTTCTGTCCACTTCAGAACGTACAGACCATATGTGAGACCCTCGTAACAAATTTATTGGATATCGGTGCAATTTTCTTCAGGAGTAAATTAGACACGGCCTGAAACTGACCACTCAATTCCGTCTATTGCCACGATAGCAATGCGTGGATATTCACTTCTAATCTCGTATATATAGTAAAACCTAGTTGATAATTTTGTCTATTAATCGCGCAGTAAAGACCATCGCGGTCGGAGTGGTTCGTGCGAATATTACTTACTTTAAATTTAATAATTGTCCAACAAGACGCGACTTATTCAGTTTATTGCATTTCTGTAGGCAGCTCTACATGTTAGGGTAGTAAAATTCAATATGACCAATCTATAATTTTACATTATATATTAGTATTAATAGCAGCGTATTTTACTCATTGCAGTTAACCAATACCAGAAGCTGTATTTAAAGCTGTACGAGCTCCTGATGATGAGTGTCAACACCCGAAACGTGTAGAGCTGCCTACAGAAATGTAATAAACTGAAAAAGTCGCATCTTGTTGGAAAATTATTAAATTCGATTCACGATGCACGGACCAATGTATATATAAAAAAATTACTTTAAATTCTCGGACCGATATATCCGTCCTGACTTTGGCCGCAATTCCATTCATTTCGTGCAGAAGAATGTTGCATTTGGAGCGTTAATTTCATGTTGGTCACGAAAGATTTCTGTTGGCTAAATTTTAAATCCTCATTCTTCCTTATATCAATATTCGACTCACCGGGTACTATCAACTCTTAATAGCATAGTTTAAAGTACCAAGAATTAGTCGAAATAAGTCCAATTGCACACTGCCTATTACGATTGGTGCGTTTTGAAGTTAAGTCGTTTTAGCAAGTTCACGACCACTTTTTGTTTAATTTTCGAAAGAACACTTATTAAGCATTTGATTATTCCACGTTATATAGGCCCCACATTAATTACGGTCGTTGCAGTAGACTGGAAAATTTATACAAATTCTCCAAAGCTTATCTTAACAAGTATGAAATGCAGGTCTTGCATCCTTATTTTCATACCTGGCACATCAAAGACGGCAGAGTAATCTTCTCTAAGCTCAACCTGTTCTTTACCTGCAAGATAGTTACTGATACATATTCACGTTAGAAGATGAGTGGAACTCTTGTCTAATGAATACGGACAGAAGGAAAAATTACTCGAAAACTCCCAACTAACCTACTGGGAAAGGAACTCGGAAATTTCCTTCTTTTGGCGCAGTGCTTCAACCAACTGCGTCACCGCCTGCTCCTGAAATGAGCCTTTTCTACAGATTCCAGTTCTGTTGGTTGCCAAGTTACGTGGTATATGTTTTCTGTAAACTACGTAGATTATTCGGAAAGTAAGTACCGTCTGCGCATATCTCTCGAACATCCTCGAGACTGTCACTTTGCTCATGTGCAGTGAATTCCTCTATCAATTGAGAAGCCACAGACGTCATTTCGTGAAATTAGTGTTATGTTTATGTTTGTTCCTTGCGTTAAACATGTTTAAGACAATTGAAGGGGCCGCCGCCTGTGAAATGCGGCCTTTAATTCTTTTTTTGAACGCTAGGAATGTGCTACCAAGTGAGATTCATCACCA
>Ga0123357_10011017_pt1 | contig 11560 bp, 4 predicted proteins | sample TergutEmb28metaG_FD_89873 | JGI IMG/M metagenome (GOLD analysis project Ga0123357, IMG submission 89873) | Embiratermes neotenicus P4 segment gut microbial communities from Petit-Saut dam, French Guiana - Emb289 P4 | ecosystem: Host-associated > Arthropoda: Insects > Digestive system > Gut ...
GGCCAATATCTCCGTAACCATTGAACTTTGGATATAGGTGTTTTGGGTTATATCGGTATAGTTTGACTTAAGGAACACTCTCCCGAAGTTAGGTCCTTTCCTCCTGGGACACCCTGTATATATTCGGTTTCTTTTTAGGCACCAAAACAGCCACGCCAATTTGTCCTTGTCCATCCGTCTTTGCGTACGTAAAAAACGCAAACTCGAAATGGATTTTCAACAAATACTTTACTGGAGAACTTTACGAGAAGTTCGTCACTAGTTTAAATTTGTTAAATATCAGTAAAAGAAGCGGACAATATCCACGACGGTCTACATTCTCTTATGCTGTCATCTCGTGCCTAATTAGCTAAATATTTATGGGGGCGAAAAATTATTTGAAGAAAAGTTGTAGAGAGGAATGCAACATTTACTTCATGTCCAATACATTTTGTCTTAAGTGTTAATGTCCTTAAATATAATGAAAAATTTAATAGGCCTAATAATAATAATATTTGTGAACTGCAATTGGGTTGTCACCCGGTGGCAGTGGTTATTTTACACGTATACAAAATATGAAATTGGTTACTAATAAATTTAAGTCGGGAGGGCTACATTAGAAGCATGTAGTGGCAACTTAGAATCTTGGGAACCATCTCAGCATTTGCTTATGAACACAGAGAAACCAAGAGAAACTTGTGTCGAGGTGGCCGGTCACAGGACCTTCCGAATACTGGCTTATAGCCAGCAGTCCGGCATCTAAATTAAAAAGAGCAATACACACATAGTACAACAAATACACTTAAGATGACAACAATACACACAAGACAACTACAACAATTTACACAAGACAACTAACAACAATACACACAAGACATCTTAAAATACAACATGTACGAAAGGTAAACAACACCAAAGTGAGAAAGTACTCTATACAGTTTCTAGTATTTTTTCCCACACATATTGAACTCACGCTTTCACCCCAACCCTTCACTTCTCACCACTTTACTACTCATACAAACTTTTCCCATAAAGTCTCGTCCCCCCCCCCCTCTCCCTACACTGTGCTTCACTTCACTTCACTTCGCTTCATTTCTCTTCATTTCACTTCATTTCACTTCACTACACTTTTGGTTGATTTTCACTTCACTTTACTTGGCTTCTCTACAATTTTAGATGATTTCTAACACACTTTATCTTCCTTTAACTCACTTCGATTATGACTAACTCACCTCCATTATCACTTGTACCCATTCCCGAGCTTAGGCATGGAATAATTCAAAGATCTCCGAATACAGCCTGCCCATCCAGAACAAATCTCCACTGTATTTATACTTCGTTAATAAGACATACGATTCATTATTTTAATATAATGCTCTGTTATAAAACGAATGCAAAGGATGTGCTAATATGTGAGTTATACGGTATAACGCCTATTTATAATCCATTTTTAGTGCGTGTATATATATATATATACACGTGTGTGTGTGTGTGTGTGTGTGACAGACAGACAGACAGAGAAAGAGGGAAATCCGTGAGGAGTTCAGCTGTTTGTTTAATTACTCATTTTCTTTATTTTCTTTCTTTTTGACCTCTTGCAGATTTGAAACTGTAATCACTAACAGTGCATTGTTACTTGTTTCCTTGCGAATTGGAAGGAAACATTATCGTACCTTAATTATTTATTACTGTTTATATGTTTTCAATCCTAATGTGTCTTTGTTTGCAGGATAGAACGACACATTAAAATTTCTGACATTTATTAGCGGTTTTCCAGAAGTGTTTGTTTTTCTGTTGCCCAAGAAACCATTATCAGCTACCATTCAACAAATAAAAATCCAGAAGCAATAGTAGAGGGAACACCCCATATAGTTTGCTCTGTTCTTACATTTTCTTACTTTTTTTTCGTAAGTAGAATATTTTGTGTATGGAATGAAGCACACGAATCAGCACAGCGGTGTAACCAGTGCAGTAAGACTAATGGCCCAGAACTGTCCACCTGCTCGTGAGAGGCACAAACTCTAACTCTCGAACTTGTGATCGGATCCTCTCTTTTGTGCTTCTGTTCACAAATTACAGAGATTAATCGATGTCGTCTGTCTTTGAAAACAAGGACTATTAATTTTTTTCAGGGTTCAAGTGAATCGGACGAAAAGGCACAAGAAAGTGAGGTCTAATGTTGGCTAATTGTTCTCTGCTTATTGGTAGGACACTTACTGTGCAAGTCTTTGGCAGTTTAAAATGAGATAGCATTCCCTTTTCATTAATTACAGCTTAGAATCGAACATAAATATACTGTTAAATATAAAGAAATAGTATATCATCATAAACATCAAGGATTGGACCCTTTGATCCCTTCCGTCTCTAGAGTTACAACTGTTCGCGCCGACGCTTCTTCGGTCTTCCAATTGTTCTCCTTCCTTATGGTCTGTAGTGGTATGATTTAAAAGGGATTCGGTTTTGTGGCATTCTTTGCAAGTGTAGGAGCCGGTTCCGTCTGTATTAATCTGTCTTGTCTAGTATACCTGTAAACCGTAGTTTGCGGCGTATGTAGTCGTTTGTTTTGTGGTCATAAAGGGTGTAGCTTGCTCCTTCCTTATGGTCTGTAGTGGTATGATTTAAAAGGGATTCGGTTTTGTGGCATTCTTTGCAAGTGTAGGAGCCAGTTCCGTCTGTATTCATCTGTCTTGTCTAGTATGCCTGTAATCCGTAGTTCGCGGCGTATGTAGTCGTTTGTTTTGTGGTCATAAAGGGTGTAGCTTGCCAGAGGTCTCAATAACTTCATTTCTGCTGCTTCAATTCTTCGTCTTTGTAAGGTTGTTAGAGTCCAATATTCTGAACCATATAAAAATGTAGGTAAAACTAGTGCGTTGTTCATTTTGAAAATGGTTTCCTTTCTCAATTTCTTAAAAATAATTCTCTTAATAGTACCTATTAATTGTAAAAATTTTGCCAATTTGGATTCTACATCATTGAAAAATTGGTAAGATATACTTCAACCTAGATAAGTAAATTGGATAACTTGTTCAGGTGTTTCATAATTTATAATAATTTTTGTTCTTAAGCGATCTGTCCTAACGAAACCAAATTCCTTGATTTTTTGTAGCAATTTCCAAATTATACTCTTTAGATATGTTATATTATAAATAAACTGCCTTTTGCAAGTTGTCTTCTGTGTTAGAAATAATAAACTGGCCATCTGCAAATAATAGTATGTTAAAAATCAACTCTTTAAAATATTTACTAGTTTTTAATTTCTGTGACCAAATCCAAATAACTTCATCCAAATACAAATTGAACAAAACAGGTGATAGTGGGCATCCTTGTCTCACCCCTTGGATAATAACTCTAGAATCTTCAGATATTCCATTACCTGCATTATCTATTATAATATTTTCCATATATATATCTTCTGGATTATCGTAATTAGATGAGATGGAATTCCTTTACTTAACATAATATTCCATAATTTATCTCTGTCCACAGAGTTAAAGGATTTTTTTAAAATCAATGAATGCAATATATGTGGGGATGTTGAATTCTCTTTGTTTTTCAATTATGTGTGAAGTAGTATATTAGATGTAGATTCAGCCTAGGTTATGAGCCGTATTGGTACTATATTTTAACTGACAAATTGTGACGTCTTATTATAAATCGCCATCCGAGAAGCAAGTGCGATTTATCTTGCACTCTGTAACTGCCCATGGTCTGCAGTTTAATCTCGGTTAGAGTTCTCAAAGAGAGATTGATAACCTGAGGATTTCAGCGATTAATCCGGTTTGTGATAATTAAGAGGAATGTGCAACTAAGGAATTCGGTTTGGGCACACCTGCCTTCATTAATTGGGACTTGATGTAGTTACGTCAGTGACGTAGCCAGGGAAAGTTGAGGGCGCTCTGCAGTGGCTGCTTCAAGGAATGAATGGTGAATGTAAGAAAGGTTAACCCACGTCACAGCTATGTACAATAATGGATATAATTACACGCAAACAACCCGCCATTTAAGAATTTTCCGAAATCAGTGTTGAAAAAAATGAAAATGTAGTTTCTGATTTCTAAATAAAACGTTTATTTGTAATATATTGTGACGTAAATATTGTAAAAATTACATTAATTTTGTATTAGCGGGAAGATACACGTTTTATAATATTATACATGGAAGAAGGAAAATATTGTAGCTGACAGCTTAAAATGAAAGGAAAATATGAAAATAATTTCATTACATTTAGAAAAGCTGCCTGTGGCTCTGCTGGAGGCTGCAGCCCTCCAGATTCTCTTTTAATCGCCCCCCCCCCCCAACCCGACTATTGAAACATCCTTGGATGTACCACACAATTAGGTATAGTATCTTGGATTCAAAACTGTGTATAAATCTTCTAAATTGCATTCCTGTAGTGCCTTTTAGGCACAGTACCAAAACCTAACCTGAACAGTGAACAGCAGAGCTGCACCTTCTTGCTTGTGTACTCGCTGCTGACCCTTTCTGGGTCCGAAATGGCAGGATAGAAAATTGTCATTTGACGTTGGTGAAAACGAATGAGATTTACATGTATAAGAGTCCTCGAGGGAACTCAAGAGTTCCGTGGCCAAGATGCGAAGAACAATTCGAATTTTTTTTTAATTTAAAACTCTCGACAGCCCCCAAGTAATGTCAAAAATAGCTTCGATTAATCTTGGGCGAGGTCGCTTAGGTTTCGGAATTCGTATAGAGTACTTGTGTAGTTTTCTTTTTTGGTAGTTGACAAAGACTTTTCAGCAATTGTAAAGAGCTTTTGCTTTGAGGCAGTAGACATTTCTGCTATGATCAAAGCTAGCCAGACACGAGAGGCGTAGTTAGAAATCCGATCAGATTGCATTGGAACAGTGAATTTCCTAAATATCTCGGATATTAGGGTGAAAAAATGAAGCTTTGAAACATAAAAAACAGCTTATGAATAATTTAGTGCGGAAGTTTGATCATGAAGGTTGAAATTGCAGGTATTACTAGTAGCTAGCTAAACGTGCAAGCATTTATCAGTATCAGTGCCATGCATGAAGCCGTAGTTCAATTAAATAATCTGAATAAACCGAACTCTGCACCTGTGGATTATTACTAAATCAGGTGAAGTTTTGTGTTTTGGTTGGTCACGCCAGTGTAAATATTCCCTCACGATAACGTATCTTGTTCCTGGCGTACCAACTGCAGATTTTAACTTCCCAGTTCTGACATGGCATATTTCCCGTTCAGAAATATTGAGGCGAAGAAACTTTTGATGAGAAAATATTATCTCATTCTTCCCCCCACCCTGCTTATGAAAACGGAAGGTTTCTTAACGTGTTCACAAATGGCGTGCGCAAAAGTTCTTGAATCCAAAACGGTGTACGGGCAGAACCGCAGATTAGCGTAAAAGTGTTACTCAGTTTTTTTTAATTTGACACGGCCACAATGTCGATATTAGGAGTGATAAGAAAGTAAAGATTTGCAACTTTATTTCCATTTCAGGTATCTCGTTGCTTTTATAAACAACTATAGAGAAGTTCAGGAAATCTTCCCAAAATATGCCATGATCACTTCCATATACGACAGTATTACCTGCCCGTCTACCTTACCCTTCCATTGTCCGATTCTCTGTAACTTAAATAATTAACACAATCTTACGATGCCTGTACCTAAATGAGCATAGTTTATATTTTCCACCGAACAGGTTTCCTACTTTGGGACCTGGATTTAGATTTGGGCTGGCAGACCGGATTTTGTGAAAAAAGGTATCGTTCCTTTTAACCTAACTCGTACATGCGTATGCCCGAAGGGTAGGCCTAGGTGAAAAGTGGTCAGAGCAGTTCCTTTCGCAGTCTCGTCAAAAATTTATTTTATTAATCATCCTAAAATAAAATGTCATATTACCTGAATTGTTGATAAGGTTTTACCTTAACTAATATGTAAACAAATTTTCATGTTGGTGTTCATGGTGACAGTTCCCACACTTTCGAAACCATAGCTGCTAAAACAGCTGTAGATAAAACGAAGTTTTCCTGATTCGAAGAGCGGAATATTGTTTTGGAGCCCGAAATTCAACTAAATAATATATATAATTTAGTTCCTCTTTCACAAGGAACACATCGCGCTTCTGTTACGTGAACGACCAGTTCAATGATGTTTGGAGAAATAATGGCTCTGTGATGTGAGAAACATCTAAACACATGATGTGCATTCAGTGCGGAACCTGTTAACCCTTTAACTGCTAACGTGGAGAATATGGTGAGCTCCAAATAATGCTAGCAAATGGCAGATGGGATTTAATTCGATTTTTAAAGGGTTAAGGTGATGCATGTATTGAGACAAAATCTAAATCGTAGTTATTAATTGAGTGTTTACGTCACAGCCAGCTAAATTTGTCTCCAATATAAGGAGTAATCAAAACTATCGGTGTGTACTGAGGAGATCAAAAGAAACGCACACATGTGTTGTCTGGTGATACAAAAAATGCACTTTTTTTTTTTTGAAAGCGTGTTATATGTAGCTAGCTACCATTGGGCTTTAAAGCTCCAATAGAGTGTGTCAAGTGTACAGACGTGAACCTGAATATTAGTTAACGAAACAAATTGCGTTGCGTTGCTAATTAGTTTTCTCGAACGCAGTGTTCTGCAGGCTGCTATATTGTACCTGTCACATTCCATCTCGCCGGAGTGATGAAGGATCACACCACTCTACGTCACATTGCAATTGAAAAGTGAGAGGTTATCATGCTGCAACATATTTCAATCAATCAGCCAGTACAAATAAACATCCGATGTACTGCTGATGTTGGAAATGAACGTCAAAAATCGGTTTGTTCGTTCCTCCTGCAGAAGAGTAACTCTGCTGAATGCCTAATCATGTTTACGTTTCTGATGTGTGGAACGAGATGGATATGTAAGATTTCTGGAATTTACGCTTTAAATTTTAAAATGTGACTCTTTTACCTGCACGATCAATTAATTATATTATTTTAATATTTCGCATTGTCTGCATATTACGTCACTGTTTGCTAATATCCAGCTAAATATGCAGTTAGGTTACATGCAACTTGTTATTTTATACTGTCATTTCTCCCCCATATTTTGGCTTGCGTTGATCGACCATCAGGGTGATAAATACATGTCGGAGATGTGATAATATGAAATAACAAGGTGTGAATAGCCCTATAACGTGTTCAGCTGGATATTAATAAATAATTGTATTATAATCTAATTATATTAAAATATTCTACATGCAGCCTTGTAGATTAAAGTTGTGTAGTGTCTGTGCATCTTCCCTCAAGTCAGTGTCAATAACCTCTGAGTGCAATCGTGTATTTTCTGTCAGAACTTTGGTACATACAAAGCGAGAGTCATCTTTGCGCTCTGCCGGTTGATTACGAAGCATGAAGAACGCAGGGCGCCTCTTTGTCGCGGTCGATATGCTTGCGACCTGTAAACATCCCCAACCGGACTTAATCTTTTGGAGCCGGAATTATTTTTTTTTTTTAATTTTAGCACTCGCTGTATATAAAATGTGAATAAAACAGGAACCAAATACGTTAGAATTATGAAACAAACTGCATTTTGAAGAGGAAAAAATGGAGAATATATAGCGTGTTTAAAATATTCAGTATCCATATTTGTTGAATAAATATATAAAATGAAATGTTTAGAGGTTAGCGTTGCGGCACGACCACTATAGTGGTCGTTAGGCGTCAAAGGGTTAATGTTACCTCACACTAAGAGGGACACAAACACGCACCTTCATCATGCTCTAATATCTGTAACTTAGAACAATAAAAATCAATGTCGACTGAATTAAAAACATATCAAATTTTGTACCAAGTTTTCAGGGCTTTTTCCTAAAAACTAACAATTTTGACATCATTCGCTGTCGTTCCATGCTGCAGATATAGATATGTTGTTTATTTTGCATTTAAAGACGTAAACGGCAGACGGCTGTTAAGAAGATTAGTGAAGAGCGAATTGTAAAGTGCCAGAAAGAAGCTGTTATGAGCCAACTTTTAATTGGTTTTGATGATGATGTTTCATGTAGTGACGTTTTCAGTATCTAGACCAGTGTTGCAGATACACGTTCTGCTGGACACGGTCAGGGGTTCCGTTAGAAATAGTGGAATAAATAAATAAACGTTTCCAAATACCGCGGAAAATTCCTGACATCTCTCGAAACGACGCGGGAATTCTTGTCCGCCAATTAACAAAACTAGATTACAATCTAAATTGGATAGTTTCCATCCCAGCAACCATAATACGTGAGTTCACAAGGACTCCTACATGCGACTGTGTGCTACTCACTACCGACACGTGCCGCACGAATTCGTCTACCGAAACAACTGTGAGTTTTTTATAGCCTATAACATGGGAAGTGAACTGCCAACCGAACGAAAACTATAAATAGACAGTTAATTCAGGTGTAATATAATAGTAATTCAAGTGTAACTGGTCAACATCACGCCGAAACGAAAAAACTGAACGGGAAAACATAGTGTACAGGCTCACACGCACCGAGAGAAAAATCAAGCCCGTGAAAATACACGAACAACCACCCCGATGACTAATGTATTCACAGTATACCACGCACTGACGCCCACTCTTAAAGTAAACATATCATTTTAATATCAGATTTTATTGTATTATAATGTTTTTAAACAGTACCTGCAACTCGAAAAAGATTGATATTACTATTTTAAACCATGGGATCCCATAGGTAAAAGCTACTGAATGTACCTTGACTAACACCACTGTTTTGTAAGCCTGATGATGGCCGAATAAGGCCGAAACATGTTGCTTAGTTGAATAGTTGTAATAATTGCAACTGTTATTGTGTGTGTTGTGTGTGTGTGTGTGTGGGTGTGGTGTGTGTGTGTGTGTATGCGTTGTGTAAAGACGGTTTCATTAATACATTTGAAAACTAGATTAACTGCCGTCCATTTCATGCCTCCAAAGCGGCAGTTGTTTTGGATAGTCCGCTTTGAAGGATATGCAGGCTGTTCAGCAGACGGTGTGCCAAACTTCAAGATGATGTTTTATGAGTCACTTCGAGTAAGTACAAAAATGCTGTATAGACATGACTGATTATTAACTGCCACGCCCTGTTGAGTATTTCACTGTACATACACGATTGTAAGCTAAAATTTTACAATACTTATATTTTATCACACTACACAAATAAAAGGGACGTTATGTTCAATTAACATAAAAACTCCGTAATAACATAATAAATCCATGAAAGCATAACCTCCAGTACAACATGTGTCCTACAACATCACAAACAAAGGCAGGTATTAAGCCTTACCGTAAGTACGTACATAGGTTTTTAGCTATGTTCAAGTTAGTTATATTGGCTAACGTAGTTAAGGTACATGGAATGAAAAACGACAGATTCAATCAGATAATACAAACGAACATCAATTTTCAGTTACGTTACACACTGATTACTGCTCAAAATGACTTCCGCGTTTCTGTTTGCACAATTCTCTCCTATTCATAGAAAATTTGTTACCTTCTAAATAATTCAATCGTTTCTTTTCATGCGATCAAGGGACTGCATAATTCGCTGCGAGATTTCTCTGTCCGTGATTTTTGTCGATAGATCAAATCCTTCATGTGCCTCCACAAGAAGTGTTCAGGGGACGTGAGATTTGCTGACCTCGCAGCCATCATAAACGAACACAGGTTACGAAGTGATTTTTCCGGGCGTGGGATTAAGTAAGGCGGTTTTTTGCACGTATAGCAACTGACACCTTACAGTACTTTACAGTGTCCAGAAGCAATAAAGTGCTCTGTAAATAATAATAATAATAATAATAATAAGGCTAGTAGCGATATAATGGCTGACAATTAGGCATATATTAATAAGGCATATTTTATTAAAAATGACTCATAATTACATCCTGAATGTGTGTGCTTTCACGGTGCATTGTAATATTATTATACAATATAAATCAATAAAATGCGCATTATTTAAATTAACAATTAAATTTTTTATTTTTTATTTTTTAAGTTAAATTTTATTTAATTTAAAAATTACCTTATTAATTTATAAAATGGGTATTTTGTTGTTTCATGTTGCATAATAACACCGAGAAGCTTTGCACATCCTGTGCGGATCACCTATTTGTAGTTGTACTGTGTGTGTGTGTGTGTGTGTGTGTGTGTTTGTTATCTTATTTTGACAGAACCGCCCCACCGGTGGCCACACAAAGGCTCCCACGTAAGCTTTTTTGGCCTGTACACATTTTCATAAGTAGGGGTTCTTTGGGATATGAAAAGTCGTTTTAGAGGTTTCTCCATGCATAAAAGGTTGGGAAGTACTGATCTGGACTACACAATGCCAATGGTAGATGAATGAAAGCGAATAGGGACATCTGCGAAAGGAGAATTGTCAAGGGAAGACCGAAGTCTTAGGAAAATAAATTGTGTCTTCGGTATTCCCTGCCTGGAGGGAATGAGTGAAACCATAAAAATGTTAGGATAACTGGACTGCCAGACGGGATAAGGAAATGAGATATTTAGGGTAGGAACAGGTGTGCTGTGCTGTGCCTATGATAGTGACATACTGTGAATTCTACACTTGGTTGAACTACAGCTTACCCTTATGTTCAAGAGAACACTTGTAATTTATAGCACAAAGATGAAGCTTGAAGTTGCTCAAATTCTTGTTCCTGGGGTAACGGACAAGCAGGGTTTGATGTTTCCATTCCACCATTACATGTTCATTACCGACTGAGTTATGTCACAGGCAGGAATACTCACTCGTTCATAACCTGGAGTTGTTTGCATCGATAGTAACAATGTTAAATGGAGTTCGCAGATCCTTTCTTCGGCCTCACAGGCAAATGCCAGGATATGACTTTAACACAAAATTGGTAAGACCTGAAGCAGAGGATGGAAATGGTTATATCTCGCCAAAGGGATTTAATTAGATGTTTCATATCCTTTCCATCTCCTTTCATCATTTAATCTTTCTGTCACTAACTTGTCTCCTCATCAGATGTGCGGGATGATTACATTTTCTTTCCTTATTTTTCTCTATTCTTTCTTGTTCTTTTTTGTTCCGTCTAACTCTCTTCCTTGTATATTCGTGTTTTCTGTCTAGTTTCTCCCGGTATGAATTCGTTTCTCTCTATTTTCGACTTTATTTTCCTGTACTGCCTTCTTTACTTTCCCCTCTACTACATAGCTTTTCATTTTTTATTGCTGTTGGGGACCGTAAATAGTTACGAAGTTGAACGATTATGACGTAATTTATGACGTGTAAATCGTGAAATGCTCTTAGCATTTAAACTTCTTTAGTATATGGCAACGCGTTTTCCACTAACGTAGTCCCGAGGATACTTTGTTGACTCAGTCGATACATTATTGATAAAAATCTTCTTTTTTAAGAATAAATTTTCACTAAATATATCATCAGACTAAACCATTATAAAATTGTATTAAGGATAATCTTTTATATTATAATTTTCATTTTTGTTCCGTGCAATAGTTTATGATTGTAGACATGGGCCAACTACTTGCACTGTTTTATGTTATTAAAATATTTATTTACATATAATACTTTAAAACATAAGACTTATTTTAAA
>Ga0123357_10011018_pt1 | contig 11559 bp, 6 predicted proteins | sample TergutEmb28metaG_FD_89873 | JGI IMG/M metagenome (GOLD analysis project Ga0123357, IMG submission 89873) | Embiratermes neotenicus P4 segment gut microbial communities from Petit-Saut dam, French Guiana - Emb289 P4 | ecosystem: Host-associated > Arthropoda: Insects > Digestive system > Gut ...
ATGTTTCGGATGTTAATACATCCATCCTCAGGAGCTTGCGACTTATTTGTTGAGTTATGTCATGGGTTGTATTGCTCTGGTTCGATGTGTGTTGGTGTTACTTTGTGGTTTGGCTGTGGTGGTGTGGTATCCGTATGCAGGCTGAGGCACATCGAACCAGAGCAATACAACCCATGAAATAACTCAACAAAAAAGTCGCAGGCTACTGAGGATGGATGTATTAACATCCGAAACATGTTGAGCATTAAATAATGAAATAATAAAGCAAGTGACATCAAGTTGGCCTCTCTTTATTCAAAGTGAACACGTTTTTAGTCTACCGTAACGGTGCAAATGAGGTCTGTTTTTCCAGGACTGAGCACCGCCTCAATGGGTGATTGGTGCCAGATGTTTCAAGTCTGATCTTCAAGGGTCACATTCTAGAAGAACGGGAACCCCAAACTAAAAGAGTCAGAAATGTCAGCACAGCAAACCACGTCCTTATGTTCACTCTAGAAAACCGAAAGACTTGGAGAAAACAAGCGTTGTAGAGAAATAGAAACGCACTTTTTAGTGTCGTTTCTATCTATATTCAGTTCCCACCATTGCCGCTCCAATAACTTCGTGGCAGGTTACGGTCGATACGCGCGCACAAACGCGTGTTTTTTCATATAATGTGTGCGTTATTGCTGCTGATTCACCAAAACTGCTCAGGATTCTAATGCATTCAAGTGTTTGGTGTACAGTAACTAAACAAACAAACTAAAGAGGTACAAAGTCTTGCTTAGAATAATATAAATACGACTTTGTCTGTACGGAGTAAGTTTCTGACCCCATACTGTACCACAATGGATCCTGAACTGAAAGCTCATGATTAAGGAACTGGCTGAATCAACTAGCGCCTAATCGATGCTAACACATTCATCACCTTTAAGTGATCACAATGTTCATCATCTTGTTCACAAGAATTTTCTGGTGGTTCATAATCTAACGCAAATAAAACTTCAATTTTAATATTATCGTCTCGTCCACTCCTAGTGGTTCATTCGGCTTTAGAGAACAAAAATTTGCCAGCTTGCGATTATAGGCCGAACTAGACACCGGGATGGTGCCTGTGGACATTCGGTGAACCGCAAGCTAGTAAATGTGAATTCTACTTGTGTTACGTAGCAACGTGTGTTTTGCTGACGAAAGCTACTGTACTAGTAATGCAGTGCCCACGAGTTAATGCTACAAAGTTGGGTAAAAACCGGTCTGAAAGCACTTTGATTCCCTGATGGTGTTTGAGGTGGGGGTACAGAATGCTTGCCGTATTACAAGAACTGCTTGACGGCTCCAACCAAAAGCATTCACTTGACCGACACACAACGACTAGCGTACTAAAGTGAGCTAAGCCGTATGAGATTGCAGGCTTCCGCTCCGATATACACGTAGATCAATTATTCGCTCTTTTGGGCTGTAACGCAGCTTACGTTGGTATTTTTCACCGCCGTTTCGGGACCGGTATGCTGTGCCAAAATTACGATAAAACTACACACATACGCTGTGTAACAAAAACCAAGAAGAAGAACGACCTGAACTAAGCTGGTTTACATACATTTCTCATTAACATTAACTCCTCCCCTACGTTGCAAGAAGTTACTACTCTTAGACGGTGTCAGTGGATGATCTACATCGTTAAACAGGGGGAAACCCAAAACTACGAGACAGCCATTACTGCCGTAATTTTTACACTGTTTTTACCCGTGGGTCGAAGTGTTCAGTCATTGTATCACTTTGGACAAACATAAAGCTCATTTTCTCGTCGCTCGCAGAGTTTAGTCAGTGTATTGCTTGGACAAACACAAAGCTTACTGTACTCGTAGCTGGAAGAGTTTTAGTCAATATATCTCCTGGATAAACACAAAGCTGATTAACTCCATTTACTTAAACTGTCTATCATACGCAGAAAAGAGCAACAAAGTGTTTTTTTTAATCACCGTCATGGTGATTTGAGTAATTACTCTCATCACTGGTAAGCAGAAAACAAAGATTTTGTGAAGAATGCATGTACAAGGGTTTACCTGACATAGGGAGGGAAAAGAGTCAAGGAAGACTGAACCATCTGCAGCAGCAAGTGACGGATGGCAATGTCCTTTCACATATTATTTTAATCTCTTTTCAAAAGATTACCACCTATGAACACCTGTCATTATTTCTTGGCCGTGCTATTTCGCTGAATTTCCTCCTGCAAAAGGGAGTATACCTTATTATACACGGCAAAAGCAACTTTACAATTTATATACTCGAACCAATAATTTAGCTATATATTAACACCTAAGTTTCCTTATTTATCTCTTACTGAACGACGTTGTTTCAGCTTCCTAAGTTATAAGTATCCCTTTACATTGCGTCATACGAAACAGTCCTTTTCTATTTAACTTGCTCCATTTCCGAACTTTCGACGACTGATCCATGTTCACAGAGTCCAAACTCACACTTATGAACAGCAACCTGTGTATAATCACAACTAAATTAAATTTAGAGTATTAAAAATACAATCTGATGAACGTGAAAGCAGCAAGTCGGCATAATGTAATACTCGCAGGTCGTTGGTAAAATAAAGTCTGGAAGTCTAACGAGCAAAAACGAACAAACAAGGCAAATATCATCAGAATGAAATATAAGGACAGGATGGAAACAACGAGGAAACCGGGAGTTGGAATAGAAAAACGCCTTAGATTTAAGTGCGACATTGTCAGATTCAGTTACGGTACCCACCGGTAATTCCGTTCAAAACACTTCAACACCCAACGCTGGCCAGTGTAATGAATAAGTACCCTGACCTTTACAAGTGTACGTACTTCAAATTTCCCTAAGCCTGAAATGAAGCATTCTATATTTCTGTACTTCCGGTCTTCTGTCCAAAAGGCTGAGATACTAATTCTTGGAATTATTAGTGTCATCTATTTTTACGCCCATTTATTCCCAATTAATTTGCCTTCCTTATTTGTACAAAAGCCAGTTCGGGGTTTAAACCCAATTTCCAATTTGCTAATATGCTACAAGAATTTTTTAGGTCATAATGGAGGTCATAGTTACAGGAAAGTTCTTCATCTGCAGTCTCTCTCGAAGTTTTGCTAGCCCCCGTATCACATAAACCCTCTTAGACGTTAGTACGAAAGGCTGTTCTAAAAGTAAACATCCAACCAAAGAATATGTTCATGGCTGATCGACCGGGTACAGGATAAAATCATAATACAATAAAAAGTTGGCTAATATATCCTCCGAAAATATAGTAAAATTCAAGTAATTTACTTCGAATTCATAATAACGAACCACAATGGCGCTGCAGGGTAAATCAAATAAATGACGAAATGCGGAGGACGTTATATCACGGAAGTTCTGAAATATGACGTCCAGCTCCTTATCGAAAAAACATTCGGATTAAAATAGTATACAAAATCAAACAGATATGGATAAAATGTTTTGTTGGAAAACCTCAATGGAGGAAACCACCTGGTGCAGCTATTTGTAGAGAGAGAACAGTGTAGAATTGGATTTGAAAGAATCATGTTGTAATGTTACAGACTGGATCCATGTGGTTTATAATAGGATCCAGATACCGGTTCTCGTGAAAATGGTAAGAAATATTTGGCGTCTATCTAGGCCGGGACATTTGATGCTGTTATCTTCGTATGATAAAACACGTTAGGTTTAAAAAACCTGAGCACTTGCAACACGAGAACGCATTGCATAATGTGGGAATTATTACCTCCGTTACCTTTATAAATTTTTGAGCACCTGCAAAATATTTTATTTAAAATAAACAATGCAAAACAATATTGAAGAACAGATATTTTCATGTGTCACGCGGGCCAAGCGGTCACTTCGAGGTGGTTTCACTCGGTCCTAAAATCATAATTACATAATAATCACCCTATTCTCGTATAATGTATCGTAGGCACGTTCTCTTACATAGAAACGACTGATGCAGGAACAGGATATACATTAGAAATAATTGCTGGCATGTTTTTGTTGCGATAGTACTTCGCTTCATTATCTGCTTCAAAAGAACGTTATCTTTTTCACGTTTCTGCCCAAGGAAATGCAGTGCCCTGCCACAAAACTTACTCACTGATGAAACCAGTTTCCGGTCGCAAGACCGGATGCACCGAAGGGAATGGGCAACTGCAACAAACGATGTGAGTTTTCAGACGTCTAGTACTGTATATCACAGACGAATGCGGAAAGAAATCTCCTGCTGTCAATTTCTAAACCAGAAATTTATTATAAGGGCGTGAGTGATGGGCTTCACTCGTGGAAAGAATGCCGGTACTCAAAAGGGTTGGACGACGAGTGGAGGGAGGAGAGAAAATCTACGTCCCTGCAGGGTATCGATGCCTGATTCCCAGCCAGTCCAGATAATAGCCTAGTCACTATGACGACTGGTCTATTCCGGCTCTTCACATACGCCAGTAATTGAATTTATACAGGTACTAACTTACTGTCTTATAAGTTGTCATATAATAATTTCAGTTTCTTATATCCATAACAGCCACACAGTTACAGACCTATCGTCATCTTCGGTGGCATTAGTTTATTTTCCAGTATTGTCTATTGCGGACAAAATTTATATGAAATTCTATCACAACACGACAATAAAATAAGGAACTACAATAGCTGTGTCCACCGCAGTTCGAAGGGAAAACTCAACGTTATTATTCATTGAGATGAGCCAGAAGGTGTGTCAGTAAGAGAAACAACCCATCACGCATCTGAATTACTCGTTATGTACCATTCAGTATTTACCTTCCTTGGAATACCACACCCCACCAGCTACGCAAGAACTGCATGTTCTGTGGGCATCCCGAACACCAGCAGGGACACACGTCACAGCCCCACACACTTACCTACAAAACGTAAAAAAGAGTTTGTTAGTACATATTCACTGCTGCTGCTTTTTGTGAACTACAAATACATGTTATAAAGGTAAACTGAAAAAGTCGCTCGTGCTCACATCATGGGGAGTGTACAACTCAACCATGGGAGTAGATCGAGTAGAATGGTTAACTTCAAGCCCCGGAGCCTTAACCTTTGGCGAAGGAATCACCGGCACCCACCGCATACGAGGCTGGGTAGAACCCAGAGTCGGCCTAGATGTTTCGGATAAGAAAAAAACTCTTATCCCTGCACGTAATCGAACCCCGGACCGATAAGCCCGCAGCCTGGGCTTACTGTAAACATCCATGCAACATATTTCGGTTTGCTGGAGTCAAGGATTCGCACTACCTGTCAAGCCACGATTTTTTACTTATGAATATTTTAAAAATACTATTTTTCTATCCAGATTCTGAGCTTGCAGGGCAGCGTGGTTGAGGATTCCGTTCTGCTTGCATATGACGTTGCGACGCTAGGTAAACAGCTTTCGACTTTTCGAAGGACCGTAGCATCTTCTTCTTCACGAGCAAAGAGGTCCGTTTATCCATGTTACGTATATCCTTTTTTCAATAAAAGAATAACACCTAAACTCTATATATGATGGGTTGACCCCACTGAGAGAAGGGAGCAGAGATGATCAAAAAATACGTTTTACGGTATGAAACGTGAATTTCATAATAACTGAAAAACGGAGTGAGGAATAATACATGTTTGTGGAAATTGCCCCATGAAGGGCTCAACCCAAGCAGAGGGGCAGGAACTACATAGCTGCATACAGCCTACAGGTCAGCAACCAATCGGGGTTCCATTCTCTGCGGTGATATACTTCTGTTCTCCACCGCGTACATATGGACCACCTATCCGATGCGCACAAGGACCTCATATATGGCACTCGCCTCATCTGCTGATAAAATCAAGAGTGCGTGAGACATCTCCATTCACCCACGAGTCTTCATAACATGATGCTGAACCACAGACCAACCCTACCTAAATCACGTTATGAAGTGTACTGAAATTACTTTTCAATCCGAATTCCTCTCCCAATTTTTTAATTAGAACTCTTGCATTTTTCATTCTCATAAAACATCGCTTATATTTTTATTGATATTTACCCACTATTGTTCGCCTATTTATGATGCTCCCCTGTGTTTTTTGGTCTCCCATCAGGTATGTTTCTATCAGCTGCAAGTGCTCTTGATATGTTTCTACTGGTTTCTTCCAATAGTTCTAGTTTTGGAAAGCAATGTATTAGAATTTAAGATGAATTATGTTTGATGTTTCGTCAGGAACCGCATTTTCTGGTGCCCAAATATGCGTCCTAAAACTTTATAATACTGATGAATCCCAACATCGCATTTTACAGTTCACTGAGCATGGAAAATATGTTCTAAGTCTACATCGATCAGGTAAATCAGTCGTAAGCCTCCTGTCGGATAAAGACAACTCCCGAAATGCCGCGTCTTTCAATATACTACACGCAGTGTACCATGTCATAATACAGCTTTCATATAACCTGTTACACACTGTAACAAACCTCTTCTTCTTCTTTTCCTTAATCGCTATTTACATGTTAACCGATTTTATAATGCCCAGCCGCAGGAAAAACGGTTAACGGCGTGGACCCAAGTTAAATCAGTCGTACTGTAATTATCTGAACACCAAAGGATGCCAAGATGCAGTGTCGCCTGCCAGTGACTTATGTAATGACCCAAGAACGCCAACATAATCCAGTGTACCGATATGCCGCAATATTCTGGATTTCGAAATCAGCAAAGAACAAAGTTACAACTATGTGACTGCACATCTAAGTCTGTATTTTATCGGTCCTTAATGGAAATTTATAGCGCAACTCAGACATGGGCCTTTCTTTGCCACACTCGGACATGATCTCGGCTTCGACTTTCGAAATCAACAGACAAGACTGCACTTTTACTTCGAGTTCCCAGCCAATGTCTTCATCATAGTTCAGTAGTACTTACCTCCATCGTCTCCCCTTCCAGCATATCTTCAAGATCACCTCCAAATTTTCTCTCCCCCCAGAAAATTACGTTTCGTAATTTTATACGTATATTTAGTAGTATCTGTAATTTACTGATTTAATCGGGCCAAATTTCCACTCGCATACTGAATAAATTATACATAAGCTACAACCAAGTCATGAAATGTAAACACAGCGTAAGAATTCTGTAGCGTTCGCTTATTTTTGCTTATTTACCTCGAAAGTAGTTAACAGTTTCGAAGGTAAAATATTCTGTTCTGCATAAAATGTGCGTTTCATTTCTGTTCCCAACATTGTTCCATGTGATAAATATTTAAAGATTTAAGCTCTACGTGATCTCAAATACGTGTATGTCTGCAAGCAAAGTGTCTGTTACTGTGTCAGTCTCAGCCATACTGGAAGCCTATGACAAAATCCAGCTAAACTGTCCAACAGTAAATTTCATAAAAATTCTTTCAGAGATTTTCGAGTTGTTTCCTGCGCAGGACAGACGGACGGAAGGGCAGAGGTAATTTACTGGCACTTCGGACAGATGGAAACTCTCCTGCAAGAAAAATGCTCAGTAATAAATCGAAGGTAATAAAAATATTCGATTACAAATTTCAGCAGTGAAATACAGCAGTATGACAGTTACCTTTCCAATAACACCTGATAAATGATAGGTTCATCTAAGGGGAAGACATAAAACAATCGCTTTCAACATCCTCGCGACTGAACACAATTACGAAAATTACTTCTACAACTAGGCATTTTTTAGCGTTAGACATACAGCATAACACTATTATTTCTCCCGCAATCTTGCAGAGTTCAACTGTAATTGCCAAAATGATCCAGAAAAGTAAACGCAATTTTAGGATTGGTTCCTACATCCCTAAGAATTCTGCAGAGCGGACTGACAAAACTCACGATTCTGCGAGACGCCTGATGCCTCCATTATCGGGGTCAATGGATCACCTGTCAACATTATGGCGGGAGACGGTGCCCCTGAAACGTTGGTATGTATCTAGAAGACCATGCGGCGTCGCCACCCACGAAACAGCAATCTCAGAAAGTTTCACTCTCAACCCTGCATAAAGAAGAGCTTCGTAATTTTAACTCCTTGCCAAAAGAAGGATCAAAATCAAGGAGGATGAAATGTGTTGGTCGTGCGTACAAGCCTGAATTCGCAAATTGTGAATGAAAGAGACCATGATCAAAACCTAGTCGTAAATCTTGATAAAACAGATCTGAAAAAAAGTAGGATGACAATATGTGCGCTGGATTCATTTGGTTCAGTACAGGCAGCAGAGGCGGGAACTTGTGAACACGGTAATGAACAGTCTGGTTTCATAAAACGTGGTGAATATTCCGACAATCTGAACACTTGGAGCTAAGTGTTAACCACATGCATGCATTGCCAGGTTGAGTATTAACAATCCTTCAATTTTCCCATAGAATGAAATGTTGTGTTTCGTACGATTCTTACAATGAACAACCATTACTTATTTCCCCACACAGCAATCGCCGAGCACACTTGTTAATGGAACTATACTGTATTTTCTATGAGTTACGAACTGCATCTCCATATATTATGTACATAACTTTCCACTTTCAAAGTGTTACAAAGTGTCAAATACTAATAGTAAGAAAACATGTTAGGCGTGCCAGTACAATATTCATGGTCATGAACACCACTGTTTCCCAGATAGTGATCGATGGAAACCCGGCGATCCGCAAAATAATTCCACTACGATACGAAAATTGCTCACGGGCCGTAAAGGCAGCCGGTGCGTAGGGCTGACAAACTGACCACCTTCACGTGCCCTTTGCCCAGAAATTCTAGAGCACTCACGGCCTGTCCTGGCCAGTACATGGATAGCTTTACGATATGAAAATAAAGATTATGACTGTTGTTGTTGTTGTTGCTGCTGCTGCTGTAAACTTCACAATTTCCATTTTTTGAAAATGACTGATTCCTTCAAATATTTCGTAACTGCTACCAACTACTCAGAAAATAACGTACATTTCTGTAAAAAAAAATTGATTCTTCCACCTGTGATGCGCCTCGTCATGCAAGACCCAAAACAGCGACCACCTCGGAGATTATTGATCAAATTCACGAGCTAATCTTCGAAGACCACCGGATTTCGGATAAATCAATAGCTGAAAAACTGGGCATCTCACGTGGGCGGGTTGGGTCCATCACTCATGAAGATTTGGATATGCGGAAGCTCTCCGCGAAGTGGGTCCCGAAATGCCTGTACGCGGATCAAAAACGTCAACGGTGCCAGTCGTCTGAACAACTTTGGAATTTTTTCGGCGCGATAAAAATGCTTTCCTGTCGCGATTGGTGACCATGGGCGGAACTTGGTTATATCACTATGACCCGAAGACAAAACAACGATCAATGGAGTGGCGGCATAGCGGCTCATCCCGCCCGCCCCAAAAAATTCCGAGTGCAAAAATACGCTGGAAAAGTTTTCGCCTCGATTTTTAGGATCAGTGATTATCTTCCAAAGGGCCAAACTACCAACGCGGAGTATTACTCATCTCTGGTGGTGCAATTGAGGGACACTTTGAAGGAAAAACGCCGCGGGAAGTTCACCAAGGGGATCTTGTTCTTGCACAACAATGCCCCGGCACACCGGGCACTTGCAACCCAGAAGAAACTGGCCTTCCTGGGCTTCCAGTTTCTTGAACATTCACCCTATTCTCCGGATCTGGCTCCGTCGCACTATCACCTGTTCCCTGGACTGAAAAAGCAATTGAAAGGTCGCCATTTTTCGTCCGACGCGGAGGTCATTGCTGCCGCGGAGACCTGGTTGGACGGACAACTTTCTGATTTTTTTTTGAGTGGCTTGCAAAAGTTCGAGCAACGGGCTAAGAAGTGTATTGAGCTTCGTGGGGAGTATGTTGAATAAATTCCGAGTTTGGTCGTAGTAGCTTGTTTCCTTCCTGGTCGGGCCAAAGATTTATCAGCACCCCGTATGTCACATCCAGGTTACTTTTATGGTTAATTGTATTTACGCCAGATGGCAGTCATGCCCGAAAGAAATGTTATGAAAGTCCAGGGGCAGGACCACTATGCATCAGTTGGCACGGCAGCGTAATATTTAGTGAAACTGTACTACATTACGAAACAGTCAAAAGGTACCAGGCTTCGGTCGGCACTGCGGTGTCGCACACTGCCGATAAAATCTATTAAGCAGCTCTTAAAAAATTTTCAGATTTATATCGTGAACATTCAAGAAAACTGTGATTATATATATGAACGGATCACTGAAGTGTTGTTATTTGTGAAATCGTAACAAGATGGGATTCGTTAAAATTTTCCGTTGGGACTTCAACGGATTCCATGCTGGTACTAGCATAAATAGCGTACCATGCCTTACGTGGTTATACCCTGTCCTTTCACCGCGAAAGCCCTGATTCAATCGCACGCCAGTCCATGTGGGATTGATTCTTACTGGACAAAATGGCAGAGGAACAAGGTTATCTCCAAGTATTTCGGTTCTCCAATTTCAGTATCATTCCAACAATGTTCCACATTCATTCATTCATTCACTCATTCACTCATTCATTCATCACGTCAGCCGCGCTATATAAACACTCATCCCTCGCTATTCGCGGGTTCGTTCTTCGCGAGGTCGCCCCAAGAATCAAAATACACCACTCGGACCGTTCAATGGAAAGGAATATCAAAACTGTCCGACAACTCGAACAGACCTTCGATCCACAATGTACGATGCTCAAGGGAAGAGAGCAGCAACTCACATCACAATACTCTGCAAAGGAAACACACTAAGAAATACTAAAACATTGTTTTGGGGAGGGGGGAGGAGCAGTCAATTTTTCGTGGATTTCTTTTTTTCGCAGGAGACCTAGGAACTAACCGCCGCATAAAACTCTAGATGAGTGTGTAATAGGAATGTGCATTCTCGGTGCGAAATTATTTCTAGTAAACGTAAGCCAAGATGGGATGTCAGTGTTCAAATATGTCGTGATGGCGACGTTAGTGCTTGGCGACTCCACATGACCCCAGAATGCGGGCGCATGATGTTAAATCATTACAGATGAACAGCCTTTTAAAGCAGAGGTCTTGAATGTTCGCACGCATCATGCCAGTCATCCGCAAACGGCAGTGGAGTCAAAACCAGGGAACGTTACAGACCCTTACATATCTATTCGTGTACTGAATTCTCCGCAATGTCTAACACTCGTACGTCATATGCAAGAGACACCGGGTACAAATTAGGCCGGTTACTACGACCACATATTTTCTGCAGCCGCTCCAAGAAAAGCAAGGATTACTTGAACTACGACGAGCCCGCTTCTTTACCACGTCCTTCCAGATTCATTATTCACTAACGATGCCAACTTTCAAAGCTAACCTGAGATGCTGTAGCATCGTTACATAAACCTTAAAACATATAAACGATAAACAAAATAAACTTCCGGAGTCAATTCCACATTTGCCAAACATACCCACACCACCTGACGATAACACACAACACATCGAAATGAAATCAGAAACGACGCATGACCCAGGTGCTGTTATCTTCGGTTCACATCGGACTGTATCGCAAGCCGCCATTACTGCTGACACGTTTGCTGTTCTGCAGTAACAAAACGTAGTGGTCACAGCGTCTGGGTGTGTGGGGGGGGGGGGGGGAAGGGAGCTG
>Ga0123357_10011019_pt1 | contig 11559 bp, 11 predicted proteins | sample TergutEmb28metaG_FD_89873 | JGI IMG/M metagenome (GOLD analysis project Ga0123357, IMG submission 89873) | Embiratermes neotenicus P4 segment gut microbial communities from Petit-Saut dam, French Guiana - Emb289 P4 | ecosystem: Host-associated > Arthropoda: Insects > Digestive system > Gut ...
CTGAAGGCCCACCGCGTCACCAACCTGGTGATCGGCGCGAGCCAAGCGCCGCTGCCGGTGGACGCCCTGACGCGTCGGGCCGCTGGGGCACCCTTCCCCTGCACATTCATGTATGGCCACACCCTGACGCGTTGGACGGGCGGGGCGAAACCCTTCACCGACGCCGACGCGGAACCGTCACCGCCGCGGGCCGTCAGTGAGTTGAGTTGGTACGGGTGACGGTGACGGGGCCAGATCCTGCGCCTCCCGCTCGCTGCGCCCGCTCCGCGCAGGCTGTCGGGGTTGCTCATAAACTGGATGACATGACTGACCGCACACCAAAGCGCTGGACGTTCCGTCTGGCCGTGGCTTTGGTGGCTGTCGCGTTGCTCGCTGCGGCAGGCCTGGGCTGGTGGTGGCTGTGGGGCGCCGGGCAACGCAACGTCGCGCGCGCCGGCGACGACGCTCTTTACTGCGACATGAATGGGGGCTCCGGCGATGCCACGCCTAGCCCGACCCCGAACCCAGCCACCCAGGACAATGTCGTCATCGGGCTGCTGACGATGCCGGGGTCGATGACGATGTGGCCGATTCACACAGGGGTGTCTGATGCGGCGCTTGACGCCGGTGTCGGCTGGTATCAGCAAACCGCCGAGCCCGGCCAGGTCGGCAACATGGCGCTGGTCGGGCGTCGTCTGCCGTCCGGTGGGCCCTTCGACAACATCTTGAACCTGAACGTCGGTGACACCGTCACCGTGACTACCTGCACCAGTGTCTTCACCTACACGCTGGTGACGGCGCCGCGCGACCTGACCGTCCAGCCCACCGACGACTGGGTACTGGACGCCGTCCCGGGCAGCCCGTCGGCCATGCCGACGGACGCGTGGCTGACGCTGATCGCCAATCAGAGCATCGAGTCTTCGCCGGATCGCGCCGTCGGCTTCGCGAAATTGACCGCCACCAGCGCGCGCTGACGCATACGGGCGTGGCAAGCGAGTATCCTGACCAACGTGTCCGATTCAGCATGGTGGCCCGACCCCGTCGGGTTGACGCGAGTTATCGTGCCCATAGTCGGGACGAACGCGCGGTTGGCGCAGGATCAGGCGCTGGAAGCCGCTGACAGCGACGCCGACATGGTCGAATGGCGGGCCGACTGGCTTGCCGAGCAGGCCAGAATATCGCATGGCCAACGGATGTCGCGGCTGGCCGAAACCGAGCGCATCGTCGCCCTGGCGGCGATTCTGAAGATTCTGGTCGCGCCGAAACCGTTGATATTCACTTGGCGCACCGCCGGCGAAGGCGGGCACGGGTCGGCGCTGGCCGACGGCGGCTACGAAGCCGTGACCGAAGCTGTCATCCGCGCGCATGCGGCGTCGATGGTCGATATCGAGGTGTGTCATTCGGCGGCGTCGCGGCTTATCGATGCCGCCCACGACTACAAAGTGCCGGTGGTCGGTTCTTGGCATGACCTTTCCGGCACCCCGCCCGAAAGCGTCATCGTCGAACGGCTTGAGACGATCGAAGGTGCCGGCGTCGATGTCGTCAAGCTGGCCGTCATGGCGCAGCGGGACGACGATGTGACCGCCCTCATGAATGCCACAGCCGAACGCTCGCACGAGACCGAGGTGCCCCTGGTGACCGTCGCCATGGGTGAGATGGGCCTGGTCAGCCGGGTATTGGGCCACATTTTCGGGTCGCAAGCGACCTTCGCTTCGATAGCCGGTGAATCGGCCCCGGGCCAGCCGACGCTGGCCGAGCTGCGACGCCTGTGGGCATTGGCAGAGTAGATTTGCATCCATGATAATTGTCTGGATTGTCGTCATATTGGTCGGTGGCGTCATCGAAGGCGTCGGGTTGGGCCTGGTGATGAGGCTGCCGAAAGAGCGCCCCAACAAGAACTGGGTGCCGACCGCCGCCGAGGTCGTCGGCGAGGCCGCAGGCGAGCACCCGGTGGTGCGATTCACGCCGCCGGGACGCGAGGGCACCTCAGAGATGCCGGCGGCGCTGCGGCAGCGCGTAAAGCAGGGGAAAGATCTGCTCGTCCTACTCGACCCGCTGGACCCCGTCCTGCCTTATCAGATGGACGAGTGGGCGCGGTTGAAGAAACTCATGAATATCGCCGCGATCGTCGGGCTGGCGCTGGTGGTCATCGGCGCGATCGGCCTGATCATCACGATTGCGCGTTGACGCTCACCGCCCAGCCGGCCCAGTGTTTTTCCAGGGCGCCAACGCCCTCGTACAGGACGACGCCCAGGATGGCCAGCGCGATGATGCCGGCGAACATGGCGGCGTAATCCAGACGTCCCCACATCTGCACGATGTAATAACCCAGACCACTGGACCCGGCGATCGATTCGGCCAGGAACAATATGGCGATGGCGGTGGCGATGTTTATGCGCACGGCCGTGAACACGGCCGGCAGGCTGACGGGGAAAACCAGGAACCAGGTGACCTGCCACCGCGTCATGCCGAGGGCCAACATGGCGTCGACAAAATCCTGACTGACGGCTCGGGCCGCGTCGCGCGTCGAAACGATCGTCTGGAAGAAGATCACGATGGCAATCAGCACGATTTTCGGCGTGTTGCCCAAACCCAGTAGTACCAGCAGCACCGGCACGAACACCACTTTGGGAATTGGGTAAAGCAGAAACACCACCGGTGCAGCGATGCGGTCGAGTTTCGGTATTCGTCCCAAGGCCAGCCCGATAGGCAGGCCCAGCACCATGCCGATCAGGATTGACGCCACGATGACGCCGAGCGACGCCAGCGCTTGTGGGGCGATGGCCGCATGCCACTTCCAAAGGGCTTGCACGGCGGCTGTGGCGGTCGGCAGGGCGGGGTTGTTTACAACCAACGCGACACCCTGCCAGACCACCAGCACGAAGACTGTGGCCAAGGCGTAGCTCAGCCCACGGTTCATGCCTGGTAGATCAGATCCGATGCGGTCAACGGGCTTGTCAGGTAGCCCTTGCTGGTCATCCAGTTGAGCACGTCGGTGACCTGCTGAGCCGGGGGCGGCCCGGCCTGCGGGTACTGGCGCACCGGGTAGGTCGTATCCAGCGGCGACGGCAGGTTGGCCTTGTCGGCCAGCAGTGCGCGCTGCGCGTTCGGGTCGGCATTGATGGTGGCCACACCCTGGTTCCAGACATTCAAAAGGGTCGGGACGGCGGCCGCCGCGCCTGGCTGGTCGAGCCACTTCTGGCTGATGGTGAACACGGTCGACGTATAGCCACCCACCTGATCCAGACCCAACACCGGTACGGCGCCTTGCGCCACCGCCAACTGGAACAGCGTCCAGGGCAGGGCGGCGGCCTGGATCTGGCCGGCCGTCAGCATCTGCAGACGAACCGGCAACGACTTGATCTCCGTCGTCTTGATCTGGTCGGCGGGCACGCCGGCGTCGCCCAATGCCTTGTCGTAGATGTATTCAAGGATGGTCGGGGACGCGCAGCCGGTTGCCACGCCGGCCAAGCCGGCGGCCGTGGTGATGCCGGTGTTGGCACCGGCGACGACGCCGGCCGGCGCGCCCTGCATGACGGTGACATAGCGCATCGGCGTGCCGCCGGCGGTCAATTGGGCGCCCACGACCATGTCGGTCATGATGGCGTCGATCTGCCCGGCCGTCACAGCGGCGATCTGGTCCTGTGCCGACTGGAACGTCGTGATAGTGACGTTGAGACCGGCGTTCTTGATGAACCCCTGGTTCTCGGCCACCCAAAGTGGCAGCAGGTCATCGGTCTGCAGCGTGCCCACCCGCAGCGTCGGTGCGGCCACGGAGGCGGTGGCCCCGGCAGAACCGCTGGCAGACGGTGTGCTTGTCGAGGTCGAACAGGCCGTCAAGGCGAAAGCCGACAGGGTGGCCAGGACAGAAAGCGACAGCGTTGCGCGCTTCATGGGGTTCCTTTCGTTGTCAGACATGGCAATGCAAACAAGTTTAGGTTCGCCGATCAAGCCCGGTATCCCGCCCAAAGGCTGAACTTGGCGCGAGTCAGTCTTCCGGCGTCACTTGGTCTTGCACGTCCGCATCGTCGGCCGGCGCGGCGATAACGCCGGCGACGATGTCGTCCAACTGTGCGACGTCCGGGGCATCGCCTTTCGGCGTGCCCTTGAAGGTGAATGCCTCACCCTCGGGCGTCGTCTCACCTTCGGCCGGCGCGTCGACGACCACGATCGACCCGGGGGAAAGCTCGCCGTACAGAATGCGCTCGGCCAACGGATCCTCGATATCGCGCTGGATGGCGCGTCGTAGGGGACGGGCACCCAACACAGGGTCATAACCGCGCTTGGCGATCAAGGCCTTGGCGGCCGGGGTCAATTCGATGCCCATGTCCTTGTCGGCCAGACGCGTCTCCAACTGCCCGATCATCAGGTCGACGATGTTTTCGATATCGTCGGTGGTGAGCTGGTGGAACACGATGATCTCGTCCACGCGGTTCAAGAATTCGGGGCGGAAATGCTGCTTCAACTCGTCCGTCACCTTGGCTTTCATCGTTTCATAGGACGATGTGGTGTCGCCCGCGCGGCTGAAGCCCAGATTGACCGATTTCGAGATATCCCGTGTGCCGAGGTTCGTCGTCATCACGATGACGGTGTTCTTGAAATCGACGACGCGGCCTTGGGCGTCGGTCAAGCGGCCTTCGTCCAAAATCTGCAAAAGTGAATTGAAAATATCTGGGTGGGCCTTTTCGATCTCGTCGAAAAGCACTACCGAGAATGGCTTGCGGCGCACCTTTTCGGTCAATTGGCCGCCCTCTTCGTAGCCCACATAACCAGGAGGTGAACCGAACATACGAGACGCGGTGTGCTTCTCGGAATATTCGCTCATATCCAAGGTGATCAGGGCGTCCTCGTCACCGAACAGGAATTCCGTCAAAGCCTTTGTCAGTTCGGTCTTGCCGACGCCGGACGGGCCGGCGAAAATGAACGAACCGCTGGGGCGCTTGGGGTCTTTCAAACCGGCGCGGGTGCGACGGATCGAACGCGCCAAAGCCTTGACGGCGTCGGTCTGGCCGATATAGCGTTTGCCGATTTCGGCCTCCATTTGCAGCAGGCGGGCCGATTCTTCTTCGGTCAGGCGTGATACCGGCACACCGGTGCTGGACGACAACACCTGAGCGATTTCCTCTTCGGTGATGACGGCCGGCGTGGTGTCCTCACCGTCATGCCAGGCCTTTTCCTGCTCGACCCGCTTTTCACCCAAGATTCGTTCCTCGTCGCGGAACTTGGCGGCGACCTCGAAATCTTGGGCGTCGATGGCGGCTTCCTTTTGGGCGCGCACCGAGGCGATCTGCTCGTCGATTTCGCGCAGGTCGGGCGGCGCCGTCATCTTGGAAATACGCATGCGGGCGCCGGCCTCGTCGATCAGATCGATGGCCTTGTCCGGCAGGAAACGATCTTGCACATAGCGGTCGGCCAGATTGGCGGCGGCCACCAAAGCCTCGTCGGTGATGGTGACGCGGTGGTGCGCCTCGTAACGGTCGCGCAGGCCTTTGAGAATATCGACGGTCAATGCTATGGAGGGCTGTTCCACCTGAATCGGCTGGAAACGACGCTCCAGGGCAGCGTCCTTTTCAATGTGTTTGCGGTATTCATCCAATGTGGTCGCGCCGATGGTCTGCAATTCACCGCGTGCCAGCATCGGTTTGAGTATCGACGATGCGTCGACCGCGCCTTCGGCGGCACCGGCCCCGACAAGGGTGTGAATCTCGTCGATGAACAACATGACGTCGCCGCGGGTCTTGATCTCTTTCAGAACCTTCTTGAGGCGTTCCTCGAAATCGCCGCGATAACGCGAACCGGCGATCAGGGCACCCAAATCGAGGGTGTAGATCTGCTTGTCCCGCAGCGTCTCGGGCACATCGCCGCGAACGATCGCCTGGGCCAAACCTTCGACGACGGCGGTTTTGCCGACGCCGGGCTGGCCGATCAACACGGGGTTGTTCTTGGTGCGGCGGCTCAGCACCGTCATCACGCGTTCGATTTCCTTTTCGCGCCCGATGACGGGGTCAAGTTTGTTCTCCCGGGCGGCCTGCGTCAGGTTGCGGCCGAATTGGTCAAGGACGGAATTGCCGGACGGGCTGGCGCCGACACGTCCGCCGACACCGGCGCCCACCTCGACGGGTTCGGGGCCGCGGGCATCGCCTTCTTGATTTGTGCCCTGCATCAACTGCATGACGGTGCTGCGGACACGCCCGAGGTCGATGCCGAGCTTGATCAGCACCTGGGCCGCGATGCCTTCACCTTCACGGCAAATTCCCAGCAAAACATGCTCTGTGCCGATATAGGAATGGTTCATCTGCAGTGCTTCGCGCAGCGACAACTCCAGCACCTTCTTGGCGCGCGGCGTGAACGGGATGTGGCCGGTGGGCGGGTTTTGCCCGTGGCCGATGATCTCCTCAAGTTGCGCACGCACCTTCTCCAAGGTGACGCCCAACTGTTCCAGCGCCTGCGCCGCGACGCCTTCCCCTTCGTGAATCAGGCCCAGCAGGATGTGCTCGGTGCCAATGTAGTTGTGGTTCAACAATTTCGCCTCGTCTTGTGCCAAGACGATCACCCGACGAGCCCTATCAGTAAATCGTTCAAACATGTGTGGATCTCCTCTATTTCTTACAACTCGCCAGTCTACCCGGCGCTTCCGACACAAAACGTCCTGTGGAACAACGCAAAGCGAGCCGGGGAACTTCCCCGGCTCGCTTTGACGGGTGCTGACTCAGATGTCTGCGCGCACAGCGGCTTCGACCGAAGCGGCCTTGGCAGCCAAGAACTGCTCGATCGTTGCGGGCGCGATGCGTCCACGGTCTGCGACCTTGATACCACGCTCGCCCGCCCACGCGCGGATCTCGGCAGGGCTTGGCCCAGTCGGCTTCTTGGCGACGCGACGGCGCGGCTTCGCGGCGGCCTTCTTCGTGGCAGCCTTGGCGGCTGGCTTGGCGGCCGGTTTTGCGGCGGCCTTGACGGCCGGTTTCGCCGCAGCGGCGGCGGCTTTCGGTGCGGCCTTGGCGGCCGGCTTAACGGCAGCGGCGGTGGCCGGTGCGGCCTTCGGACGACCGCCATAGCGTTCGCGCCGGGCGACCTTCGCCCACCTCTCGAAATCAGCTTTCATGGTGGCGGCATGGGCGTCATTCAGATCGATATGGTATTTGTAGCCACCCCAGGAAAACGTGAAAGTCTTGGTGGCGGCAGAACCGTCGATATCATCGACCTTGCGGACGATTGTTTTTGTAGCCATTGGTTGAACTCCTTAACTGGATATATTGACACAAAAGGTCACAAATCAGTATATGGTATTCAGCCAGGTAAAACCCTGTCAATCACCACAGTGGTGATAATTTGTTGGCGTCTTTGATTTCCAACAGCGCGGCTAAATCGGTCAATGGCCCTTGAGGCAATTTTGCCTTTGGCGCGATCTCCAGCCACGGAATTAGCACGAATTCCCGTCGCCAGGCCCGGGGGTGGGGCAGCGTCAGCTCGTCGTCGTCAATTACGGAATCGCCCAAGGTAATGATGTCTATATCAATGGTGCGGGGCGCATGCGGGTAAGGACGGGTTCTTCCCAGCCGTTTTTCGATAGCGGCGGTTTGGCGCAGCAATTCGTGTGGCGCCAGAGTCGTCAGCCCAGTGACGACCAGATTGTGGTAGTCGGGTTGGGTTTTGCCGTCGACCTCGACCGGTGTCGTCCGGTAGATGCTGGAACAGGCCGTCAGATCAATGCCGGGGGCGGCGGCCAAGGCCTCCACGGCATGGCGCAAATTATCGTCGACGTCGCCCAAATTGGAACCAAGGCTTAGTGCGAATTCACTGGCGGGGTGGTGGCGGCGGCATTTGACCTGACAAATCACATCGTCGAACGGCACCTTGAGCGGCGCGTTCGGCTTATGCACCCGGACGCGCACCGTCCGCAATGACGGACGATCGTTCAGCAGTTGGTCGGCGATTTTCCCAGCCAGTGTTTCGATCAACTCGACGGGTGGCCCCTGAATGGCGTCGACGACGGTATTGGCGACCCGTGAATAATCGATGGTCACCGGCAACGCGTCAGCCGGCGGGACAGGTCGCGTCATGGCAATATCGACGACGAATTCTTGTCCGTCGCGACGTTCGTAATCTCTGACGCCGTGAAACCCGAATCCGCGCAATCCTTTGATTTCGATTCGCATGTGCACACTCACCTTTGCGTATCGTCCGAATTCGAGGCCAACGCAATTTTTTCGACGACGGCGATTGCCTGCTTGTGGCCGGCGACGGTGTGGGTTCGCACCGCCCAAACGCCTTTTGTGGCACAAAAGGTGGTGACCGCGATATTCGCCGGTTCGACCGCAGCGTCGTCCACGTTGGCCACCTGGCGGACGAATCGTTTGTTGGACGCGCCGATCAACACGCGGTGGGGCAGTGCGACGAAATCGTCGAGGTGTGCCACGATTTCCCAATCATCTTGCAGACGCCGGCCGAAACCCAAGCCGGGATCCAAAATGATGTGATCACCGTCGATGCCGGCGTCCAGGCATGCATCACGGCGCCAAAGCAAATCGTCGCGCACCGCCTGCCAACCGATTTCAGTCGAATCGCGCCGCCAACTCTGGCAAATGTAATCGACATCGGCCGCGGCGACGACGCCGAGCATTGCCGCGTCCACACCGCCACAGACATCGTTGATGACCGACGCCCCGGCCGCTATTGCGGCATAGGCGACATGTGCGTCACGGGTGTCGACCGAAATCGGCACACCCGCAGAACTTAACCCTGCCAGCACAGGCATCAGGCGGCGCAATTGTTCATCCGCGGGCACCGGCTCGAAGCCGGGCCTGGTCGATTCGGCGCCGATATCCAGATAATCTGCCCCGGCTGCCGCCAGATCCAGACCGTGTTCAATTGCGCTTGCCGGGTCGGCCCATTGACCACCGTCGAAAAACGAATCAGGGGTCACATTGACCACACCCATAACCAGCGTCATCGCCGGCTGCCCATTATCAGGCTCATGGCTTCGGCCCGGGTCGCCGGGTTGCGCATGACGCCGCGCACGGCCGACGTGACAGTGTGTGCCCCGGGCTTCTTGACGCCTCTCATCGTCATGCAAAGGTGTTCGCAATCGACGACGACCAGAACGCCGCGGGCTTCCAATTGTGTTGTCAGGGCATCGGCGACCTGGGTGGTCAGGCGTTCTTGCACCTGGGGGCGGCGGGCATAGACGTCAACCAGCCGGGCCAGCTTTGACAACCCGGTGATATGCCCGCTGACGGGCGGGATATAGGCGACATGGGCGACACCCGAGAAGGGCAGCAGGTGGTGTTCGCAGATCGAGTGGACGTCGATGTCACGTACCAGCACCATCTCGTCATGGCTGGCGTCAAAGGTGGTGGCGAGCACTTCGGTGGGGTCTTGGCCCAGCCCGGCGAAAATCTCTTCGCAGGCCCTGGCGACACGGGCGGGCGTTTCCGCCAAGCCTTCGCGGTCGGGGTCTTCGCCGATGCCGATCAGGAATTCGCGAACCGCCGCCTGCACCCGCTGGTGGTCGATTTGGCCGACCTGACTGGTTTCGCTCATCTCGTCCTCGCTTTGCTGGTTACCCCTAAAGCCTACCGGTCAATCACCCGGAAGTGGCTTCGACCGGTATTGTTGGCACCATAATCATGATTGGAGGCGGACGTGGCCCGGATTTTGCTGGTGAGCCCGGCGAATCAGCGTGCCGGCGTGCCGTTGCCCGCCCTGGACATGCTGCCCCACGAGGTGGTGCCGGTGCGCGGTGCCGACGCGGCGCTGAGCCATCAGGGTGTGGTCGACCTGATCGTCGTGGACGGGCGCGCCGACCTGATGCAGGCTCGCACCACTTGCCAGTTGTTGGTGACGGCCGGCCAGAACCGCGTCATGTTGCTTGTGCCGGTAGCTTCCTTGCCGGTGCTGACCAGCGGCTGGGGCATCGACGATTTCGTCGTCGACACGGTCACAGCCGCCGAGATGGACGCCAGGGTGCGTCTTCTGATCGAGTCGACCCCCGAATCATCGGCCCTGGTGGCCGGCCCGTTGACCATCGACGATGCGAGTTATGTGGCGACAGCCTTCGGCAATTCCATCGATTTGACGTACACCGAGTTCGAATTGCTGAAGTACATGGTGGGCCACGAGGGGCGGGTGTTGACCCGCGAGCAGTTGTTGTCGGACGTCTGGGGCTACGATTACTTCGGCGGCACGCGCACTGTCGACGTACACATCAGGCGGTTGCGGGCCAAGTTGGGCCCGCGTCTGGAACACTGTATACAGACTGTGCGCAACGTCGGTTATCGCTTTAGCCCTGTACGAACATCCGACGAGGCGGGCGAGGACGAGTAGCCTTGTGTTGGGCGGTGAACGACCACTCTGCCCCAACCAACAAAAACCGTGCCAGTGATGAAGGAGGCCAGACTTATGGATGCAGCGCGCAAATTGCCGGACGAACAGCCGACGAGGCCGCCGCAGCCCGTCGCGATGCCGCAGTCGGACGAGTCACCTTTGCCGGCCGACCGCTATGGCGACCGCGAACTCGGCTGGCTGGCATTCAACAACCGCGTCCTGGATCTGGCCAAGGACCAGCTGCGGGTGCCACTGCTGGAGCGGGCCCGTTTCCTGGCCATATTCAGCTCGAATCTCGACGAATTCTTCATGGTGCGGGTGGCCGGGCTCAAGCGCCGCATCGACGCCGGCGTCGCCGTGCCGTCTGCCAATGGCATGGGCCCGCGCGAGTTGCACGCCGCGATACTGGCCCGCACCCACGAGCTGGTCGACGAACAACAAGACGTCTACTTCAACGCTGTGGCGCCTGAATTGGCTGCCCAGGGCATAGAGGTGCTGGATTGCGCGTCGCTGGACGAGGACGAGCAGGCCCGCATGCATGAGCTGTTCGCCGACCGGATTTTCCCCGTCCTGACGCCGTTGACCGTCGACCCGTCACACCCGTTCCCGTACATTTCGGGGCTCAGTTTGAACATCGCCGTCCTGCTGCGCAACCCGTCCACCGGCGCGCGCCAGTTCGCCCGCATCAAGGTGCCGACGATCCTTGATCGTTTCATACCTATCGGCGACGGACGGTTCGTGCCCCTGGAATCGGTGATGATCCACCACCTCGACCAGGTGTTCACCGGCATGCAGATTTTGCAGCACACCACCTTCCGGGTGACGCGCAACGAAGACATCGAGGTTGAAGAGGACGACGCCGAAAACCTGTTGTACGCGCTGGAGACCGAATTGTTGCGCCGTCGCACCGGGCGTCCGCCGGTGCGTCTGGAAGTCGAACAGGACATCGACGACGAGATGCTCGAAATGCTGGTGCGCCAGTTGAACGTCACCGAACGTGAGGTTTTCCGCCAACGGGCGCCGCTTGATTTGACGGGCCTTTTCTCCATTGCCGATGTGGACAGGGAAGACCTGAAATACCCCAATTTCCTACCCAAGACGCACCCCCACCTGGCCGAGGTGGAAACCGCCCGGTCGGCCGACGTTTTCGCCGCCGTGCGCAAGCGGGATGTGCTGCTGCACCACCCCTACGATTCGTTTGCCACCAGCGTGCAACGCCTGGTCGAGCAGGCGGCCGCCGACCCGAAGGTGTTGGCC
>Ga0123357_10011022_pt1 | contig 11558 bp, 8 predicted proteins | sample TergutEmb28metaG_FD_89873 | JGI IMG/M metagenome (GOLD analysis project Ga0123357, IMG submission 89873) | Embiratermes neotenicus P4 segment gut microbial communities from Petit-Saut dam, French Guiana - Emb289 P4 | ecosystem: Host-associated > Arthropoda: Insects > Digestive system > Gut ...
AGCGACGCCTTCGCCATCGGGGCGTACGCGGGCCTGCGCGCGGGGGCGATCGTGGTGCCGATCAACCCACGATCGGCCCCACCGGAGATCGACTACTTCATCACCGACGCCGAGGCCGCGCTGCTGGTGTTCGGCCCCGAGGTCGCCGCCGGGGCACAGGCCTGGCGCGACCTGCCCGAACGCGCCAGCGACGTGCCGGCGCTCGCCCTCGGCCCGGTGGACGGCTGCGTCGACGTCTTGGCCGCCGCGCGGACGCGGCCCCACACCCCCATCGACCTTGGCCTGGCCGAAGACGACGACGCGCTGATCATCTACACCTCGGGCACCACCGGGCGCCCCAAGGGCGCGTTGTTCGACCACCACCGAGTTCTCTGGGTCGGGCACAACACCACCATCGCGATGGGGCTGCGCGATGGCGAACGCATACTGCACGTCGCGCCGCTCTACCATTCCGCCACCCTGAACATGCTCCTGCTCAACGGCATGATGTTGGGCGCGACTCACGTCATCCTTCCCTCGTTCGCGCCCGAAACGGTGCTGGAAACCATTGAAAAGGAACACATCACGGCGTTCTTCGGGGTGCCCACCATGTACGCCTTCATGCTGCGCGGCCCGGGAATGTTCCGCTACAACCTGTCCAGCCTGCGCAATTGCCTTTACGGAGCCGCGCCGATGCCCGCGTCCACCGCGCAGGCGCTGGTCGACGCGCTGCCGCACGCGCGAATACTGCAGGCCTGCGGGCAGACCGAGGGTGGTCCCGGCGGAATCATGCTCCAGCACGAGGAGGTTCTCGCCAAGCCCGCGGCGAGCGGCCGGTCCGCGTTGCCGAACACTGAGGCGCGCATTGTCGATCTCGATGGCCGCGACATCGAACCCGGCGAGATAGGCGAGATGATTGTGCGCGGCGAGACGATGATGAAGGGCTACTGGCGCAACCCGCAGGCCACCGCGGAGACCATTCGCGACGGCTGGGTGCACACCGGTGACCTCGCCCGGATCGACGAGGACGGCTACATCACCCTGGTCGACCGCATGAAGGACATGATCATCACCGGCGGGGCCAACGTGTATTCCGCCGAGGTGGAGAACGCGCTGGCCGCGCATCCCGCAATCGCCGATATCGCGGTGATCGGGCTGCCCGACGACGTGTACGGAGAAAGCGTGCTGGCGATCGTGACCCCGCGCGAAGGCGCGACGCTCACCCTTGACGAATTGCGCGAGTTCGGCCGCGAGCGCCTGAGCGCCTACAAGCTGCCGCGCCAGCTGCACATCGGCGTGATCCCGCGCAACGCCTCAGGCAAAATCCTCAAACGCGAATTGCGCAACAGTTTCCGAAACTAGCCCAGAAAGGCGGGTTCGCCATGGCCCGAGAAGCGGTGATCGTGGACGCCGTCCGCACCCCCGTCGGCAGACGCGGCGGGCAACTGCGCGGCTGGCACCCGGTCGACCTGCTCGCCCACACGGTCGCCGACCTGGTGCGGCGAAGCGGGGTCGACCCCGAGGCAATCGACGACGTCATCGCCGGCTGCGTGCTGCAGCATGAGGAGCAGACCGGCAACGTCGCCCGCAACGCGGCGCTCGGCGCCGGACTGCCGGTGTCCGTGCCGGGGGCCACGGTCGACCGGCAATGCGGGTCCGGCCAGCAGGCGGTCCACTTCGCCGCCCAAGCGGTGCGGTCCGGGGAATACGACTTCGCGATCGGCGGCGGCGTCGAGTCGATGTCCCGGGTCGAGCTGGGTCCGCTGTTCACCCCGGGCGCGGCGCGCGGCCCGTGGTACGGCGACCGCGCCGTCGCCCGATTCCACGGCGACTTGCCCGCGCAGGGGCGGTCCGCCGAACTGGTCGTCAAGCGGTGGGGATTCCCCCGCGAGCGCCTCGACGAGTTCAGCATCCGCAGCCACCGGCGCGCCCACGCGGCCACCGAGGCCGGCTGGTTCGCCACCCAGCTGGCGCCCTTGGACGGTGTCGACGCCGACGGCGGCGCGCTGGCGATGACCCGTGACGAGGGCATCCGCGCCCACCTCGACCCGGACAAGATCGCGTCGCTGAAGCCGGTGTTCGCCGCCGACGGCGTCCTGACCGCGGCCAACTCCTCGCAGATGAGCGACGGCGCGGCCGCGCTGCTGGTGGCCGACCGGGCCCGGGCGGAGGCGGCCGGGCTGCGGCCGCGCGCCCGCATCGCGGCGATGGCGGTGGCCGGCGACGATCCCGTGCTGCAGTTCACCGCGATAGTCCCGGCCAGCCGCAAGGCGCTCGACCGGGCGGGCCTTTCCATCGGCGACATCGACCTGGTCGAGGTCAATGAGGCGTTCTCCCCGGTGCCGCTGCTGTGGCGGGAGGCGTTCGGCTACCCCGAAGACCAACTCAACGTCAACGGCGGCTCCATCGCGATCGGCCACCCGCTGGGCTCGACCGGCGCGCGGCTGCTGACCCAGCTGCTCAATGAGCTGGAGCGCCGGCAGGCCCGGTACGGGCTGGTCACCATCTGTGAGGGCGGCGGCATGGCCAACGCCACCATCATCGAACGACTGAGCTGAGGCAGGCACGGAATGGACATCGCGAACCGCACTTTCATCGTCACCGGCGGCGCCTCGGGCCTCGGACAGGCCACCACCGTCGCCTTGCTGGGCCGCGGCGCCCAGGTGGTGGTGGCCGACCGCGCCGGAACCGCGCCCCAAGGCGCCCGATTCGTGGCCACCGACGTCACCGATCCCGATGCCGTGGCCGGCGCGGTCGCGGTCGCCCAGCAGCTCGCCCGCGACCATCGCAGCCCACTGTCCGGCGCGGTCAACTGCGCCGGTATCGCGGTCTCGCAGAAGGTCCTCGGCAAGGCCGGGCCGCATTCGTTCGCGGACTTCATGCGCGCCGTGACGGTCAACCTGGGCGGCACCTTCAACGTGATCCGACTGGTCGCCGCGGCCATCGCCGACAACGAGCCCGGCCCGGACGGCGAGCGGGGGGTCTTCGTGAACACCGCCTCGGCGGCGGCCTTCGACGGCCAGATCGGGCAGGCCGCCTACTCCGCGTCCAAGGGCGGGGTGGCCGCGATGACCCTGCCGCTCGCGCGGGAGCTGGCCCGCTACGGCATCCGGGTGGTGGCGATCGCGCCGGGGTTGTTCCTCACCCCGATGCTGGCCGGACTGCCCGAGCCGGCGCAGCAGTCGCTGGGCCAGCAGGTTCCCTACCCTTCGCGCCTCGGCGAGCCGAGCGAGTACGCCGCGCTGGTGGCGCACATCCTGGAGAACCAGATGCTCAACGGCGAGGTCATCCGCCTGGACGGCGCGCTTCGGATGGCGGCGCGATGACCCAGCCGGGCGATGACGGGTCGCCGCCCCGGACGCGCCAAGCCCCGGACGCCGGCGCGGCGCGAGCCGTGACCGAGCCGCTGGTCACGGTCGCCCGGCACGGCGCCGCCGCGCTGCTGACGCTGTCCCGGCCGGAGGCGTTCAACGCCCTCAGCCGGGAGCTGTGCGCGCAACTGGCCGACCGGCTCGACGAGGCGGCGGCCGACGCCAGCGTGCGCGCGGTCGTCATCACCGGATCGGCGCGAGCGTTCTGCGCGGGGGCCGACCTCACCGAGGTGCCAGCCATGATCGGGGCCGCGGTGACCGACGCGCTGCCGTTCGACCGCGTCTTCCAGACCCTGGCCGACTTCCCGAAGCCGACCATCGCCGCGGTGCGCGGGATCGCGCTCGGCGGTGGGTGCGAACTGGTGCTGGCGTGCGACACCGCCGTGGCGGGCCGATCCGCTAGGTTCGGCCTGCCCGAGGTCACCCTCGGCGTCATCCCCGGGGCGGGCGGCACCCAACGGCTGGTGCGCGCCATCGGCAAAGCCAAGGCGATGCGCCTGATGCTGACCGGCGACCCGGTCGACGCCGCCTGGGCGTGCGCGGCCGGGCTGGTGGCCGAGGTGGTCGATGACGAGCTCGTGATCGAGCGGGCGCTCGCGCTGGCCGAGCGCATAGCGGGGAACGCGCCCCGAGCGGTGCTGGCGGCCGCCGACGCGGCGCGTCGGGCACACGAGCTGCCATTGGCACAAGGCTTGGCCGTGGAACGGCGCAATTTCCTGCTCGCGCTGTCCACCGCGGACGCCCGGGAGGGATTGTCCGCGTTCGCGGCGCGCCGCAAACCTGAATTCACCGGCAACTGACCAGGAGCCCAACATGATTCTTGATGACTACCGCCCGGCATGGGCGAATGAGGAACTGGACGACCTGCGCGGCCTCGCCCGCACATTCATCGCCAAAGAAGTCGCGCCCAACTTGGCGCGCTGGGCGACCCAGCACATGGTGGACCGTGATTTCTGGCGCGCCGCCGGGAAAGCCGGCCTGCTATGCGTGAGCATTCCCGAGGAATACGGCGGCGGGGGCGGCACCTTCGCCCATGAGGCGGTCATTTACGCCGAGCAATGCCGGGCCGGGGATGACGCCTGGGGCAACATGGTGCACTCCACGATCGTGGCGCACTACATCAACGCCTTCGGCAATGAGGAGCAGAAGCGTCGCTGGTTGCCGGGCATGGCGTCGGGCGACCTGGTCGGCGCGGTCGCCATGACTGAGCCGAACACCGGCTCGGACCTGCAACGGGTGCGCACCCGCGCCCGCCGCGATGGCGACGACTACGTGATCAACGGCTCCAAGACGTTCATCTCGAACGGCACCCACTGCGACCTGGTGGTATTGGTGGCCCGCACCGGCGACGAGTCGGGCGGCAAAGGGCTCTCGCTGATCGTGGTGGAGACCGCCGACCTGCCCGGTTTCGAGCGGGGCCGGGTGCTGGAGAAGATCGGCCAGCACGGGCAGGACACCCGTGAGCTGTTCTTCACCGACGCGCGGGTCCCGGTCGCGAATCTGCTCGGCGAGACCGAGGGCCAAGGCTTCGTCCAGTTGATGCGCCAGCTCCCGCAAGAGCGCCTGATCCTCGCCGTCGGCGGGGCGGCGGCCGCGTCGGCGGCGGTGACGGAGACCATCGCCTACGCCAAGGAGCGGGAGGCGTTCGGCGCCAACCTGCTCAAGCTGCAGAACACTCGCTTCGTGCTCGCCGAATGCGTCGCGGACGCGCTGGCGGCCAACACGCTGGTGGACGCCTTGATCCCGCGCCACGTCGCCGGCGAGTTGGACGCCGCGGCGGCGTCGTTGGCGAAGTTCTTCTGCACCGACGCGCAGAACAAGGTGGCGGACCGGTGCCTGCAGATCTTCGGCGGCTACGGCTACATGGCGGAATACCCGATCGCGCGCCGGTTCACCTCGGCCCGCGTCCAGAAGATCTACGGCGGGACCAACGAGATCATGAAAGAGCTGGTGGCAAGGTCGCTCTAGCCGTTGCCCGCGCGGCAGCGATGACCGCAGTGCCCGAGCCGCTGCCCGCCGTTTGCGCGCGGCCGCCGTTTTCAACCACCGCCAGGCGCGGTCAGCCCGAGCCGGGGCGCCGACTCGGAAGTGAACGTGCCGGCGCGGGTCACCGTGTTGGGATAGGTTGATAGTCGTCCCCGCTGGCTCCTGACCAGTAGGGACGATCCCTGGCCTGGCCCCAACCGTAGCCCTGACCCTACGGTTGGACGAAACGTAGGGTCAGGGCTACGGTTGGCTAGTGTTGCCCAATCCTTATACCCCCGGGCGGGTGCCCCGACGTTTTGTCGGCCGGGCTGCCGAACTGCGGCAGATCAGGGCGGAGCTCGCGCCGGTGATCGCCTACGGCGAGATGCTGGGCGGCCCGCTGCTGTTGACCGGGCCTCGCGGTGTCGGCAAGACCTCGCTCCTGCTGGAAGTGCGCCGGTGGGCCGAGTCGGAGGGCTTTGTTGTCGCGCACACTTCTGGCGTCAAGTACCAGCCTTTCCTCGGCGATGTCTTGGACCGGGTGACCGCCGCGTTGCAGGCAACCACGGCTGCCGCGCCCCGACGCCGCCGAATCGAGCAGTTGAGTGCCACTGTCGGCGTTCCGATGGCCTCAGCCAGCGTGTCGCTGCGCTGGCCCGAAGCCGAGCAACTGAGCGCGGTATCACCAGCGTTGGTCAGCCCGGTCGAAGACCTGCTACATGAGTGTGCGGTCGCAGTGCGCGAGAGCGGCGGAGCCGGGCTGTTGCTTCTGATCGACGAGTTGCACGAGCCGCTGCGATCTATCGAGGCTGATCGCTACGTGCCCAACGCTGATGCTGTGCGAGATGCCGCGGTGATTCTCAATGTGTTGCAGCACTTGGACAACGATCGTGATCTCAATCCCCTCGGCATGATTGCCGCGGGCCTCCCCGAGGCCGGGACTCTGCTCATGCGGGCGGCGACTTTTGCCGAACGGGTCAACGAGATCCGCCTCGGTGAACTTGGCCCCAGCGAGGCGCGCGACGTGCTGAGTGTCCCAGCTGCCGAGCTCGGCGTACGGTGGCATGGCGACGCGCTCGCCGCCGCCATCGAACTCGCCGACGGATACCCCCAAGCCTTGCAGGTCATCGGCAAGTGGACCTGGGACGGCGCCGAACTTACCGAGGGCGCGGTGATCACCGAAGCCGACTTCCAGGCAGCCGTTCCGGCTATCACCGCCCATCTAGACACGATGTATGAGCGCCGCTGGGAGAGCGCCACAGCGACCGAGCGAGCTTTCCTGACCGCAATGGCGGAACTGGAGATCCAGTCCGAAGGAGGGCGGGTTCGTCGTGGCATGATCGCGGATCGGATGGGACGCAGCACCGACTCGATCGGTCCGATCCGGGATTCGCTGCTGAGCAAAGGGATCGTCGAGGATGCCGGACACGGGCTGGTCCGGTTCACGATCCCCGGTTTCGCTGCCTACGTACGCGAGAGCGCCTGAACTCAAAAGGGATTCCTCATCGTCCGTCATCTCCCGAGATCTCTGCTAGACGACACTCCAGGTGTATGTGGTTTAGGACTGGCTGGGTCACCGCGTCGTATATCGGTAGTCGCATCCTCGGCTATCCCGCGACGTGCGCTGACCTTGGTGAGATTGACCAGAGACAACCCTGCGCACGTGGGCGGTGTCCTTGCGGGTCCCCAGCCCTGGACTGGGCGGCGAACGAAGGTCACGCCTGAGTCCCGCCGAGTGGTGGGGTTTGGGCGGGTGCGGGGTGTCGGGCTGACGTGAGGGGTCATCGGCGGGGTTGCGCCGGTCCCGGCAGCGCGCCGCACGGGGTTAAGCCGCCGCGGTGAGGGGCCGGACGTTTGGTAGGCCTCTAGCCCGTTCGAAGGCGAGGTCAAAGGCAGATTGCATCGCCAGCCAGCCGCGGGCGGTCCCAACACCGGCTCGCTCCAGGCGAATCGCGAGACTGGGACTGATCCCCGCGCGGCCATTCAGCACCCGGCGCAACGTCACTCGGGAGATGCCGAGCCGGGAGGCTGTCTCCGTGACGCTGATACCGAGGTGTCCACATCCGTGAACTCGCGGTGGCGTTCGCGGACGATTTCTGACTTTGGCCAATGCCACGATCTCGTGGACAAACGGTTCGGACCTCGCCAGGAGACGTGACACGTCGTGGGTTGACGCCAGCGCCATTCGGTGGGCAAGGGGGGAGTTGAACCCCCACGTCCTCTCGGACACACGGACCTGAACCGTGCGCGTCTGCCATTCCGCCACTTGCCCACAGCGCTAGCCGCAGGTCAACCGCAGCCGTACCAGAGGCTAGCACGAGGCGTCGCGGAGCCGCCGCCGTCCGCGCGCCACAGGGGTCCGCGTCCCGGTGCGGCGCGCGGACCCCGTGCCGGACGTTTCCGACCAGAGCGACCGCCAGTACCATCGTTGGAGGACGCGTCGCTGCCGCGCGGCGTCAGGTGTATTTCGTTTTGTCCGCGCGGGGGATGTCGCGAACGCCAAGCATCGGCTGGCGACAGCCCGCTGACCCGTGGAAAGGAGGCCATCATGGGAGCACCCAGCGTCGCGCGCCGGCGCACTCATGCTGTCTCGGGAATCGGGACGGGCGGCGGCACTGGGGGTCCGGAATGAGTCTCGCCCAGCGCTTCGAGCGCCGTTTGGAGAGCCTTGTCGGCGGGGCATTCGCTCGGGTCTTCAAGGGCCAAGTGGAGCCGGTCGAGATTGCCACCGCGTTGCAGCGGGAGGCATCCGACAAGCGCAACGTGATGGGCAACGGGCAGCTTCTGGCGCCAAACCGGTACCGGGTGACGCTGGCCCCGTCCGACTTCGACCGGCTGGCGCCGTGGGAAGCGCCGCTCACAAACTCGCTGGCCGAGCTCGTTCAGGAGTACCTGGATGACAACGCCTGGCAGACCATTGGCGATGTCGAGGTGTACCTCGCCCAAGACGACGGATTGCACACCGGCGTGTTCGGGGTGGCCTCGCGGATGGAATCGGCCGCGCCTCCGCGCCGCCGGCCGCACGACTCACTCTCCCTGCCGATCGCCCCCGGGATGCCGCCCGGCGCCTACTCGCCGCAGTATCCCCCGTCGCCAGCGGGGTCGCCCTACCCGCCGCAGGCCTTCCCGCCGCAGCAGTACGCGCCGCCGCGCCGCGCGCGCGCCAGCGTGGTCATCGATGGCACCGATGAGCGTTACGACTTGCGGATCGGCAACAACTTCATCGGCCGCGGCGGTGACGTCGACCTGCAACTGCTCGACCAGGGCGTGTCGCGGCGCCATTTGGACATCGAATTCGACGGCAGCTTCGCCACCGCCAGCGACCTCGGCTCCACCAATGGCACCAACGTCAACGGGCGGGACGTGCAAAGCCAGACGCTGCGGCACGGCGACGTGATCCGAGTCGGGCACACCCGACTGGTCTTCCAGCAGGACCCGGGGTGAGATCCCGGGCGGCGGTCTCCACACACGCGGCGCCGCTGGACTCGGCGGCGCATGCCATCGGAGGCGCGCGCTCGTGAACTCGCCGTTGGCCGTGCAGCTCATGCGTTTTGGCTTCCTGCTGTTGTTGTGGCTGTTCGTGCTGGCGGCGGTGCGGGTGATGCGTGCTGACTTGCGCACCGCCGGCCAGCAGCGGGTCACCGTGCCACCCCCGCGTCGGCGCAGCCGCGCCCCCACACGCGCGCCCGCGCCCACCCCGCGTGGACCGACCCAGCTCATCGTCACCGAGGGCGGACTCGCCGGCACCAGGGTCGGCCTGACCGGGGCTCCGATCCTGATCGGCCGCGCCGACGACAGCACCCTCGTGCTGACCGATGACTATGTCAGCACTCGCCACGCGCGCATCAGCCTGCAAGACGGCGTGTGGTTCGTGGAGGACCTCGGTTCGACCAACGGCACCTATTGCGGGCAACGGCGCCTGGACGATCCGGCACCGCTCGAACCCGGGGTGCCGATCCGAATCGGCAAGACCGTCCTCGAGCTGCGGTGAGCGAGCGATGAGCAATTCAAGCCCCACCGGGACTTCGCTGCGGTACGCGGTGCGCTCCGATCGCGGGTTGGTGCGCGGCAACAACGAGGACTCCGTCTACGCCGGCCCGAGGCTGCTCGCGGTCGCCGACGGGATGGGCGGGCACGCGGCCGGCGAGGTGGCCAGCAAGATCGTCATCACCGCCATGGAACGACTCGACGAGGATCGCCCACCCGGCGACCTGCTGGCCACCTTGCGCGCGGCGGTGCTGGACGCGAACCGGGGTATCGCCGACGCGATCGAACGCGACGCGCGGCTGGATGGGATGGGCACCACGCTCACCGCGATGCGCTTCTTCGGCGGCCACGTGGGGCTGGCGCACGTAGGTGACTCGCGCGCCTACCTGCTGCGCGGCGAACGCCTGACCCAGATCACCCACGACGACACCTACGTCCAGTCGCTGGTCGACGCCGGGCAGCTCACCCCCGATCAAGCGGCCCACCACCCACGCAAGTCCGTCATCCTGCGCGCGTTGATGGGCGGCGACGTCGAGCCGGATGTGTCCATCCGCGAGACGCGCCGCGGCGACCGTTATCTGTTGTGTAGCGACGGGCTGTCCGATGTGGTCACCGCCGAGACCATCGCGGCTGCCCTGGGCGAAGGCGATCCCCAGTTCGCCGCGGACCGGCTCGTCGAGCTGGCGCTGCGCGGCGGCGGGCCGGACAACGTGACCGTGATCGTCGCCGATGTGGTCGAGGGCGGGCACGGCGACGACCTGCCCGTGATCGCCGGCGCGTTCGTCGACCCGACCGCGCCGACCGAGGCGAGCGACGCCAGCCCCGCCGAACGCGCCGCGCGGATGACCGAGGACCAGGCGGCGCCGCCGACCCGCCCCGCGCGCCGCCGGCGCCGCTGGTGGCGTCGATCGCTCGCCATCGCCGTCGTGCTGGTCGTGGTGATCGGCGGCGGGGCGGGCTTCTACAGCTGGACGCAGACGCAGTACTTCGTCGGCCGGGACGGCGAGGAGGTGGCGATCTTCCAAGGCGTGAACTCCGCCTTCGGACCGGTCAAGTTCTACAACGTCGCGGAGAACAGCGACATCCGGCTCACTGACCTGACCCCGGCGGCCCGCAACACCGTGGTCGCCGGCATCACCGCGCATAGCCTGGACGGCGCCCGGCAGGTCATCGCCCACCTGCGCGACCAACTCCTGCCGCTGTGCCCAACGTCAACGGTCGAACCGACGCCGACCCCACCGCTCACCGTGCCGACCGCCGTCGAGTCGTCGCTCAGCGCGCCCACTACCACTGCGCCCCCAACGACCGCCGGCAAACCGTCCGGCCAACGAACCACCGCGACCAGCGCGCCCGGCAAGCGCGGGTCGACCACCCCGCACCCGACCCCGCCGGCCCAATCCAGCCCGCCGGCCGCGTCCCAGACCGACACCTCCGCGAGCACTCCCCCGCCCACCCGGCAGCTGACGCCGGGCGTGGACTGCCGAACGCCGTGACGCCCGCCGCGCGAATGCCCCACCTCGGCGCGACGGCGCGTGTGCCGACCCGCCGCGCCGCCGAGCTTTGGTTGCTGCTGTTCGCCGTGGTGGTGGTCTTCGCAGCGGAGGCCATCGTGGAGTCGGCCCAAGGCGGACGCCTGGACTGGCACCTGCTCGCCTACGGCGCCGGGGTGCCCGCAGTGGCCGGCATCGTCGCCCATCTCGTGGTGCGCTGGGTCGCCCCGTACGCCGACCCGCTGCTGCTGCCGTGCGTGGTGGCCCTCAACGGCCTGGGCCTGGTGATGATCCACCGGGGCGACCTAGGCGTCGAACAGCAGTACCGAGACTCCGGCGTCCCATTCCCCGGCGCCGTCGCGCCCACCCAGGTGCTGTGGACGGCCTGCGGCCTGCTGCTGTTCCTCGCGGTGCTGGTGCTGGTCCGCGACCACCGCGCGCTCGCCCAGTACGCCTACACCCTGGCGTTGGTCGGGCTGTTCCTGCTGGTCCTGCCGGCGGTGCTGCCCGCCTCGCTCAGCGAGGTGAACGGCGCGCGCATCTGGATCAAGCTGCCCGGCTTCTCCATCCAGCCCGGCGAGTTCGCCAAGATCCTGCTCACCGTCTTCGCCGCCGCCTACTTGGTGGCCAAGCGGGACGTGTTGTCGTTGGCCGGGCGCCGGGTGCTCGGCCTCACCCTGCCGCGCGGCCGCGACTTCGGGCCGCTGCTGGCCGCCTGGGCGGTGTGCATCGGGATGCTGGTCCGCGAGAACGACCTCGGCACCTC
>Ga0123357_10011025_pt1 | contig 11557 bp, 10 predicted proteins | sample TergutEmb28metaG_FD_89873 | JGI IMG/M metagenome (GOLD analysis project Ga0123357, IMG submission 89873) | Embiratermes neotenicus P4 segment gut microbial communities from Petit-Saut dam, French Guiana - Emb289 P4 | ecosystem: Host-associated > Arthropoda: Insects > Digestive system > Gut ...
CGTAATCCAACATCTTCTTTGTGTGAAATTTACCGTCTCTTCCGGTAATTCCCTGTACTATCAATCGGGTTGATTTATCTATAAGTATGCTCATATTTTATTTTTTAGAAACTTCGACAGCCAAGTGGGTTGCTTCGCCCATTGTTTTCGCTATTATAAAACGTCCGCCGCGAAGCATTTCACGTCCTTCTTTCTCATTCGTTCCGGTGAGGCGGACAATAACGGGAATATCGGTTTTCAATTGTTCGAAAGCGGAAAGCAGCCCCGAAGCTACGTCATCGCAGCGGGTTATGCCGCCGAATATATTGATCAATACGACTTTTACTTTGGGGTCTTTCAGCAGCAAAGCCATCGCTTCAATCACTTTTTTGGGGTTGGAGCTTCCTCCGATGTCGAGAAAGTTTGCCGGCGATCCGCCGTATAAATTGATCATATCCACTGTTGTCATAGCCAGTCCTGCGCCGTTGACCATACATCCGATTTCTCCGTCGAGCCTGACAAAACTCAATCCTTTTGCTTTGGCTTCTGCTTCTATTTTCTCGTCTTCCGTAGGCTCGAATAAGGCTAAAATATCCGGATGGCGGTATAAGGCATTGTCGTCGAATGTCATTTTCGCATCGGCTATCACTAATTCGCCTTGTTTTGTGAGAACAAGCGGATTGATTTCGGCAAGCGAAGCGTCTTTGTCTATGAACAATTTGTACAATTTTTGCAACAGGACAGCCGTTTGATTTACCAGCGCAATTTCTTTAAATAGAACAAAAGCGTATTTACGGGCAAGATAATCAGGTAATCCGATTAAAGGATCAATAGGGAACTTGAGAATCTTCTCAGGGTTTTTAGCCGCCACTTCTTCAATTTCGATGCCGCCCTCGGCGCATATCATCAGTATGACCGATTTCGCATTGCGATCAACGACAAAACTCATGTAGTATTCCGATTCGATGTCTATGGCTTCAGTGACGATAATCTTCTTAACGGGAAAATCTTTGATGGTCAGCCCCAGAATATTTTTTGCCTGAGTGAATGTTTCTTCCTCGCTTTTTGCCAGTTTCACTCCTCCAGCTTTTCCACGCCCTCCTGTGAGCACTTGAGCTTTTACGACAACTCTTTCCCTGCCCAATTCCTTGTATGCCAATTCAGCCTGCACAGCTTCATAACACAGGATTTGTTTTTTAACAGGAATACCGAAAGATGAAAATAAATCTTTCGCTTGATATTCGTGTATCTTCATGAAATTATTATTTAATTATTATTATAACGCCAAAGTTAGCTCATAGTTTTGAAAAAAAGAAATAAATCTTGAAAAAATTCTAAAAAGTATATTATCTTTGCTACAAAAGTTCCTTTATTTTTTATATGAAAAAGTACAGAATAGGTTTATTTATACCGTGTTACATAGATATGTTTTATCCTCAAACGGGTATTGCAACGTTGGAACTACTGGAAAAACTGGGGCAAGAGGTTGTATATCCCGAGAAACAAACATGTTGCGGGCAACCGTTGGCTAACAGCGGTTCGGAAAAAGACGCAATAGCGACTTACCACAATTTTGTCCGGAATTTTCAGGGCTTCGATTATATTGTAACGCCTTCCGGCAGTTGCGCTTATCATGTGCGCCGCCACTATGATATTATTGAACAGACGGAGGCTGTGAAAAAAGTCAGGGAAACGACTTACGAGTTGTGCGAATTTCTAACGGATGTTTTGCAGGTGGACGACCTTAAAATCCGTTTCCCGCACAAAGTAGGCATTCACAACAGTTGTCACGGACTCAGGGGATTGAAATTGGCTTCCGCTTCGGAACTCATCGAGCAGCGTTATTCCAAGTTGCGCCGTTTGCTGGAAAAGGCGGAAGGAATCGAGATTGTCGAATTAGACCGGAACGACGAATGTTGCGGTTTCGGCGGGACGTTTTCTATTTTCGAGCCCGATGTTTCCGCAAAAATGGGAAAAGACAGACTCAGCGACCACGAGCGAAATGGCGTTGAAATCATTACTGCCGCCGACATGTCGTGCCTGATGCATCTGGAAGGAATCATCCGCAGGCAGAAGAAAACGATTCAAGTCAAGCATATTGCCGAAATTCTAAATACTAATTCATTATGATGCAACACGCTGATTTAGCCCGGAAATTTCTCGCGAATGAATCCCGCGCCAACTGGCACGACCAGACGCTTTGGATTGTCCGGCAAAAAAGAGACAGGCTTGCCGCCGCCGTTCCCGAATGGGAAAATCTCAGAGAACAGGCGTCGCATATCAAGGAAGAGACCTTGTCGAATCTGAATGTTTATCTGAAACAGTTTGAAGCGGAAGCTGTCAAAAATGGAGTAACTGTGCTTTGGGCGAAGGATGCCGCTGAATTTAACCGGACGATTTTGGACATTATCCGTAAACATGAGGCGAAAAACGTTGTTAAAAGCAAATCCATGCTGACCGAAGAATGCGGCATGAATCATTTCCTGCACGAACAGGGAATTGATGTGGTGGATACCGATCTCGGCGAAAGGATTATCCAGTTTCGTGGCGAAATGCCAAGCCATATTGTGCTTCCCGCCATTCACCTGAAAAAAGAGGAAATCGGCGAAACCTTTCACGAAAAGTTAGGAACTGAAAAAGGCGCTTCCGACCCAACTTACCTGACCCGCGCCGCCCGCCAACATTTGCGGGAGAAATTTCTTTCCGCCGATATTGCGCTCACCGGCGTGAATTTTGCCGTAGCCGAAAGCGGAACGGTAGTGGTCTGCACCAACGAAGGAAATGCCGATATGGGCGTCCATGCCGCGCCTGTGCAGATTCATTGCATGGGTATTGAAAAAATTATTCCGAAGCAGGAGCATCTGGGAATTTTCACCCGTTTGCTGGCGAGGAATGCAACCGGACAAGCCGTGACCACTTACACTTCGCACTACCGCAAACCCAAGCCCGGCGGTGCAATGTATATTGTGATTGTTGACAACGGACGGTCGGAATATATCGGTAATCCGAAATACAACGATTCGCTGAAATGTATTCGTTGCGGAGGCTGTATGAATACCTGTCCGGTTTACCGGAGAAGCGGCGGACACAGTTATGGTTATGTCATTCCCGGTCCGATCGGTTCGATTCTTGCGCCGCAAAAAAATAAAACAAAATACTGCGATTTGCCTTTTGCATCATCGCTTTGCGGTTCATGTTCAAATGTTTGTCCCGTTAAAATCAACATTCACGAGCAGTTGTATCATTGGCGGCAAGACCTGACCGAACAGAAACTGACGCCTTTTGTCAAGCGTTTTTCCATGAAAATTGCCGGTTTTTTCCTTTCGGGAAATATTCGTTACAATTTTTTCGGACAAGTCGCCCGTCAGGCAATCCGTATGTTGCCGCACAGTTGGTTGTATTTGCCAATCAATGCCTGGGGGAGAGAAAGAGAATTGCCGGCGCCGCCTAAGCAATCATTTAAACAATGGTACAGGAAAAATTATAAATTATGAATTATGAAACAGCATTCGACGTTAGTCAATTATGAATTAAAAGATAAATTAGTTAATAGCCTGAAAACTGCCGGAGCAGATGTTATCGAAATTGGAAAAGATAAAGTAGAAGCAACCATCGCTTCTTTATGGAGTGATGCGCCGGATTTCAACAAGCCTGAAATACGAGCGGAATATGGCGCTTCCTGTCCTTTGGAAAAATTGAATAAGGTTGAAAACGTGGTTTTGCAGGGAAATTTCGGCGTTGCGGAAAATGGAGCAATCTGGTTGGAAGATAAAGATATGCCCAACCGTCTTTTGCCTTTTATTACTCAACATTTGATTTTAATCTTAGATGCCACGACAATTGTACCGACCATGCAGGATGCTTACCGGCAAATGGATTTAAAAGAAACGGGCTTTGGCGTTTTTATTTCCGGTCCTTCCAAAACCGCCGATATTGAACAAAGCCTTGTGTATGGCGCTCATGGGGCGAAAGAGCTGACGGTTTTGCTGGTTTTGGGATAAACTGCTTTAATATTACTAATGTTTCATACTTTATTACTCATATTTAATCCTTCGGATTTCTCTTATGTTGCAAAAATAAAATATTTTTTCTAATTTTGCCTAAGTTTTATTCACAACAACAAACCTAGAAAAGCATGAAACTCAACTTATTTTTATTTCGTTCATTTCTACTGTCGGGAATAATCCTGACAATTAGCGCTTGCACCCAGAATAAGTCTTCCGTAAGGCAAATCAATGATTTTACGGAAGATTGGAAATTTTGTCTTGGCGACGACTCGCTGGCAAGTAATGAGAAATACGACGATTCGCAATGGCGAACGCTTAATCTTCCTCACGATTGGAGTATTGAAGCTGATTTCTCAGCCGCTAATCCGGCTTCACCCGGAGGAGGCGCTTTGCCCGGAGGTATTGGCTGGTACAGAAAAACATTTGTTGCCGATCAATCGCTTGAAAACAAAGACGTGTATATCGACTTCGACGGCGTCTATCGAGACAGCCGCGTATGGATTAACGGCAATTTGCTGGGCGAACGTCCTTACGGATATATTTCGTTTCGCTACGACCTTACGCCTTTTATTAAGAAAGGAGATGAGAATGTAATTGCCGTCCGCGTTGATAATTCTAAGCAGCCAAATTCTCGCTGGTATTCAGGTTCGGGAATATTCCGGAATGTGTGGCTGGTCGCGGTTAATCCGGTACATGTCGATCAGTGGGGAACTTACGTAACAACCGCTGATGTTTCAACACAGTCTGCCAAAATAAAAATAGTTACGCGAATAAAAAATTCTACGAATGAAAAGGCGGATATTCAATTGTCAACTGCCTTGCTTGACGCTGACGGTAAACAGATTTCACAGGAAAGCAGTTCCGTTTCTGTCGCCTCCAATGATATAGCGGAAACGGAGCAAAACCTTGCTCTTAATAACCCGCAACTTTGGTCGATCGAGAATCCTTATCTATACAAAATTTTGACTCAAGTGAAACAAAACGGGAAAGTTATCGACGATTACGAAACTCCAACCGGTATCCGTTCGTTTTCTTTTGATGTTGATAATGGTTTCATTCTGAATGGAGAACAGGTAAAAATAAAAGGCGTTTGCGATCATCACGATTTGGGATGCCTCGGCGCTGCTGTGAACTACCATGCAATCGAACGACAGTTGGAAATCCTGAAAGCAATGGGATGTAACGCTATTCGCACCTCTCACAACCCTCCGGCTCCCGAATTACTCGATTTATGCGATAAAATGGGATTCATCGTCATGGATGAAGCTTTCGATATGTGGCGCAAAAAGAAAACGACTTTCGACTACAGTCATGATTTCCCCGAATGGCACGAAAAGGATTTAACCGACTTTGTCCTGAGAGACCGCAATCATCCGTCCGTTTTTATGTGGAGCGTCGGAAATGAAGTTATGGAACAATGGTCGGATATTAACGATACAATCGTCAACGATATGCCGAATAATTCGATGATTGCATTAAAACTTGCCAATATCGTAAAAAAATTAGATCCTACCCGACCCGTTACTTCCGCAAACAATGGAACGGATACAACCAATTATGTTTTTCGATCGGGCGCTATGGATATTATCGGGTTTAATTACCATGAACAGGATTGGTCGAAATCCGCTTTTCAGCAAAAATTTCCCAAGCAAAAGTTTATTATAACCGAATCTACTTCAGCATTAGCTTCCCGCGGTTATTACATGATGCCTTCGGACAGCGTTTATATTTGTCCCCAACAATGGGATATTCCGTTCGATCAGCCGGTTCATCAATGCTCTGCTTACGACAACTGTCATGTGCCTTGGGGTTCTACGCATGAAAAATCATGGGGCATAGTGAAAAATAACGACCATATTGCAGGAATGTATATATGGACAGGCTTTGATTATCTTGGCGAACCTACGCCGTTCTGGTGGCCCTCGCGCAGTTCTTATTTTGGAATTATCGACTTAGCCGGATTTCCTAAAGATGTTTACTACATGTATCAAAGCGAGTGGAGCGATAAAGTGATGCTGCATGTTTTCCCGCATTGGAATTGGAACGAAGGGGATTCGATAGATGTTTGGGGTTACTATAGTTATGCAGATAGCGTAACGCTTTTCCTGAATGGCAAGTCGTTAGGAAGCAAATCCAAACCGGACGATGTTTTTCATGTTTGCTGGCAGGTTCCTTTTGAAAAGGGAACGTTGCGGGCTGTATCATACAAAGGCGGCAAGCAAGTGTTGGCAGAAGAAATAAAGACGGCGAGCGAACCGGTTTCTATCCGGCTTACTGCCGACCGGCAAACGATTACCGCCGACGGCAAAGATTTATCCTTTGTCACTGTGGAAGTGTTGGATAAGGACAAAAATGTCGTTCCGACCGCCAACAATTTCATCCGTTTTTCGGTTGAAGGAGACGGGAGTATTGCCGGAACAGACAACGGCGACCCCACAGATTCCATTTCTCTGAAAAAGCCGGAGCGTAAGCTGTTCAACGGTAAAGCGCTGGCTGTGGTTCAATCGAGTAAGACAGCCGCCATTATAAAATTAAAAGCGGAATCGGAAAATTTGAAAAGCGCTGAGATTGAGATTGGGACAGTGGGGAAATAATTTTTGAAAGGGATTAAAAAATACTTGCTTATGCCGCCACGTACATCCATTTGCTTTGGGAAAATGTGTATATCGAACGATTAGTTCCCCCGTCACTCCCTTAATCCCTTAAAAAACCGCTTCATCAACAGAGCGGCTTCATCCGCTAAAACGCCGGCATGGACGCTGGTTTTCGGATGAAGTATGTTTGGAGCGAGCTTCGTAAAACCGCGTTTTTCATCACCGGCTCCATAGACGATTCGACCGATTTGCGCCCATGCTAATGCGCCGGCACACATTGGACAAGGTTCGATTGTTACATACATTGTGCAATCAATCAGGTATTTGCCTCCAAGCACGGAAGCGGCTGCCGTAATCGCTTGCATCTCGGCATGAGCCGTGACGTCGGTCAATGTTTCGGTCAGGTTGTGCGCGCGGGCGATAATTCGTCTCTCACATACAATGACGGCTCCCACAGGCGCTTCGCCTTTATCGAAAGCCATTACAGCTTCCGATAAGGCTTGTTTCATAAAATAGCCGTCGTCTAAAAGCACGGGGATTAGTCTTTGACGATTCGCAATATCAGGACATCTTTTACAGGGAAATCGCCGGGTCCGGTCGGGACGGACGCTATGGCATCAACCGTTTCCATTCCTTTGACTACTTCGCCGAATACCGTATAATTCTGGTCTAAGAAAGGCGTTCCTCCAATCGTTTTATAAATTCCGCGCTGAAATTCCGAAAACTGTATATGAAGGTTTTCTTCTATCTGGTCTAATTCCTCATCGGTAAATGTACGACCTTGAACGATATAGAATTGCGAAGAAGAAGAACGTTTTTCCGGATTCACGGCATCTCCGAAACGGGCAGCCGCTAATGCGCCTTTTTTGTGAAAATATTCAGGAACAAATTCAGCAGGAACCGTGTAATTAAGTTTGCCGGTAAGGCTATCCTCATTGGCAACCGGCTTTGTTGCAGGGTCTCCCGTCTGAATCATAAATCCGGCAATAATCCGGTGAAACAATACGCTATCGTAGAACTGCTCAGCGACTAATTTTTCAAAATTTTCCTTGTGCAACGGCGTTTTATCATACAACACCACCTGAATGTCGCCAAGATTAGTTTCAATCGTATAGGTCTGAGCGCTCGATTGACATGAAATCGTCATAAGTAATAAAAAATAAAAAATGAATACAAAAGGCTTCATATTATATGCCTAAAAATTATAAGTAAAACCTAAACCTAATATTTCTTTGAATTGAACTTTCGTTATTTCCTTTTCATAATACCGGACAGTGGTATTCAAAGTGGCAGTCAATAATTTATTGATTTTATAATTTACAAGTAAATCCCAATTGACATTGATATGTCCGAAATCTTTCGTGTAAGGAGTAAACAAATCCACCGAAGAAATGAGGTTCAAATTGGACGAAATTTTCTGAGTGGTGCTTGCCAACAGGTAAGCGCCGGTTTCAAACTTTGTTTTCTTTCCCGGATCAACGCCGAAAGCGCCAACGTTGGAAAGCGAATCATTAAGGACAAAAGTCGCCCGTTCGGTTACCGGAGAAAGAAACAGCGAATATTTGGCATTTGGCTTATAGGTAAAACCCAACGCTATATCCAAATAGCCCGGAGCCATAAGCGTAGAAATGTAACGGCTTCTGTCGGGATAATTATATCCGTTTGCAAATTGAGTGTAAAAATTCAACAGCGCGGAAAGCGACCACGTTTTGGAAATTTTACGTCCGGCGATGGAAGTCAGATTCAATTTATCGGCTGCTTTCATCCAATCGGTAGAGGAAGAATACACCGTTCCGTATTCCACAGCTAAATTATTATCCCAAAAAACTTTACCTTTCAAATAGTTCATTGAAACATTAAAAATAAAATCGCCGGAAACCGTATTATTACCTCCTGCCACCCAGTTCTGGAGCGAAGTCTGTCCGAAAGTAAGACTTGTGAGTCCGGTATGTTTCCAGCCTTGAACAGTATCCGTACGGGCATAGGTTGTTAAATTACCTGCTGCCGTTTTGGAATCCTGCGCATAAGCTCCCATCAAAATAAATAATGCTGCAAGCGCTAAAAAAATCTTCTTCATTGGTTAATCTTTATTTAATTAATTAAACATTAAATCGAAAGTGCATGATGTCACCATCCTGTACGACATATTCTTTTCCTTCGACGTACATTTTGCCTGCTTCCCTGCAAGCGTTTTCAGAACCGAGATGAACGTAATCGGCATATTTAATGACTTCAGCGCGGATGAATCCTTTTTCAAAGTCGGTATGAATGACTCCGGCGCATTGGGGCGCTTTGCTTCCTTTCAGATAAGTCCAAGCCCTAACTTCCTGCGGACCGGCAGTGAGAAAAGTTTCCAGATTCAATAAGTTGTAAGCTGCCTTAATCAGCCGGTTGACGCCCGATTCTTTTAAACCAAGTTCGCTGAGAAACATTTCGCGTTCATCGTAGGTTTCAAACTCGGCGATTTCCGATTCGATTTTGGCTGCGACAATTAATATGTCGGCTTTTTCTTCCTTAACCGCTTCACGGATAGCCTGTACGTAAGCGTTGCCTGTAACAGCCGCCGCTTCATCGACATTACAAACGTACAAAACCGGTTTATTGGTGAGCAGGAACAGGTCGCGAGCCGCTTTTTCGGTTTCTTTGTTATAGAATTTCACGGTTCGAGCCGCCTTGCCCTGTTCGAGCGCCGCCTTGAATTGCATCAAAACGTCGAGCACAAGTTTTGCCTGTTTGTCGCCGCCGGTCTGCGCCTGTTTCTGTACTTTATTGATTCGGGATTCTACTGTTTCAAGGTCTTTCAATTGGAGTTCGTAATCAATGATTTCCTTGTCGCGAACGGGATTGACCGAACCGTCCACATGGGTAACGTTGTTATCGTCGAAGCAACGCAATACATGTAAGATAGCGTCTGTTTCGCGAATGTTGGCAAGAAATTTATTGCCTAATCCTTCGCCTTTGCTGGCGCCTTTTACTAATCCTGCAATATCAACGATTTCAACAGTTGTCGGGACAATCTTCTGCGGATGCGCCAATTCGGCTAATTTATTCAAACGCTCGTCAGGTACGGTAATAACGCCGACATTGGGGTCGATCGTACAAAAAGGAAAGTTTGCCGCCTGCGCCTTTGCATTGGAAAGACAGTTAAAAAGCGTTGATTTACCTACATTTGGAAGTCCGACTATGCCGCATTGTAAGCCCATTTGAAATCTCTTTTGTTATTAATCTTATATCTATTTATGCCTTAAGAGCGTACAAAGATATATGAAAATTTGGGTAATTCCAAGCGAGTATAATAAAAACTAAGTGCAATATTTCATAATTATTTTGTATATTTGCAGCAAAATTATTTATTAATCGTAAACAATAATTCATCATGAAAAAGATTTCCGTATTCTTCGTTACAGCTATTTTAATGATAGCATTTACAGCGTGCAACGGCGCAAAAAAAAGCGAAGCGCCTGCCGAACAACCGGCGACAACTGATTCCGTTACAAATGTCGCTCCTGCAGTCGCCCAAGATTCCGTTGCGGCTACTGTTCCCGCTGCTCCCGCAGTAAGTCCTGCAGATATGCTGAAAAATTTTCAAGCGTTTGCAAAAACGTATGGCGATGCTTTTAATAACATTGTAAAAGATCCCCAGAAATTTACCGATTTGACCGGACAATACAAACAGAAGGTAGATGAGATGGAGCAAATTAAAAGTCAACTGAATCCGGCGCAGTTGCAAGCTTATCAAAAAGCGCTTAATATTATTATTAAAGTCAACAGCGGCGGAAAATAAACTGTCAATAAATCTTTTTTAAAGTTGCATCAGGGAAATAATGCAACAATATTTCCTTGTATGTAAATCCTTTGTTGCCCATAATCGCGGCGCCGATTTGGCAAAGTCCTACGCCGTGTCCCCAGCCGGCGCCTCTCAGGATAAAAGCGCTCGGCACATTGGCGTTTTCTGTTGTGGAGAATATTTTTTCTACAACAAAAGCGGAACTGTATAAATGCGCTTCGGACAAGACTTTTCGTATTTCCAATTCTTTGCCGATAGCGATCGTCTGTTTGTCGCCTGCGATTTTCAAGCGGATGATGCGACCCGATACGCCGCGCTCTAAGGGAATCAGGTCGAGAACGTTTCCAACGTCAATACCTGTTTTGCGGAATAACAGCGTTTTGATTTCCGCTTGCGTAAGCGAAACTTTCCAACGGTAAAAATCCGGCGTTTCCAAATCGTAATCGTTCAACACCTGTGAAAGCGCCTGTTTATCGTGCGTATTGCAATAAGCCGGAGGATTTCCCAATATCCATGCCCTTGCATTTTCTTCGATTGTTAAGTCGGCGGCGGGCGATGGGCGAGTGGCGACGTCATTATCAATTACTTTTGTCAAATAGGGATGATTGACCGGTTCCCAGACATTTTCAAATTTTTCGGTCGCTCCTCCGCAGCATTTATAAAATCTGGCGTCGCAAATAGCGTCATTGTATGTTAAGACTTCTCCGGTTGTCGCTTTCAACGCTTCATATACCTGCGGCGATGAAACTTTGGTTATTCCCTGATAGCGTTGGCAATGGTCGTCGGCGCACACGTCGAAGCGGTCGTGGTCTTCTCTGTCGTACCAGCGGATATAGCCTTCGTCGTTACGAATCAAATTTTCATAGCCGCCGCTTTCCCTGAGTTTTTTTCCTTTCTCCATTTGCGCCAATAACCAACTCCGGGAAATTACGGCATGCGCTTTCAGAAATTCCAGCGAAGAGGCGGCGCTCATTTCGGAAGAGATGACGCTCAACAGATAATCTTCCAGCGGCAGGATGTTGACGGCGGTAATTAATCCGTTTTCGGCAAACAATTTCAATTTTCCCTTGAAACGTTGCGTTTCCTCCCGTTCCCAATGAAAATCTACTCCGATAACTACATGATACAATTCAAAGTTGCATTCTTCTTCGTTCTGCGGTTCCAGCAGAAGAAAATCGTCAACGGAAGCA
>Ga0123357_10011026_pt1 | contig 11557 bp, 10 predicted proteins | sample TergutEmb28metaG_FD_89873 | JGI IMG/M metagenome (GOLD analysis project Ga0123357, IMG submission 89873) | Embiratermes neotenicus P4 segment gut microbial communities from Petit-Saut dam, French Guiana - Emb289 P4 | ecosystem: Host-associated > Arthropoda: Insects > Digestive system > Gut ...
TCAGTCATTTAGACTTGTTTTGGGTAATTCAAAACGGTAGAAGGAGTTATCAAAAGCGTACAAAAAGTAAAAATAAAGTTCCACAAGCAGTACAAATGTCACTTTTTGACGGATGAAAAACAATGGGTAACTTTTTGAAAAAGGCTAATTTTGAAATCTAAAATATTGAACAACAACAATATAAAAATATAAATGAAATTTAATCGGGCAGTAATGATTGATTTTATAAAAGTAGGAAAATTTATAATTGTACTGTTTATTTTTTCAGGAAAAATATTACAAATTATTACCATAATAATAGTTGCAATAATATAAATTGGCATAATTCTAAACAATCTTTTTATAAAAAAGTAATTTGTATTTTTGGGTATTATCATTGCGATAATCAAACCGCTTATTACAAAAAAAATATCAACTCCAAAATCGCCTGCTCTGGGCAATAGATTTACACCGCCAATGCCGGTTGTATGAAGGTATGCTACCGACAAAGCCGCAATTGCTCTTAAAATTTGAATACTCTTTATTTCTTGATAACCAGTGTTTTGCTGTGTAAATTTTACCATTTCTTATTAAGAACCTTTTTTATAAATTAAACAACGAAAGTAATATTTTTAGTTGGATTTTTAAAATCAAAAAAAATACTTAAACTACATTGCAAGAACCAATTCAATAGAGTGTCCTAAAATACTAAGAATTCGGTAAAAAGCAACACGCTTGGACTATGCATTTCATAAATTTCAACCATTTCTATTTGCTGACTGACTATCAGAGTGCAACTCCTGTACTTTTATACCGCGAGCAAAATTAATTTTTTTTTCACCAAAAGAAATTTTTTCCTACATTTGCAAAACGAATAGTTGCATTCTAAGGTAAAAAATACCACTTAATTTTTTAGAAGTGCCCATAATAATAAAGGAATGATTTTTGCAGAAAATTTGAGATTTATTTAAGATATTCTAATAATTTTTATTAAATGAAAAATTTTTTTTTAAGTTTTATTTTGTTGTATTTCAGCAGTTTAACGTTTTCGCAAAATTTACTTTATGATATTACCGATGGTAAATTTCGTGCGAATATGAGTGAAGTACCAACTTCGTTGCAAGACGGACAAAGTTATGTGCTTTTAGTTGATAATCAGCGTATTGTGCAATACGATTATAAAACAGGGAAAGAGATTGCAACGTTTTTAGACCTCAAAGACATTAAAAATTTGCCTTTTACTACAATTCAAGGATTTCAAATGAGCCCAGATGAAAAGAAAATACTTATTTATACAAAGCGCAAAATGATTTTTAGGCGCTCATTTTCAGCAGATTACTACATTTACAATATCGCACGAAAAGAAATTATTCCACTCTCAGAAAAGGGCGCTCAGCAGGTACCTCTTTTTTCGCCCGATAGCCGCTATATTGCTTTCGCACGTGATAACAACCTGTATATAAATAAATTAGATTACAATACAGAAATTGCAATTACCACCAGCGGCATAAGCGGAAAAATTATTAACGGTGTTGCCGATTGGGTATATGAGGAGGAATTTGCACGGACACGCTATTTTGAATGGAGTCCCGACAGCAAACTGCTCGCCTTTGTGCAGTTCGACGAAAGTGCAGTACCCGAATTTTCTTATGTTTTGTATAATTCTGCTAATGCAAAACGCAATAATTTAACACTTTATCCAGAGGTAGTAAAATTCAAATATCCGGTTGCCGGGCAGCCAAATTCAAAGGTAAAAGTGTGTGTTTATGACGATTTTTACAAGCAAACAAAAACGATGCAGATTGCAAATGCCAATGATAGCGATTTTTACGTTCCGCGAATTAAATGGACAAAAGACCCCGAAAAACTTGCAATCTTCAAACTTAACCGTACTCAAAATCAGTTGATTATGTATGTTGCTAATGCAAAATCAACTGTAAGCAAAAATGTTTTTGAGCAAAACGACAAGAGTTACGTGGATTATTCAAATATTGATTATACATATTTTACTCCTGATAATCAATACTTTATCACAGTTACCGAAAAAGATGGATGGCGTCAGGCATACAGATATTTTCTCAGCGGGACGCTCGACCGCCAACTTACCAAAGGGACGTGGGACATTACCGATGTTTACGGATATGATGCGAAAAATGGATTGTTATATTTTCAGGCAGCGGCAGTTTCTCCTTTGCAGCGTGAGATATATTCTGTTGATAATAAGGGAATTATAAAATGTTTAACAACAGAAAAAGGTTTCCATTCTGCAATTTTCAACGCAGATTTTTCATTGTTTGTTGATAATTATTCAAATTCTCAAACTCCTAATATTTTTTCCTTAAAAAATAATAATGGGAAAACTGTAAGAACAATTGAGGATAATAACACAATTGCTAAAGATTTTAATGCTTTGAATTTGCCCAAAAAAGAATTTTTTACATTCAAAACATCTGAAAATGTGGAACTTAACGGATGGATAGTTAAACCTCAAAATATTGAAAACAGCAAACAATATCCGCTAATTTTGGTTCAATACAGCGGACCAAATTCGCAAGAAGTGCTCGACCGCTGGAATATAGATTGGGAATATTACCTTGCGTCTGAGGGCTTTGTTGTTGCCTGTGTAGATGGACGTGGAACCGGAGCGCGCGGTGCAGAGTTCCGAAAATGCACTTATATGAATCTCGGCGAAATTGAAACCAAAGACCAGATTGAGACAGCACAATATTTTGGTAATCAAACTTTTATAGATAAAAATCGAATTGGAATTTGGGGATGGAGTTTTGGTGGTTTTATCTCTTTATATGCGATGACCACAGGCGAGCAGCAAATTTTCAAAGCGGGAATTGCCGTTGCGCCGGTTACCGATTGGCGTTTTTACGATTCGTCTTATACCGAGCGATTTATGCGCACGCCACAGGAAAATTTCACCGGATACGACAATAATTCGCCGCTGTTGAATGCCGATAAATTGAAGGGAACACTTTTGATTATTGGCGGTTCGGCTGACGACAATGTCCATCCGCAAAATATGATGACTTTTGTTTCGCGTCTGGTTGAGGCAGGAGTTCAGTTTGAGATGCAGATTTATACCGACAAAAATCATAGTATTCTCGGAAAGCAAACCCGCAGACACCTCTATACCCGAATGAGTGATTTTTTTAAGAAAAATTTGTAATAAAACATGATTAGAAAAATTGCAATTCTTGCGTCAGGGTCAGGCAGTAATGCCGAAAATATTATTCGCTATTTTGCTAAAAATAAGACATTTGTGTTCCCAATTATTATTTCAAATAATAAAAATGCTTATGTGCATAAACGGGCAAAAGAACTTTGTATCAATTCGTTGACTTTGGAATTAAAAGACGAGTCGGACTGGTTAGTTTTGCGCGATATTCTTATTCGTCAACAAATTGATTATGTGATTCTTGCAGGTTTTTTGTTGAAAATTCCACTTGTTATACTTAATCTTTTTCCTAATAAAATAATCAATATTCACCCTGCACTTTTACCAAAATTTGGCGGGAAAGGAATGTACGGCAATCGCGTTCATCAGGCGGTTTGCGCTGCCGGCGAAACCGAAACAGGGATAACAATTCATTATGTAACAGAAAATTATGATGAAGGGGATGTTATTTTTCAAGCAAAATGTGCTGTTTCTCCAACCGACACTCCAGAAGATGTTGCTAAAAAAGTACATGCTCTTGAATATGAATGGTTTCCAAAAATTATAGAAAAAATTTGGGGATAAAAAAATGATTAATAACCTGAGTTTTGGATAAGCGATAGCCCTTTATGGCTTGCATATCAATAGAATACAACTCCAGACGACAAATCTTGTCCGTTAGGACATTCACAATGAAAGCCCTACGGGCTAAATATGGTCTGAAATATTATATTTTCTATTGATATTTATCGCCTACGGCGAATATAAAATTGAATATCAAGATATTATAAAATTGCTTATCCAAAACTCAGGTTAATAAAAAAAATTGCCTTCTTACAGCTTCTTTTAAAAAACATAAGTCAAATTTACAGACAAATTTTTGTTTTTGAAATTTTTAACAAAATCGGAAGTAGAATCGGGAGTTCTCATAAATCCCCAATTCCATATCACTCCTAATTGAATTTTCTCCAAAATTTGCAATCCAACGCCCGTAGAAACGCCAACATCTATTCGCTCGGAAATGCTATTGAATGCCATTTTTTCGGAAGAGTTATATGTATCATTGGTCGTTTTGCCACCAAGAAGATATGATAAATACACACCACCAGTTCCGTAAATATTAAAAGGTAAATTTATCGGCGGGGTAAAGCGAATATTGAGCGGCACATCAATATAATTCAATTCGTCAAGCACTTCAATATCACTATTCCCACTGTTATAACTGTAATAACTGCCTTTTTGAGAAAACATTGCACCAATTTCGGTTGCAAAACCCGACTTGCCGAATTGATTTTGCCATACAACTCCCGCCTGAAATCCAGTCAGTTTGTCTGTTGTAAAATCTGCCGGACGTTGAACAAAAGTACGTATTTGCTCTGCAGTATTAACTCCAACGCGAATTCCAAATTGAGCAAATGCATTCATTGCTAATAACATAATAAGTATGTTTGTAACAAAAATTCTTTTCATTTATGATTTATGCTTAATTTTTTTATATTATTGAAGTAATAAATCTAATAATTATTTTAACTACAAAAATTGTGCATTATTGTATTTATATATGTTTTTTTTTGTAATTTTGTGAAATTTTTTTTCAAATGAATAATTTTACAATTTTTTTAACAGCCATAGTTCCTGCACTGCTTGTTTTGCTAACGGCTTGGATAGTTTTACAAAAACTTCTAAAAAACTTTGAGAATGAGCGAAATAAGGAATTGCGAAAAGCAAATTTGCAGTATATTACACCTGTGCGTTTGAGAGCATACGAGCGTTTGATGTTGTTGATAGAAAGGACAAATCCCAAAAATTTGATTTTGAATAATTTTAAGGAAGATATGACATGCTTCGACTTGCAAATTACGCTACAAAACGTTATTCGTCAAGAGTTTGCTCACAATCTTTCGCAACAGATTTATGTTAGTTCCGCCCTTTGGGAAAGTATTTCAGATACAAAAGAAAGTTTGTTGAATTTGGTAAATCTTTGTGCTTTAAAATGTCCCTCAGATACTAATGGAGTGGCTTTAGCAGAAGGAATAATAATGATTTACAACAATGAGGTACAAAATCCTACCGATGTATCTACCGAATTGTTGAAAAAAGAAGTAATAGAATTATTTTAATTTTAATAAATAAAAGAAATAAAAAAATGACAACAGTAAATTTTAAAGACAACCCGGTGGCAATAGTAGGTGTATTGCCACAAGTAGGCGAACAAGCTCCTGATTTCAAATTAGTTACAGGTGAATTGGCAGAAGTTACCTTAATGGATTTTGCAGGAAAACACATAGTTTTGAACATTTTCCCGAGCATTGATACGGGTGTTTGCGCTACTTCGGTACGCAAATTTAATCAATGGGCATCGGAGCAGGAAAATACGGTAGTGCTTTGTGTATCAAAGGATTTGCCTTTTGCAGCAGGGCGTTTTTGCGGCGCCGAAGGCCTGCAAAACGTTATTACCGCATCGGATTTTCGTTACAATACTTTTGGCAACAGTTACGGAATTTTGATGGTCGACGGTCCGTTAAAGGGATTATTGGCACGTTCGGTTGTTGCTATTGACGAGAATGGGAAAGTAGTTTATACAGAACTTGTTCCCGAAATTACAATTGAACCAAATTATAATGTACAATTTTAATTAAAACCATGTTTTGTCCCAAAATACGTTGACCATTTTTCGTGTTAATAATTGTCATATATTCACTTTTGTTTCTATCGAAACAATGCGTTTTTTAGGTATATACAACTGGAATAGAAAAAATGGGAGGAGGATATTTTGTCCTCCTTTCCTTTTCTTTCGCTCAGATTATTCTTGACAAGCGGTCGCCACCGGAAGAGCCTGCTTCTGTTTTATCCGACAATTGCAAAGATACAATATAGGGCTTTTAGGAAAACTTGCTGTTTTTCTAAAAAAATGTTCAGTCATTTCAGAGCATTCGATGCGGCTTTTTTTATATTAATTTTGGATTTGTTTGATAATAACATACTTTTTTATACACCACCAGATTATTTATATTGCATGCAAAGATTTTATATTATTTTTGCAAAAATTATTTTGAAAAAAGTATGAAACCTAACATTGCAATAGTTTGCGGAGGCGATTCCAAAGAAATTGAAGTATCATTCAAAAGCGCACATGGACTTTATGGTTTTATTGACAAAAATCGCTATAACTTGTTTATTGTCAAGATTATAGGTAAAGAATGGATAGTAGAAATTTCCGAAGGAGAAATTTTATATATCGACAAAAATGATTTCAGTTTTACGCACAAGGGCAAAAAAACAATTTTCAATTTTGCCTATATCACCATTCACGGGACGCCCGGTGAAAATGGTGTTTTGCAAGGCTATTTTGAACTTTTGCGGATTCCGTATTCGTGCTGTGGAGTACTTACAGCGGCTCTTACTTTTGATAAATTTGCCTGTATTCAATATCTCAAAGGTTACGAAATTGCAGCAGCCGAATCCATTTGTTTTGCCAAAGGCGAAAACATAAATATAAATTTTATTGCACAAAATATTGATTTTCCGTGTTTTGTTAAGCCAAGTGCCGGTGGCAGCAGTTTTGGTGTGAGCAAAGTAAAATCAGAAAACGATTTACAACTTGCTATAAATAAGGCATTTGCCGAAGGCGATAAAATTATGATTGAGAAATTTATTGACGGAAAAGAATTTACTTGTGGAATGTATCGTACCAAAGATAAAACGGTTGTTTTTCCTGTGTCGGAAGTTGTGCCGAAAAACGATTTTTTTGATTTTGATGCAAAATATAACGGTGCAGTTGAGGAAATTACTCCCGCCAGAATCAGCGAAAAATTAGCAAAAGAAATTCAAAAACTTACTGAAAAAATTTACCAAATACTTGATTGTAAAGGAATTATCCGTGTCGATTATATTGTTGATAAAAACAATAAAATTAATTTACTTGAAGTCAATACCACTCCCGGAATGACTGAAACAAGTTTTATTCCGCAACAGATACGCGCTGCAAGGTTGAATATCACTAATGTTTTAACGGAAATTATTGAAAACGAATTTTAAATTCTAAAATGAAAAGGATGCGCCGATTCTTATTCCCCACTTGTCTGTTTGCGGAGTATTTTTGTAGGTTAGGCGGCGGATATAGTCGATTCTGAAAATGCTAAAAATATTTTCAATGCCAATGCTGCCTTCTAAATAGGGGCTGTTTTGAAAAAACTGCGTCTCTTGCGGCAAGACAAAAAGTCCTGCGGAATTTTTTTGAGGATTATTTTTGTCGGTCAGATTCCCGAATAATCCTTTTAAAGTTACAACTTCACGGAAACGTAATTTTTTTATTAATGGTATCCTATTAAAAATCAATCCTTTAAGATGATATGTTGCAAAAAATTGTGCATACTCGTCGGTAATAAATTCCATTGGGCGCAATAGCATAAACGATTGACTGTTAATAAAAACCGACTGTGAAGTTGGCGGCAGTGTCAGCAAAGGAAAGGGCGCTTTATCCCAAATTTTTCCTGCTTTGAATGTTGCATCAACAAAGCCTAAAACCGAAAGCCAAATACGTTTTTGAACTTGAAATTCCGTGTGATTACATGTAAAACTGCCATCCATAAAACCCTTAATATCAATTTGATGAGATAAAAGGAAGACAGGAGCATTTTTCTCCAAATATGTATTAGAAGATTTCCCTTTTCGGCTATTATAAGTTTGCTCGCCGGGAGCAAAACGTACTTGAAGTCCTGTTTGCGAATTTTGAAAATTATTGATTGTCTTAATATTTCCAAATTCATCTGATTGCTTAAAAATGAGAGTGCCTGCAGCACGATTGTCGCGCCGCTCAGCCCAAATCTTAAACAGAAAATTATTTTTTATTTCATACTCAAATTGCAGTTTAGTGCGCTGAATATAAAGCATTTGCGTTTGCTCCTGCCCAACCGGCAACAAAAAGATATTATCATAAACGCTCAAAAAATCGTATCCCGGCGTATAGACATCGAATCCGTTAGTTAGCGAAATTTTTCGTACAGGGCTTTCATTGTCATGATATTTTTTTTTGTTAAAAGAATATGTAATTTTTCCCTGATATTTCAATTTTTTATCTTTGAACCCAAAAGCGGCATAACCGCTAAAAAACCAATGGTTTGAAAGGTTTGCTGTTGTCATTCCACCTAAACGCAACCTGAAACCTTCAACATAATTGCTGCCCCACAAAGCATCATTTGGTCCAATATCGAATTTGTTTTTTGAATTATCAAAATTGGTAGGAATAAAGTCGTTTGCCAAAATTTCAATAATTTTAGAGAAAGCATAAAAACCGCTTTGCTTGTATAATTCGTTGAGCATTAATACTATATCATCTTCTTTTTCGGAGAGCGGAACGGGGCGGCGCGCAATCCAAAAAGAATCGGTCTTTGAAGTTGCATCGGGCATTTCATAGGTTTTACCTGCGGTGTTAAAAATTGCATCAATGGCTGTCGGAGCAAAATTATAGTTCGAAAATTGCCGCACACGATGTCCATAAAGTTCCTGAACGCCTTTTATCGGATAAAAATTTCCAAATAAATCTTCTCGAGACAAAGCCCAAGTGCTGTCTTCAAATTGTGTAAACTCCTGAACAATACGCAGTTGGTCAACCCAATTGAGATTTATATTTTTCGGAGTATTCAGCAATGCTTTTTTTACTGCAAAATGTCCGTCGAGCGTAATATAAAGTTGCCCTGTGAACCCATAACTTTCGGAATTAAAAGGCACAAAAGCCAGATTTACACATTGTTGCCCTGCAACATTAATAGTATCGAGAATATAATATTTATAATAAGTAGTTGCTAATGAGGACGATAGCGGACTTACAAAATCGCCAAGCAGAAATTTAATATTATTATCAAAAATATTAACATCCTGCAAAATTGCATCAATATTAGCCGAAAGTAAATCGTTCTGGTCGAATGGTTTATCCAGCCCCTCGTGCCTTCTGGCAAGTATAACGCTCTTTTCCTTCAAAGGTTGTTTTTGATAATAATATTCCGATAATTTTTCACGAACTGAAATAGTCAATACGGGTTTTCCTTTCAATTCGGAAGTATCAACATAATTTTTTAAAAACGAAAGACGATTAAAAAGTTTACTTTTTTCAATGTCAAAATTAAAATAATCAATTGAAAACGTGAGTTTTTCGTAGGTTTCTGCACTATAGTTGTCGTATTTTTCAATTCGATTATCATTTTTGTGTGCAATAACTTGCTTTATCAAATCGACCGCAGGATTATTTTTTCTTGAGTATTTTTCGCGCTTTGGACGCACTATAATCTCGCTAAGTTGGTAAGAATCAGGGACAAGCAAAATTTTTAAATCGTTGTTTTGATTTCCTTGATGTAAAATAATTTTTTTTGTTTTATAACCTAAAAAACTGATAGTGAGCGTATTATTTCCAACTGAATTTTTTATGTAAAAATTTCCGTTTCCATCGGTCATTGTACCTACGGTCGTACCTTCAAAAACCACTGATGCATAACTGATTAACTCATCCGATACCGAATCAACAACAACGCCCATCGCCGAAACATTTTGCCCCTGCAACGTTTCGGTCGTAAAAAAAAATATTATTATTATTGAAAAAATAAAGCGCATATTTTTATTTCATAGTTTTGCTTGTTGTTGATGAAAATATTCACACACAACAAATTAGGATTTTGCATCTACAGGATTTGCATAAATCCCCAGAAAAATTTGCCTCAATTCATCCACATCGCCGTCAATTTTATTCAAGCCTGCGTTCATATAGGCAATAAATTTTTGTTTTTCCTCTTGAGAATATTTATCTTCAAAATCTGATTTTTCATTGAGCAAATCGTGGGCTATGTAATTGGTTTTAAATAGTTTATAACCTTCATAAATCCTGTCGTCTATCAATAGGGCAAGTACTTTGAATTGTTCTTGTTGCGGAAATTTTGCACAGTTTTCAAGTTCCTGGTAAGAAATCGGCTTGCAAATTGTGTAATTAATATTGCCCTTATATTGCTGAATTCCCTGTAAAATACTCATCAAATCCTCACCTTCCTGCTTAATGTATGCCTGTCGGCGCGATAAGTACATTTCTCGTGTTTTTAGAAAATCGCATGGTTCATATTCATACGAAATTGCTATTGGCGTGATATTCAACTCATTAAGATTTTCCACAAAATTCTTTTTACTGCTCATTGCAAACATTTTAAGCACACCTATTTCGGTTTTATCCACACCGTCTTTGGTGCGTCCATTGCGCTGGGCAATCCATGTAGATTCACCCTGTTGTGTAATGGTAAATCGCATATATTCAGATACTTTCAACGAATTTAAAAAAAGTTCGCGAGCTGTTCCGCCCCGCACAATTTTAAACATTTTATTGATTTTACCAATATCAACCACAATTTGCGGACGCATCAAATTGCTGCCGAAAGTGATTTGAGAAGTATTCAGATTATTATAATAAAGGATATATTGCAACAAAGCCGAATCGAGCATGATATCCCGATGATTTGAAATTTGCATACAAGGATGTTCGTTTGAAAAATTCTCTATTCCGCTGTAAGTAAATTCATTAACTGTTTCTTTGAGAATTTTTTTAAGCACCGCATCCATAACCTGTACCTGAAATTGCTCAACATTTTGAATTTTTTTAAACTCACAAGCGTATTCATTTACATCTTTTGCAGGAAAAAGATATTTTACTATTTCGGCAAAATACTTGTCTTCTGTGATACGGGTTAGCGCAGCAGGAATTTCGCTGTCGTTATATGGGCGTATGTCGTCAAAATCTTCCTGTGTCATTGCTATTGTTAAGTATTTGTTTTATAATATTTTATAATAAATTCAATTTTATTCAATTTTATTCAATTTTTTTGCAAAGGTAATATTAAATTTTCGATTACATGAAATTAGTCGAAGTAAAAAAAAAATTTACAAAAAGTATTATTATATAATTTACAAAAAATATTTACACAAATAAATGTCATAAAGTATTAATATTCAATAAAATACAAATACACTATGTGTAACTTTCAATTACGATTTATATAATAAAAAAATGATTATTTTTGCGGGTTGTAAATATATTTAAAATAGTTTAAATATTTGATTTACAGCCACAAAAGTTACAAATATTTTTTAATTATTCAAATTTTTCATTAAATTTTGCTATATCAATGCTTAATTTTTTTAATAAAAATGATAAAAAAATAGACAAAATACTTAATAATTATAAAAAAGTTCATTATCAGTTTTTTATTACCATTCACGTTTTCCGTTTTTGTTTTCAGTCAGTCCATATCCATAGTTTTGCCTTCTATCCGCTACGGCAGTCAATTCAACAGTGTAAATAGTTTTTTTAGTTCATTACAAGAACTATGGTATGACTTAAAACATTATTGAGCTCAATTTGTAAAACCAAATGATGAA
>Ga0123357_10011027_pt1 | contig 11556 bp, 6 predicted proteins | sample TergutEmb28metaG_FD_89873 | JGI IMG/M metagenome (GOLD analysis project Ga0123357, IMG submission 89873) | Embiratermes neotenicus P4 segment gut microbial communities from Petit-Saut dam, French Guiana - Emb289 P4 | ecosystem: Host-associated > Arthropoda: Insects > Digestive system > Gut ...
AGTCTATTTATTATATAACATATCTAAAGAATATAATTTGGAAATTGCTACAAAAAAGACGAAAGTATTTGGTTTCGTTGGAATGGATCACCTAAGAACAAAAGTTATTATAAATGATGAAACACTAGAGCAAGTTAGCCAATTTACTTACATAGGTTGCAGTATATCTTACCAGTTTTCCAATGATGTAGAATTTAAGTTAGCAACATTTTTACAATTAATGGGTACTATTAAGAGAACTATTTTTAAGAAATTGAGAACACAAACTATTTTGAAAACATACAACACACTAGTTTTACCTACATGTTTATATGGGTCAGAAAATTGGACTGTAACAGCCTTACAAAGACGAAGAACTGAAACGACAGAAATGAAGTTACTGAGACCTCTGGCAGGCTACACCCTTTATGACCTCAAAACAAATGACTACATACGCCGCGAACTACGGATTACAGGCATACTAGACAAGATAGATGAATACAGACAGAACTGGCTTTCACACTTGCAAAGAATGCCACAAACCCGAATCCCTTTGAAATCATATGACTACAGACCACAAGGAAGGAGAACAATTGGAAGACCGAAGAAGCGTTGGCGCGAACAGCTGTAACCTTGGAGACGAAACGGATCAAAGGGTCCAATGCTTGATGTTTGTGATGATGATGACTCTGGCAATTGTTTACTGTATATTATTTAAGTGCACCAGCAAGGTATCTGGCACTAGATAATACAACACGGTGCATATCTCCAGTATTTACGGTGACTTTTTATCATTGCACTGAATATATATATATATATATATATATATATATATATCATTAGCCCTCAGAGAAAGTACAGCTGGCACTTCCGTTGTACCTAACCCAGCATATGACACAGGAAGAGCAGCCAATATTCCATTTCAGTCGATCCTGACAAAATTGTCCGTGGGGCAACTCGCTGAATTCATTATACGCTTGGTCTGTGTACGTTATGTAAAATCTCTGGCTCTGTGGAAAGCTGTAATAAGCAGGCCATTGTGACAAATAGGACGAGAGACGTGGTAGAGCAGCAGGAGGCATGTGAAGCCCCTAGGGATTGTATTTTAATTCAATTTCCAAAGCACAGTTATTTCACACTCTCCTTAACAACGTACTGAGGACAGAATTTGAACCTAGGAGGTAGAAAGTTAAGCAAGTTGTAGAAAACTGCGTAATGAGAAACTTCATGGTTTATAGTCTTCACGAAACTATTATTTGGAGGTGAAAATCGAAAGAGGAAGGGATGGAATGGACTATAGAGCATAAATGGCTAAGATGAAAAAAATATTCAAAAAATTATTAGAAAAATGTCAAAAGAGAAGACACAATTTGGGAGACACAGAGGTAGATGGGGGATAATATTAAATTAGGAAATATTCAAGATATAGGATGAGAGGTTATGGTAAGGTTTGCTATTGCTAAAGATGGGGAGTTTCTTGACTGACTGACTATTGCCTTCTCAAGTCACCCAGGAAATGGCTTTTAAATTAGATATTTTGTTACTCTTTTTCATCAAAATTAATGGAGTCAACAGCTGTCAGTTGTTTTGACTGGTTAACATGTGATTAACTAGTACCCTGTTCATGTTTTGTTAACATTTCCAAGGAAAACTCTCTACATTCACATGTTTGAACGCTACGACTTAGAAGACGAGGCTTTTGTCGTGGAAAGGTATGACGATGATGCCATTAACACACAGGACAGTGTCATTTCGCAACGTCCTCATGAAAATTACAAAATACGCGAGGTTTTTAAACTATCAGGCACTGATTATGAAGATTCCTGTGTTCTGGAGTATGAAGCCTTGTAATTTGGGATACTGCCGTCAGCGTTTCGGAGGAATCTAAAGCATCCATTCGCAGGGTAAATTTATTACACCCTCAAAGCTGTCTTTTTAGATTTTACTGAAAACTTTATTATTAAGCTCCTGACCATAAGGCACCACATTCTGTAATACAGTATTCATCCTTTATGACACGTGTATTAGGCAACTCTAAGCTATCCTATTAAGGACCTGGATAGGCCCTTAAGGCTCCTGGAATTTGAGACTCCTAGAATTTTAGAAAATTGGCACATGAAGGTGGCAGGTTGTTTAGCCCTACGCACCGGCCGCATTTAACCCCCACGAGATACACGGTTACTTATTTCCGTCAGAGGATGTATTGACCCCAGGGCCATGGTGCGGCCGGAAGGATTAAGTAAATAAAAATTACCAATGACCCCATCGTGAATCGAACCCGCTATCTTGCGGCATGTAGCGCAGTGCGTCAACCATCACCATGATGAGTGTTATACAGTGGAATAACACTGTCGGCTGTCAACTGTGTGTGTTTTAATCAATAACGACAAAAAATATGTAGCCCATGAATATTTCGTTGAAAATTTTCCAGTGTGGAATTTTAGTACAATTAAAACTGGACGGCTACTTCATCGTGAGTTACGCGTTAAAACTACGACTTAAATTGGTTTTTGACGGAAGCTCAATTGTATCGGAACAAAACTGAAAGTAAGGTAACCCCATACAACAAAATAGACAAACTACACAGAATATCCACTCATATAATCGACGTTGCGAGTAGATCAGGCGGTATAGCGCGGACAATTTAGTACACATTTAATACGAAAAGGGGAAGGATGAAACCATGACCTAATTTAATTAACTATTTCGACACTTTCAGAGAGGCAGTGAAGAACACCAGAGTACACCTTAGGACAGTCAGTTTCCCGGGTCAGATTTGAGGTAAGGACCATCGAGTACCGAAGAGGATTTCTGATCATTCGACAGTGACGGTAAGTGGCAGCTTAAGGATAGGGTGAAGAGTATAGAATTTAAAAACACCGCCATATACAGACACAAAATTCTACCGATGATTATATTTTTCCTTTGGCGATTCGACCCGATTCCGGGTCATGATCTCCCGTTATGGGGCTTCGCGATCACACTCACTGGATACAGCACGTTTGTAGGACTCCTCTGGACGAGTTTTCAGTGCGACTGACAGACCTCTACCAGACAACTCACAACAGACAGACATCCATGCCTCCGGTGAGATTCGAAACCACAATCCCAGCAAGCGAGCGGCCACCGCCCCACATCTTAGACTGCGCGGCCACTGGGATCGGCCCGATGATATGCAATCAGATTCTTCAGCCATAAAAAATAAATCATAAATTTACAGCTGACAATGAACATGTCGGATTTATTGACGGGTGAGATTATGCAAAACGTAAAACGAATCAAGAATGATATCGACTCTCAGCTTAAAATGGCAAAGCAAAAATTTAATATGAAGTGATTTTTAATATCAAGCATTAAACGTTCATGTAGTGCCATCAGTGTTAATTTTGTGAAAAGCAACACCTGCCGTCAGTGACGTCATACTGTAGGCTGTTTATTATTTATTGGACATAAGCTAAAATCCGGACTCCTGACTTCGTGTATTTTATCGCAACTGACTAGCTGCATTATAAATGCAGCTATAAATCCGCTCAATTAGCTGCGATTCCCAAACTGTATTACGCGGGGCCCCAGGGTCACGCGAACTACTCCCACAGCTTCGTGAATAGATTCATCAGACGGTGTATTTTAACGATACCTAACAGCCTACTTTGCACTAAAGTCAGAAATCCCAAATGTGACTCCGTTTCCTCGTAACCTGTAATTGCCTCTCACTGCAGAAGGTCCGACCGAGTTCGAATCTCACTCCCGTTTAGACGCAATCGCATAGTCGTGCAAAGCGCCGATCACCTTCGTCATGTCTGTCCGTCCGTTTCTCTCTCCGTCTACCTGCACGTATCAGTGCTCCTCTCGCTAGACGGATTTACGTGAAATTTGCTTTAGGGGGACTGTCATGAAAATCTGTCGATAAAATCCATATCTGATTGAAATCGGGCAAAAATGTCGGGCACTTTAGACGATTATCTAAGTACGTTTTACTGCTGCCGGCGACATGAAATCGCAATTAAAGCTCTTCCGCCAAACGAAACAGTACGAGGCTGTTCGGATAGCCGAAGAGGTACAAACGTTACGCGAATGCGCCACTATATTACGTTGTGTACGTACATTGCCCTTCTTACTGTAATCGATCTCAGTCCCTTCGGGTTTAATTTTGGAATAATAACTTAAAACAGGTCACGACTCCTTCCGTTCTCATCCTGTTTAATTCATAATTAAAACCTTGTAAGTTCTGAGGTTTTCCCCACGGCGAATATAAAGATACTCCGCTTCTCGAATGCACCGATTCGTCATCTTGTAGATATTTACCGACGTTACAGAGAAACCTGCGGCTTCCATAATATATTTTCCTACTTTGACCTTCCCTCCACCCAACGCCATACAAAAAATACGAAGTCCCGAAGTCTTCATTTTATAAACAAGTACCATAGCATCAAAAAAAAAGGACGCGAATTTAAAACACGGACATTTACATAATCGTTGCATATAGCCGCTAATTTTATGCGCACAGCATGGTAATTCAGCCCTTAACTTTGTTCCCAATATTCAGCCGCCCCGCAAAATGAAGTGCAAAAGCATTCCACTAGCGTATCTACAATTGGGTTTGCTTTCGTATTGGATTACGACGCGATAATTACTCCGCGAGGTACAGCTGATGTCTAAAAATCTAACACAATTGCAAGAATTTTTATCTCCATAAACATTTTCATGTACCAATGTGCTGATCATTCTGGAATGCATATCACTGTGTACAGAAATACCGCTTGCATTCCTTCAATGCCTATAAATAAGAGCGCTGCCACAGCTCAAAAACGCTTTCGGTTTAGATTAAGTTAAAATCAAAATTCACAATTTATATCACTCCTCCATAATTACAACAGAGGAAAGCCCGGTCGATTGGATATCACAAAAACTTACTAAACATGAGATCGCAGGTTCAAACCTTGGCCCGAAATCTGGCTTCATTAACTGAGGTTTTTAATTAGTGTTAGTCTTTCCATGCCAGTCTTGTTTCAGATCTCACGTTAAACCACTGGTCCTTATCATCGCGATTAAAATAGGAAGTACGCACACACGCGCAAAAAACCCTATCAAAAATTGTAATAAATATTTTCTCCGCAGGCAGGCGGCGAAACGCATTTGGAAATAATGCCTACTCGCACGCTATCAGCATTCTATTATATTACACTATGAACGAAGATCACAAACGTAAGACCTGAAGAACTATACATCGCCACTGAAGTAGCAGCTATAGTGCTGTCCTACTTTATCGAAAACCGTTCAAGTAAAAATTAGAAATTTCCTTAAAGAAAGCTAACACAAACTACGACCACACTCTTCGACATACCAATTAACCATTAAAAACGACTAATGACAGAGACACGTCGAAATGTTAAGAGAAAATACTCTAGTAAGTGAGAATACGCAACTGTCTAGGTCACGTAACGACTACTGCCACATGTCGGAGTAAATTACCTCGTCTGTGAATGAAAAACGTATAAGCTTAATGAATCAGCCATAAATCGCCTCCTATTAATTGCCTACAGTGACATATAAATGCTCCCATTTGGCTTTTTAGACATGAAAGCTGAAGGTTAATTTGTCCCTGTTCTTTCCTTGAAGGCATAGAGGGCAAGCAGATGTACAGCTCTACTCATTCTTAACCTTCGCTCTGGACGCAGATGAGACAACTTGAGCCTTGGGAAAGGACCCCGGCAATAAGCACAGTGGGCCCCAGAACCAGTTTGAAATGTTTTTGAGAAAACTTCTTTCTCCTGCAGAGAATCGAACCCTGGATCGTCCATCCCATGCCGAGTTCCTATTCAAGCTCCTCAGATAAGAAAGTGCTGTTAAGGAAGTAAAAAATAAACCAATCAACAAGTTAGGACCTAGCTATCCAACAGATTTGTGTGTAGTATAATGTATCGGGTTCTTGGTGCTACATACAGAGAGACAGAATATATCTTGCTCAAGTGATATTAGAACGATGTCAAACAGAACGTAATTCAGATGGATTAGAACACAGTAGATTCATATCGTGCCACTTTTCTTTTGTTCGCAGCCACACTACAGTGTCTCTCGGCCAACATTTCCCACCCGCACAAGTCGCCAATTATCGAGACATGCACGTTTTCTAGTTGTTATCTGATCCAGTACAACCTGTAAGGCCAGTAAGTTTTTCCTATAAACACTAAGTCAAAGTTTCTAACTCGTCAAATAAGACTGCCCCGATGGACACTTGTTAGTGCTCAGTTCGACTGTTTGAAAGTACAGTTGGGTCACGGGGAGACAAACGCTGCTCATACTACGTCCACTCAAACCGGGTGCAGTTTGGAAGTGAAATTACGGATTAGCCTATTGGTTGTAACATAATTCTGATTTCAGAATGCAGGTTCTTAGCTTTCTCTGTTCATAGAGGAGTAATATAGCTCGTTGCGGTAACTATACCAGAATGTAATGAAAAACACACACGTTCAGTCATCAGAGCTGCTTTACCGTATTCATAAGTATTTAAGACGATATGTCTCGACCTTTCCAATCGGGCCATCTTCAAGTCCATATACATAAAACAGAGAAAAATTAAAATATTTACATGACATTGATCATTCGATGATATAATGAACATCAAGTGAGTTTTTATTTTTTTTATAATATTTTGCGTAGGCCTGTATGGACCTGATGAAGACATGATAGATCTAAACATGTTGTCTTAACTGTTTACGAAATACAGCAAAAACGCTGTGTTGACTGTAGAAACGTGGTTGTCAGTACACTTTCCAGGACCTGTTCCCCGTGTCTCACACTGTACCGTACAATACAGTTATTATTAATATCAGTATATATATATATATATATATATATATAAAAGTATTCAGAATATAACAGGCCATATACCCATACATTGAGGTGCGTTCGCCTAACGAATGTTGCCAGGGAAAAGCAGTAAGTATTAAATATTATGACTGTGTCTCTAGTCTTGTGTCTTTTCTGCATTACATTTTCATCAGTGGCCTGTCTGACTCTGCCTTATTTTTTACATATTAGGCTATGTCATAAACAGCACGATTTTCGGAGCGGAGTTATTAAACACAAAATATGTGTTTTGAATTCTCTATAATTTTAGCTGAAACGTTTCTCATTCTAAGAGGAATTCGGTGAAATAATTTCATAATCTAAAAAGGTCTTCATGAAAATATCAATTATTCCTGTCAGATTTTTATTTAATTAGAATTTTCTTGACAAAATATTGAAAAACAGGCAAATACCAAACTTCTTGAAAATCCGTCAAGTGGGATCCGATTTGTTCCACGCGGACAGAAAGAAGAAAGTTAGACATGACGAAGCTAACAGTCGCTGCTGGCGATTTTGCAATGCACATAAATATCAGCACTTTTATGGGCTATCCAAGCCATGTTCAAGAATTGAAACGAGCCACAATTTCCAGTCACAGCATTACAATAAAAAAGCAAACACATTGGATTCAGCTTGTGAAACGGTGTCAGACATGTGTTCAACACAAACTATTCTAAACAACGATGCGGGAAATAAAACAGCCATTACATTACAGTGTATCTTTCAACCGTGATATTAACTCGAAGACAGACAGCCGACAGTGGAACACCTGTTTTATGTAACGCAGTAACAATGTTTGTATGATGATGACGTGTCATGCTGTGTGTAGTGTGTACCTAATTTGTACTGTGCGACTCCCAGTTCATGCTTAGTTAAAGGCGACACAGCGTACGGTAGCAAACACTACCGGGGCGTGGTGCCTCTACGTATTATCACATCGCCGCTGTTAAATTATAATTATCCAACAGCTTTTAAATCGATGTTATATCCACATTCCGTTTTATTCTATCAAAGGACGCATTATATTCATTTATAGAAAGCAAATGCTTTATTGAGCAAGAAATTTTAACTTCGGTCGTGCTAACAAGCATTGAGGCTAACAGTTATTGAGCAGTACATCGTGTTGGCCGGTGGAGTTTGCAAACGGTAAGCTACGAGCGAGTCACTAATTCAGCATCGTGTTTGGTTCAGTCCTTCTCTCCGCCTCCTTAAACACAGTAGACCTTGTCGCACTGAAGTTCCAAGCAAATAAAACACCCACCACTCGCCACTTCCCCACACCCAGTAGGCCCGTCCGCCAGCTACGCTAATCCTACACGGACCAAAAACCATGAACTGCACTATAACAACGGAAGCAGGACTGATATGAAACAACTTTCGTAATAGATACGGATGCGTTCTTACAGCAAGGATTGTGACTTCCACCTCCTGGCATATAATGCCGTACAAAAGTTTTGGAACAGCTTGCTGCCTCCATCATCAGAATAGTAACATTTTTTCAGCACAACTTACTCTTTCTGGGCATCCCTGAAAATGGAGGCAGAAAATGTCTCCGAATCTTGGCACCTACACACTAATCCGCATGCGGTGTCACATTCTACGAGACACATACTTCTTCGTATCGCTTGGTGGTCACACGTGCGTCGCCATAACAATACATGCCTTTATGAACGAAATGAAATCTTCCCTGGCTTGCAGCCGCGTTGGGTGACATTTATTCAATTGATTTAGTCACGGCGAAGTTTCAAAACACAAGCCATGTCGATGTCACAACCACTTCACATCAAACAATGGAATCTTATGAAGGAGGGAATAAAGAAAAGTGTACTACTACTTTGATATTATATACTCCGTCTCTTACTCTTACTAATAACTACAGTAAAAGTAAAACACAACAGGATGTCCTCGATTAAAAAAATACATTAAGTAATGCATGAGCTTCATTCGTTTTTTATGGACTTTTTGGTCACTGTAATTACTTGTATGCTACTACAGAGTCATTAATGACACCTTGTTGATGCTACTGTATCAAAGGAAATATCTGTTGGATTTTTTATTTTTAGAAAATGTGTATTTTCTATTCCTGTACAACTTCCCTTTGAAGTGTCTTCGCTCCTGCATGTACTCGCGTCTTCGAGTTACGCTGAAGATGTGCGCAGAAAAGCATTTAGGGCTATAGGCAGTGTCCGTCAGTTTCGTCCGACTTTAACCAATTTGAAAGTGGAATATTTCAGTATCAAATGTCACGATCCATTCAATAGTCCATCGCAGTTTTGTCAAAATCTGACCACGTCGTTTGTTTTATTTCGTGACTAAGTGTACTGTGTTTCTTTCAGTCTGTGATAAGTTCCTAATTGCACCATTGTATATTTTCATTTATGAAGCAACGGTTGTAACTGACTAAACTTCTAAGTATACTGACTTGGCATCTCTCTATATTAAGGACGTTACGTGCTGTCGTCAAAACATACTACGAAATAGCCATTGATGAAAAGGATTTATAATTATCCCGCGAACAATAATATTCCTCCACGAAAAATAATAGTCGTTTCGTGGTTCGTTTATTGCTAAATCAGAAGTTCTTTTTAAATAATTTTTAAATGTACCCAAGTAGGTTATATATTACGTTAAGGAATGTGTGTACTAAGGCTTAGGTTCAAACCGTATTATGACGCAATAAAGTATAGAACTTATACTGCACATACCTCGCTGATTATTGTAAAGCTTATTTTCTTCTTTGTTTGTTTGTTTGTTTGTTTGTTTGTTTCTTTCTTTCTTTCTTTCTTTCTTAGTCTGACTTCTTCTACGTACTCATTTTATATGTAAAGAGTTATTGTTGATCACAATCAATACAAACAAACTCGGTAGGACTCCTCTGGACGAGGGACCGGCTCGTCGCAGAGAACTGTGACTACACACAACAAACACAAGCAACGGCGGGATTTTAACCCACAATCCCAGCAAGCAACCGGCCACAGACCCACGCCTTAGAACGCATTGCCACCGGGATCGGCACTACAAAACCACCTTCATAAGGTGCTTTCCTCCCTGTCTTATTATATAATGCAATATCACTCAATATTCTGTTACAATATTGACATATTGTAATAAAACGTAATGTAAAATATATGTACGTGACATATAACAATATATCGTATACTTTATGTGCTCGTTCGTGTTTGGTCTACAGCCAGCTGCAAAAAAGACACAAGAGACTGAATTCTTGAGATATGGTGGCTCAGATCACACGTATTTCCCACAATAATCATATCCCCCCATTTTAGGAAATTATATATTGCAATTGGGGTATCTTTGATTTGAAGTTGAATTTTCCACACAAGTCACTGACTCCATGCTACAGAGGTGTTCTTTATAATATTAAATTCACTCAACCCGTAAAGAAATTTCTTGTCTTATAGCGAACCAGAATTTTTAACAAATTCATAACCCAATTTCCCACGGACCAGTAACCTGAGATACAGAAAGTGTATAAAGTCAAAACCTTATATCCTGCATCTTCAACAGCCGCTTCATTATTAGCTTATTTCCCCGTCAACGCCTAAACCTCCCAAGGGGTCTTATTTCTTCAGTTATTCACTTCTATGTTTGTCATATACTCTGCGTCTCAAATCTTCGTATATTTAATTGAGCTGGTAATATCCTTTGAGGCGTACGAATTATAAAGTCGTCGTTCCGCTACTTATGTCTTCATAAGTTTAATGTTAGCTTGGCTACCGTTTCATCGTTCAGTGTGAGAGGGAGTGCTCCGCGACCACTAAACACATGTTCGATTATGCTCTTGTTGTAAGCTACAAGCAGTAACATATTATACGCTCATTGAAATATTCGAATGCCTTCATTTTCCGTGGAATTTAGTCTAATTGGATAAAATGGCACTGATCTTGCACTCAAGGACCATTCCGAGGATGCGGTCGGAAATTGCTGACACTTGGAAATTACTCTCCTATATTATGCAGCTGTTTAATTTTCTTTACACATTCACCTCCTAGACTTTGTTGCTCATAGATTGCATAACTTTGCTTTCTAAGCCGCAAACGTTGGTTATGCTACTTCAAGTGAAATGAGAAGCTTCTTACGCGGTAAAACGAAGAGAATGGAGAAGGTACTATAGTATTTTTTGAGTGCACTTCACAGTTGAAACTTCGGTCATAATCGTCGCTATAACAAAAGATCGTTTCTTTTGGGGGGAAAAAATATCAAGACTGCAACTGATCAATGTTTTATACAGTTACCTCAAATATGTTATCAACACACAACAGAAAGAAGCCTCAAGCCTTCCTGCACTACACTATTTCTTTACTGAAGTTTCTGACAATTTTTAGTCCATTCTAGTAACAGTGATACCTTAGAATAAATCTATTCAAATGTAAAGAAATATAATACGCCTTGTGTTTATTGGACCGTGCATCATCTTGATAGTTCAGCAAAGAGAGACCAACTTGATGTCATTTGCTTTATTTCTTTACTTAATGCTCAACATGTTTCGGATGTTAATACATCCATCCTCAGGAGCTTGCGGCTTATGTGCTGAGTTATTTCATGAGTTGTACTGATCTGGTTCGATGTGTGTTGGTGTTACGTTGTGGCTTCAGCCTGCATACGGATACCACACCACCCCAGCCAAACCACAACGTAACACCAACACACATCGAACCAGATCAATACAACCCATGAAATAACTCAGCACATAAGTCGCAAGCTCCTGAG
>Ga0123357_10011028_pt1 | contig 11556 bp, 9 predicted proteins | sample TergutEmb28metaG_FD_89873 | JGI IMG/M metagenome (GOLD analysis project Ga0123357, IMG submission 89873) | Embiratermes neotenicus P4 segment gut microbial communities from Petit-Saut dam, French Guiana - Emb289 P4 | ecosystem: Host-associated > Arthropoda: Insects > Digestive system > Gut ...
GGAAACCGGAGGGAAGGAGACCACTGGGGAGACCTAGGCGTAGATGGGTGGATAATATTAGGATGGATCTCCAGGAGGTGGGATGTGGGTATATGGACTGGATTGGGCTGGCCCAGGATAGAGCCAGGTGGCGGACGTTTGTGATTGCGGTAATGAACTATCGGGTTCCGTGAAATGCGGGGAATTTCTTGACTATCTGCAAACCAGTTAGATTCTCAAGAAGGGCTCTGCACTATGGAGTAAGTAAGTAAGTAAGTAAGTAATAATTTACAAGATAAACAAATTGTTTATGCCTGCCATCAAACAAAAAAAATTGGTTTTTAATTTTCTTATTTTAATGGCGACATTTTTCGGTCTTCCCAACAACCATCTGACCATCTTACAGGAACTTAACTTAAGGTATATACAGTGTGTTTTATGTAGTATGGAATATCATAATAATTACAACTGTATTCAAATATATGTAAGAGGTAAATCAGTCTCGTTACAGGCTTGGAGTGGCCCGGAGGGTTCCAGGAAGTCAAGGTTCCCAGATTACATGACAACGGCACAGGATGGTGGTAAGGTTGTCAGCCTTATGCACGGGCCGCCTTTACCCCAGGAAATTCTCCTGGTACTCATTTCTGTTAGAGGCTGAGTCGACCCCAGGGACATAGTGCGATCGGAAGGATTATGTCAGTGAAAAGTTCCAATGACACCAGCTGGGATCGAAACAGCGACCTTCCGATGTGTAGCACAGCACCTGACCCACTGTGCTACCGCCGTCCCCCCTATTGAAATATATGTGAAATATAAAAACTGGATGACATTGAGTGGTTGTGTACTACTCAATGGTATCCAGTTTTTAATATATTTTACATATAAAAAGTTAAAGTACTCCCGTTCCAGACCCGGTGTGGCCCAGAGGGTGGGTAGTGGTACAGTTCTACTCTTCCATGACCGCGGCACTAGAAGGGGGTGAATGGTCAGCAGCACGGCCCGGCCGCACTTTACCCCCGGGAAAGACCCGGTACCCATTTTACACGAGTCTGGGTGGGCCCCAGGGCCGGTCTGGACGGGCGGAATATCTCGTCCCCACCGGAATTCGATCCCTGACCGTTCAGCCCGTAGTCAGTCTCTATATTGACTGAGCTACCGGACCCACATATTTTATATATATTTTAATATAATTTTAAGTATTATGGGATCCCATACTACATAAAATACACTGCATTTACCTTAAGTTCCTGTAAGATGGCCAGATGATTGTTGGGAAGACCCAAACATGTCGCCATGAAAATAAGGAAAATTAAATATTTTGTTGTGTTTGACGGCAACCATAAACAATTTGTTAATCTTGCAACTCATTAAACACAACGGGGTGTCCCCTATGAAAATTATAAAAAAAATAAAATAATGTTCAAATTGTTATTTGGACTTACTGTGCGAAACCCCCAGGTTGCGGACGGTCATCAATTGGGAAACACCGACGTAGGATGAAAGTTTGAGGTACAATATGAGTGTATTCCTGTGAGTCATAGCCACATGACTCCTGATATGCACAACTGCTATTGGAGATCAAAGTCGATATTAATCTCCAGCAATCGCGATTTCAATGTGCTCGCAGATTTTACGTACAAAACGGTACCCGATTTGTATATTTTCTTAACATCTATCGAGAATCTAACTTGAAATGACAACTCAGAAGCCCAAAACTTATGCCAGGTAACAGGAACTTACGATATGAGGACTGGGTAACCTTCATATGCATTATTTTCTTCTAGAAAATGTACAAATGAACTGTCCCCTAACACCGCCCAATAACTGATCTTTCTGATGATGGTGAGAATACTTCAAGCATCGTAGCTGGGAATATATTCCGCAGTTGAATAGCCACGTGGACTTACAGGAGCGTCAGCATCGCTGTTAAATGCAAAAAATAACTGTTGGGAATTCCACGAGTTTCAATGTATTTTAATTATATTCGTTTAATTATTTATTTGAGTTACGCTTTGTTTTTTTACATCATTTCGTGCCCCTGTAACACCACGTTATTGAGAAGCGCAGATTCTTTAAACACATACCTGTTTACACTGGCCTACAATCTTCATTTTACTACTCATACTACCACACTACTGGTGCTGTGCTACAAATCGGAAGGTCGCTGGTTCGATCCCAGTTGGTCTCATTGGAATTTTTCATTGACATAATCCTTCCGATCGCACTATGGCCCTGGTGTCGACTCAGCCTCTAACAGAAATGAGTACCAGGAGCATTTCCTGGGGGTAAAGTTGGCCGGTGCGTAAGGCTGACAACCTGACCACAATCCTGTGCCGTTGTCATTTAATCTGGGAACCTTAAATTCATGGAATCCTCTGGGCCACTCCGGGCCTGTAACGGGACTGCTTTACCTTTACTACCACACTACTATTATTTCTCTACCATTGCTATCTTGCCAACATTGCATTTAGTTTCTGATTGTATTCCGAGGCTGCCTCCAACAAGCGCCGAGTCTTGCTGATTCCACTTTCGCGTTTATATCCAAATTTACATATAAATTTGCGAACATTTCTTATCTCCATAAAATTTGTAAAGTTTAAGGCTTTTCTTTTCGGCTACATTCCAGTTCATAATCAGATATTTACTGCATAATTTTTTTTTCAATATTCTCGCTACTGAACATTTTAATTAGACAATTTGGGCTACAACCTACCCAGACGCAAGCGGCACGCCCATCTCCCTACTCCTCCCCTAAACTCCTAGCGCCCAAATTCTTTCAACCGTATTATTCCCCTTCTCTCATATCTTGCACAAACAACAGTGTAATTCTCGTCGACGCACTTGTTTTTCCAGTCGTAAAAAAAACAAGTATTTTTAGGCACGTTCGAAAAATTGCGAAAAGCGACTACTAGCTCCGTCCTGTCTGTCGGTCCGTCTGTCCGCCCGCATGAAACAACTCGGCTCTCACTGGACGGGTCTTCATGTAATTTTGAGTAGTTTCGAAAATTTGTCGCGAAAATTAGTTTCATTAAAATCTGAAAAGAATAGGAGGTACTTTAGACCGCCTAGGTACATTTGTGATAGTATCTCACTGAATTCTTCTTAGGATGAGAAATGTTTCAGACAAACGTTGTAGAGAAAATCAAAACACACATTTTATTTTCAATAACTATTTTTTTCTAAAATCGTGCCGTTTATGAGATAATGTGGAAAAATAATGTAGAGCGGGACAGGCCACACACGACAATACGGCACATTCGCATTGCATGCAGGATAAGAAAGGCTATAAACATATACTCAGAATGTATAATACTTATTGCTTTTCCGTAGCAACAGCGGTTGCACGAACGCGCCTTAAAGTTACGTTTATAGTAATTTTGCCTACCTTGTTTGACTAATATTTGCAAACAAATTACCTCATTTTGCACGTTATATACTTTACATACCATATTCACATCGTCGTCTGATCGACTCTGCCAAATACATTTTAACATTAATTACGAAATTACCCGTACATTTGAATTAACACTGCTATATAATTTGGTTTTGTCCGGTACCTCTGGGAACAAAGTAGCCTTCAGGACACTATAAAAGTCCTTAACTGGTATCTTCGTGTTGGTGGCAAACCTCAGAGAGAAATCTAATTATTTAATTTTCCGTTTGACATCATGTCCTCATTCATTCGCAGGATTTTAAATCTAATTTTCATCTTTACTTATGTAACGAAGTGAACTAACAGTGAGATGAAAACTTATCATAGAATTGTATAGGGAAATCAGAGATTTTAAGAAGCTTTACAAACTTAGAACTGATATAGTAAAGGATGAGAAGGGTGATTGGGTTACAGACTCCCACAGTATTTTTGCTAGGTGGAGGAACCATTTCTCTCAGCTGTTTAGTGTACATGGATCTAGTAATGTTAGGCAGGCAGAAATACATACAGCAGAACCACTAGCGCCTGAAACCAGTGCCTTTGAGGTTGAGACGGCTATTGAAAAGCTAAAAAGTCACAAATCACCAGGTATTGATCAAATCCCAGCAGAACTGATTAAGACAGTGGGTAGAACAAATTTCTCTGGGATCCATAAACTTATTACTTTTATTTGGAATAAGGAGGAATTGTCTGAAAAGTGGAAGGAGTCGATCATTGTACCTATTAATAAGAAGGGAGATAAAACAAATTGTAATAATTATAGAGGATTAACACATTTGTCAAATACGTACAAAACTTTATCCAACATCCTGCTGTCAAGGTTAACTTAATACGCAGAATAAATTATTGGGACCATCAATGTTGATTTCGACGGAACATTCTGATCATATATTCTGCTTTCGTCAAATACTTGAGAATAAATGGGAATACAACGAAGCAGTGAATCAGCTATTTATAGACTTCTAGAAAGCTTATGATTCAGTTGGGGGGAAGGTCTTGTATAATACTGTCATGGAGTTGGGTATCTCCATGAAAATTAGAAGTCTAATAACAACGTGATTGAATGAAACCGGGTAGCAAGAATTTGTCCGACATGTTTCCTATTAGGAATGGCTTGAAACAAGAGGATGTTCCGTCGCCATTGCTTGTCAACCTTGCTTTAGAGAACGCCATTACGAGGACTCAAGTGATCCAGGATGGCTTGAAACTAAATGGTATAAATCAGCTACTGGTTTATGCTGATGATATTAACATATTTGGCGCAAGCTTACATACTATAAAGAAACAAAGCAGAAATTTTAGAAGTCGCTAGTAAGAAGACTGGATTGAAGTAAATGCTGACAAGACTTAAATACATTGTCATGTCTCGAGATCAGGATGCAGGACGAAGTCACAGTATAAAGATTGATAATAGTTCCTTTGAAAGAGTGGTAGAGTTCAGATATTTGGGAATAACCTTAACAAATCAAATTTCTATTCAGGAAGAAATTAAGAGCAGACTGAAGTTAGTGAATGCTTGCTGTCATTCGGTGCAGAAATTTTGTCTTCCAGTTTCCTATCCAAAAATTTAAAGATTAAGAAATAAAGACATGTAATATTGCCTGCTGTTTTGTATGGGTGTGGAACGTGGTCGCTCACATTGTGGGGGGAACGTAGGCTGAGGGTGCTTGAGAATGGGGTGTTGAGGAGAATATTTGGGCCTAAGAGGGATGAGGAAACAGGGAGTGGAGAAAACTACATAATTAAGAGCTTAATTATCTGTACTCCTCACCCAACATTGTTTTATTGATTAAATGGAGATGGGTGGGGCATGTAGCACATATTGGGGAGACGAGAGGTGTAAACAGGTTTTGGTGGGGAAACCTGAGGGAAAGAGACCACTTGGGAGACTAAGGCTTAGATGGGTGGATAATATTAAGATAGATCTTCAGGAAGTGGGATGTGGGGCGATGGACTGGATCGGGCAGGCTCGGGATAGGAACAGGTGGCGGACACTTGTGAATGCGGTAATGAACCTTCGGGTTCCATAAAATGCGGGAAATTTCTTGCCTAACTTAGAACCGGTTAGCTTCTCAAGAACGACTCTGTTCCATGGAATTAGTAAGTAAGTAACGAAGTGAACATATAATCTAAACAAGACGGGAAATATATGTAGGCCTATATACGAGGGTGAATAAAAAAGTAAAGGCAATTTTTAAATTACGCGGTAACCGGGACAGAGAGTGGCTGCCGCATTGCGCAGTATTGACAATGCCTATTGAAGAGTTCAGCCATGTGCAGTACAGCGCTCTGCCTTCAGTCGAGTGGCAGCAACGAGGGCGAAAAAACGAACGCTCATTTGCAAGATTGCACCATCGAAGAACAACTTGGCGTAGTGCGGTTTCTTTGGGCAGAAGGAGTGAAACCTGTGTAAAATCACCGTCGTATGTTGGCTTAGTATGGACAGAGCACCATGAGTCAACGAAAGGTTTATGAGTGGGTGGAAAGGTTTAAATCGGGTCGAACACTTGTTACTGATGAAGGTCGTTCTGGTCGGCCATCAACATCGCGCAGCCGAGAAGCTTCTTCTTCGCAGGAATATAGAAACTAGTTGAACGATATAACAAATGCATTGTGTTGCAAGGGGACTATGTAGAAAAATGATACGTAAAATTTCTCACAGTTACTTCTATTAAAGCCGTTAAATGTATTTTGCCTTTACTTTTGATTCTCCCTCGTACGTAACACGGAGGCGCGTTCGAGTGACTATTTTTGCCGTTGAAAGCAATAAATATTACGTATTCTGAGTTTGTGTTTGTAGCCGTAATTATCCAGCATGGAATGCGTATGAGCCATATTGTCATGTGTGGCGTGGCCGGCTCTACCATACTTTTCCACATTACTTCATAAACGACACTATTTTCGAGGAAAAGTTACTGAGAACAAAATGTGTCTTTTGATTTTGTCTACAAATTTTGTCTGAAAAGTTTCTCATTCTTAGAAGAGCTGAGTGAGATATTATCATACACTAACATGTATCTTCAAGTAAAGTACGCATTGTTCTTGTCAGATTTTATTGAAACTTGAATTTTCTAGACAGTTTTTTTTAATGCTCGATATCAATTTTCACGAAAATCTGTCCAGTGTGAACACAGTTGTTGCGTGCGGACGGACGGACAGACATGACGAAGTTAATAGTATTTTTTGCATTTTTGTGAACGCGCCAAAAGGCCTTGTGTATAGCTGACTACAGGGTGCAACATACAGAAAGTACAATTTACAATTCCCACCCATTTCCAACAAATAAGATATTCAGTTCCTCCTGTAGCCCCTTCCTGGTGATCAATACACTTCACGTCATAGCAAAGCCCGTCTCTAATTCGCTCAGTACTAAATACTGCTGAAGTTATCAGGTTGGATCTGCAACTTACAGTTTGTGTCCCGGAGTACAGCGACATACTGCGAGCTAAATAATAGAGTACACACATTTATCATCTGTCGCTGTACACTCTAGAACAAATTTTATATTTGTGGTTCAGTGCATCGTAATTCTAGATTGAAGAAATCCAACAAGATACAGCTGTATGCAGATATTTATTTACTGCTAAATTATACCCTAGATGTTTCGGGCATCCATCTCGCCCATTATCAGGAGCTCACAAAACTGTAGTTGCAGCCTCTGGTACAGATCATACTATCTGGGAAGCAAGCTTCTTCAAACGTTTGAAGAAGCTTGATGGACGCCCGAAACACGTATTTAGCAGTAAATAAATATCTGCATACAGTTGCATCTTGTTGGATTTCTTCAACCTACTCTGGAACAAATTACTTCCTTGTGTTAAAATTGCGTACTTTCAACGATCTTTTACCACAAATCTTTTAAGGATCACAGATTATGTGATTTTCGCGTTGCTGCCATGTTTTTCCGCTGTACTGATATTTATTAAAAATTTAACTATCTAAGTAAATAACTAGCTTCACGGAACATAGTTCCTCTTGAGAACGTAATACTTCTTCAGCATTTTATATCGCTTAAATTTTCATAATTCTTATGTTTATTGGACCGTGCATCGTCTTGATAGTTGAATAAAGAGAGACTAACTTGATGTCACTTGCTTTATTATTTCTTTATTTAATGCTCCACATGTTTTGGATGTTAATACATCCATCCTCAGGAGCTTGCGACTTATTTGTTGAGTTATTTCACGGGTTGTATTGCTGTATGCAGGCAGAAGCACTGCTTCAGCCTGCATACAGATACCACATCACCCCAGCCAAACCACAACGTAACACCAACACATCGAACCAGAGCAATACAACACATGAAATAACTCAACAAATAAGTCGCAAGCTCCTTAGGATGGATGTATTAACATCCGAAACATGTTGAGCATTAAATAATGAAATAATAAAGCAAGTGACATCAAGTTGGTCCCTCTTTATTCAACTTTCATAACTCTGTTTACAACAGCCCGCCATTTATTTCATGTTATTAACGACTGATAACATTGAACATTACGCTTACATATTTTGGGTCCGTATAAATTTTTTTAAATATCTGTCAACTGTTTGAAAACTTTGACATTTTTCTGGATATAGTACGTTCCGTTGTGTTGTAACACAAAAGAAAGAAATGGATTAAGTCATCAGTCAAAACACAATTATATCCTCATTCAGAGGCACAGGTTAAATGTTTCGGATAAATTCATCCATCATCATTACATTATACCTGCTACTTATCTTGTATATAGTGCCTGATGAAGTATTAATTAAACCGCAACATGTATCCTGTGCCTGCGAAAAAGAATATAAGATGTGTTTTGCCTGATGACTTAATCCCTTTGTCATCTGTTGATATTTTTCTTAAGGGATCTAATTTAATGAACATCTACCGAAAAGGTCGAAAAATGGAAGTAATCAAAACGACACCATATTATCAGTCCGACAAAACTACAAATTCTTAGAAAAATGACACGTTTGGGATTGCATAATCCATCGTTATGAAAAATGTAGAATTTTTCGAAAAATATGTAGTTGTTGTTGGACTGATAATATGTTGTGGTTTTGATTGTTTTAGGGACAAAAAAGGTTTAATTCTATTACATTAAAATGGAAGTAATCCCAGGTTTATTATTATTATTATTATTATTATTATTATTCTATCACCTTTATTCAGGCATAATCCATCGTTATGAAAAATGTAGAATTTTTTTAAAAATATGTAGTTGTGTTGGACTGACAATATGTTGTTTTGATAGTTTTAGAGACAAAAAAGGTTTATTCTATTACATTAAAATGGAAGTAATCCCAGGTTTATTATTATTATTCTATCACCTTTATGCATAGTATTTGCAATTATATGCCTGAAGAAAACTCACGTTGTAGCTACTCTTTGGTAACCGTATATGGACACATGTAAGGTAATTTCCCATGCAAAAAGTAGTGTATTATTAACATCATTATCACATTGTAGTCATGAAGTGAGAATACATTCCTGGGAATCTTTCACATGTCTTTTGTCCATCGGTTCGTATCGTCGCGTTTCATTCGTAAAAGTTAAACACTAAATCCTCTAAGAATCTTGGACTTACAGAAGAAGTGTATTTGTCGCAACATTCATTTAATATTTCTCTACAACATTTGTTAGAGCCATTTTTATTGCACATAAATGTTTAGCGGTCATGATAGGGACTTTGCAAACATTCATTTAAGTCTTTACACAGTGCTCATTACATCTGCCCCGTTTTAACACAAATCGCAACGTTTGTCTAAATACGATCTAAAATATTCAGCTTTTTCCTTAAATCCACTGACATGACCTGTAAAATATCGCTGTAGGCATTACACAAGTAAAATTGAGACCAGACAATTTGACCAAGCATGCAACAGACCTGCTAGTATCGGACGCACTGCTTATCTTTCAGCTTCGTCTACATCATTCTCACAGCCCGTTACGCAATCTTCTTCTCTAAATCACATTTATCACTTATTTCGTATTCACTTGCACTATTCACTGCTGCATGTGCTCACTATCACTTCACAAATTTAAAAAAAAACAAAGTTTTGGAATGCCACAGTTACCGATCCGCCATTATGCATATGGGCTACTGCATCAAGATAATAAATTTTACGATATATTTAATTTCATGATCTATGTTGACTAACTGAGTGACAGGACGACATTTCCGTTACGTGTCGATACTTGCCCGCTTTCGATAGTCATCAGCTACTGCCATCTATGAAGTTCGGTTACAGTGAATATCGAGAGCAGAGTTCTGAGCATACAATGCTGGAAATGATAACAAGTCAGGCAGTTTACGTATAACGTAACACTGAAGCGCGCTCTTGCAACCATTGTTGGTGTGGAAAAGTCTTCAATATTACGTACTGCGTGTGTGTGTGTGTGTTTATGTTTGTGTGTGTGTGTGTGTGTGTGTGTGTGTGTGTGTGTAGCCTTAGTTATCAGCATGAAATGCGCATGCGCCATGTTATGTGTGGCCTGCTCCGCTATACAAAATTTTTCAACATTATCTCACAAATGTATGATTTTCGATAAAAAAAAATTATTGAATACAAAATGTGTGTTTTGATTTCCTCTGCAACTTTGTCCGAAACATTTCTCATTCTATGTAAAACTGAGCGAGATACGATAAAAAATGTACAGTGGTCTTCATGTAAAGTACCCCTTATTACTGTCAGATATTGATGAAACTTAAATTTTCTCGGCAGTTTTTCTAAAACTACTCGAATGCATAATTTCATGAAAATCTGTCCATTGGGAACCGAACTGATACATGCGAACTGACGGTCGGACGGACAGAAATGACGAAGCTAATAGTCGCTATTCGCAATTTTGCAAAAGCGCCTAAAAAAGCCCAACAAGGCACATCGACCCACATATTGTTACCACTGCCTTATTTGTCCATTTAAATAAATTTACTCTGTTCATCGTTATTTCCCAAACTTCTCTGCTGGCGGACCCATACTAGCAAACGTGAATCTTCCACTCGTTGATCACGTGAATACAGTGTCCGGACGACAAGAATCCAAAAGTAAGACTATGTATCTCAGAACTTATTTAAGATTGCTCTGAATACAGAGCAGTAACTTAGGTAATAATGTATTGCATAATTTGACTGTAATTTAACTGCTTGTCGCTCGCTTTGTGAGTACAGGGGGTTTCGTAAATTAATATCCTAACGGCCATACGAAATAAACATGTCGCCAAAAAGAAGTGCCTCTATTATTTAAAAAAAATACTCCATTAATTTAAAAATGTATTAATCTTTAAAGCAGCACTTAGAGAAATGTATCCACGGATACCGTGGGAACTGGTCGCTGATGCCTTAAGGTCCGTGGAACGCAATTTGGGAACAACTGCTATGAAAAGTCCTTCTTTGCCTTCCTCCCTTTTTTCAGCACCGGAACTGGTGCTGGAATGTGGTTGTGGAAAGAATAATGAAATGTAACGGGTCTCTGTAAATCTCCGGATTATAGTTTTCCGTTTCGTCCACTGACGGATACGACATACTTTACTGGAATACGTACCGGAATTGATATGTGTTTCTGTATCAAAAGTCGAAACGTCAAAAATAAACTTTACAGATCCATAATATTTTGAGCTTCTTCAGTTTGTGTTTGTATGCAGCTGGACTCTCCCTCAGGAACAGCATCGCGGTAGATGACAACGTACTGAGGAGGCCATCTGAAACACGGGAGGATAATATGACAGGAAGCTGACTAAAATTTCACAATGTGAAGCCCTACGAAAAGCACTTTTCATTATACATTTTAAGATAGTAAATGGAGAAGGGTCGGTCCCAGTGGCCCCGCGGTCTAAGGCGTGGGTCTGCGGCCGCTCGCCTGCTGAGATTGTGGGTTCCTGATACTAGTGGTGGTAGAGAGAAGGCGGTTGCTGAACAGCAACGAGAGAAGCAGCTCATACTAAGTCACTGCCTTCCCTTAAACAGACCCAGCGGACGTCTCTATTTACGTAAGTACAAGCACTATATAGTACAAGATGTGCGATCGTACCAATACATTAGTCTTTGCCTTCGACAAGGCAAGTCCAAAAGTAAGTGCATACCATATTCATGAGTGGTTATACGACACTGTTAATATCCGCGAAGATGACATACGGGTTATCCAAATTGACGGACCTTTAA
>Ga0123357_10011029_pt1 | contig 11556 bp, 4 predicted proteins | sample TergutEmb28metaG_FD_89873 | JGI IMG/M metagenome (GOLD analysis project Ga0123357, IMG submission 89873) | Embiratermes neotenicus P4 segment gut microbial communities from Petit-Saut dam, French Guiana - Emb289 P4 | ecosystem: Host-associated > Arthropoda: Insects > Digestive system > Gut ...
AAAGCCTGTTTCAACATTTCAAAAGTTTCACTTCCCGTTTTACCCAATCTCACACAGAACTTGATGCACACCCTTTGTTCGTCAACTTCCGCCATACCGCCGATATCAGAAAATCGCAGACGGCTGTTGCAGTACACACATAAAGACACGTGCAATAATCAAACGCTTCCACATCCAACCACGCCACTCGGCACACTCACTCACAATACACCACCGCAACACACCCTACCGGGAAACTCGTGAACTACAAGCGACTTGCGTGTTATGAACATTGTCCTGGGACTTTTGGATACACCTTCGTATATAAGAAACAAAACATTTAAATTGACAGTTCTCCTTCAAACTGAGGCCGAGGGAGGTAAATGAAACACAGTGGATTACCATGGCTTCCGCTTGAGACAGCACTGTCAATTCTTAACGTCTGCTGTTCTGTTAAAAATTAATTTTTGAAAATGATCAATAAAAACACAAGAGATTTCCACCAATATCGAATCACATACTTTCTAAGAACGTCTGTCTTGAAAGCACCCATTCGGCAGTTCAGTAGACCATGATGTCGCCAAAAAAAAATACCCTCTTAGTGTGTGTGTGTGTGTGTGTGTGTGTGTGTGTATATATTAAGAGTTGATAAGAAACTTTTAGCGGCTGCTTGATATTATAACTACGTGCGTCACAATTATGAAAACCGAACTATCTACACTTTAAACAGGGATGATCTAAGCTGAAATTTCCAAGCTTGTAGAGCACTTACATTATCGTAAAACTGCACTTCGGCTATAATACTATACATTTGCAATCTCAATTATTTTTCCTTGCTTGGAAAGCAAAGTATGAGCGACGCAAGCTGTCAAGTTAAAGACCTCTCTTATAGTGTGGAGTGGAAAGGAATTAGGAACTCGTCATTGCATGGAGCTACACAGAGCCCAGAAACATCCCGCGTTTTATGTTAGTGCAGTGAGCCGAGTTTCTACAAGGCCGTGGGTGGATCAAGGCAAGTAAATGCATCTAGACTCGTAAAACTGCTTATAAAGGCAATTACTAACTTCAACGTTGTTGTTCGGGGTTATAAAACTAAACATATTATACATAGTAAAAGGAGAAGTTTCCATCAGTATTCTACGTAAAAGCCCATTCCTTCGCATTTGCCCGGACGCTCACATGTGCGAACACTAAAGAGATTCATTTAGTGTAAGGTTACTGTTGAATTTTCAACGTGAATTGCACTCGTTACAAGATATTTTCTGATGATGTAAGCAAAACAACGTACTGGTAAGCTTAGGTTGGCTTGTAGTCTAACACAACTGTGTCAATATAAGTATATTTATTGACTTATTTTAGTACAACTACATGTTTCGGCCTTTATAGGCCATCTTCAGTTTGTCTTACGAGATGTAAATGAGTTCCAACAAGCCAACCTAAGCTCATTCACACACAACGGGGATGACACATCTCCTAGAACGTACTGGTAAATCGTTGTTTTTAAATTTAATTAATATTTATGTTAAGACTTCGTTTTGGTGGGAAAAATGGCATTATCGGGTCACCATGCTTTCCGTTTGCCTTTTCTTCCATTTTTATAATTTAGACCGATTATTTACAAAGTGTGTTATGAATGACATGCCACTGCAAGCGACTACCAGCGAGTACGTGTCGATAAAACTGAAGCCTTATTAACAACATGGTGGACGTACGAACACGCATTGTGACAGCGACACTGGTCATATTTAATGTCGCATCCTTCCATGATGCAGACAGCGCCTGCGGTAATTTTTGTATAGTGTGTAAAATACAGGAAATGTTGGATATTGCTACAGAGCTTTGAGTTTTAACTTTATAGCAATAAGAAACGAAACGTTGGGACTGAAATCTAAAGCAATCGCTGTAGAGGACTGGACAGGCCCCGAGACTTCCAGGAGGTTGAGGCTACCAGTATTCATGACAATCGGCACATGAAGGTGGTAAGGTCGTCAGCCCTACGTACCGGCCGCCTTTACCCTCCAGGAAATATTCCTGGTACTGATTTCTGTTAGAAACTGAGTCGACCCCAGGGCTACTGTGTGGCCGGAAGGATTGTGTCAGTGAAAATTCCATTCACACCATCGGGAATCGAAACCTCGAACTTCCGGCTTGTAGCGTTTTGAAATATTAGAGCTAGCCGCATACAATTTCGTACAAGAATACATACATATATACATACTGCATACACACACACTTACATATATAGTTGTTTGTTAATCAGCAACAACTAAAGTTGCGAATGTGGGGTCTCTTTGAAATAACGTTCGGCAATTCAAAATATGGATGCGAGTATTGAAACAGTGTTCTACGGAAATCTGAGGCTCGTTTAGCGACTTTCAGGAGTTCATTTCTTTCAAATAAAATTGGTAAATATATTTTCGATAAATTTCAATTATATGTTTTCATTTATTTTTCATCCCTGTCTGTAACTATTTGGCGCCTGGTTTTTTTTCAGAGCAAATCACGAGTAACAGAATTTTGTTTTCAATATATATATATATATACGTAAAGTTTTTATTTTATAAATAAATTTTTACGTTTTAGAAATCATTTATTCATATTTGCCCTCAAAAGAGGTCATGTTAATTGTACAGACTTTCCGCAAAAGTCAGATCTTGTCACAAGGGTTCCAACAGATATTCAGAATTCGAATACAATTTAAATAGACAAAGTACTTCTTTGACAAACAACTCCTTCTCTAAAGAAAAATATAAACATTATTATAATCATGACGATTACGTTATTGATAACTACGATAATTATAACTGTAACACTGAGTTTTAAGCCAGAAGAATTTTGAGTTGATCAGACTTCAATGTCATGACCCTCTGCGTACGCATTTTAACACAAGATCCTGCCACCTACAATGCATTATATTGTTATATAAATAAACATATGACCCAGACACTTTATTAACAACACAAGATTTGTAGCACTGGAAAGTCTCTGAAATCAGGAAGGCAGGCCCTGATTGTGTTTTACGTAAATTCTGTTATTACACAATTTCCTTGTAACATTTGAGCATGAAACGCAAGACGTCTTTGACCTCCAATTATCGATCCCGCCTAACACTTCATGTACTGTAATATTACTACAGGGTGGCTAAAGTCAGTACGCTGGCACCCACTGTACGATTTGTGTGTTCGATTCCTGACAGAGTCAGAAATATTACTTCACCACTTAACTTCTTACCCACAGAATACCGCAGACTCTATCCGGCTACCCGTCACTCTTATCCGGTCTTGAAATTGGGAATACTTGAAGCTGTATTTCCAGACACTCATCTTTCTTAATTTCTTGCTGTTTAATTTCACGTTACGTATTATTATCATTATTATCATCATCATAATCATATACAGCAATTTATCTGGTTCTGAAAAGAGTAAGGGTCTCACTGACCAAGCACTTATTCACTGTTCTGCCAAAACTCTCTTACTGCTTTCTGCATTAGTACATATAGAGCAGGACGAACAGTAAACATTGCTAAATTTTCTATAATTTTTTAGGATAATACCAGTTGCGGATAGTACTACTGGTATAATACAGAACTTTTCATTTTCCATATTCTTCTAAACCGTTCTTTTCAGTCTGTACTCATCTGTAGCTTATCGGTGGTGGTGCTGTGAAAGTTGTGACTGTTGGAAATTGCCACATCTGTTCAGTATGCTTCTTTGATTATTATTATTATTATTATTATCATCATCATCATCACCATTACAATCATTATCTTTTAACTGAACAATTCTAATAACATTCACTCTATTTTTGCCTGAGCTTGTATGATGTTCTTTCTGTCTCTTGCTGGACCTAAGTGTGTGTATCCGTCTGTCGGTGTACCTTATCCATTTTGCTTTATATTCCCGTGTTGTCTCTGTGATTGATAATATGCTGTTAAGACAGCACACTAATAATAAATAATTTAATTATAATTATAATAATTATTATTATTATTTAATAAAGTGTTGAGTCAGTGTTAAAACTCACTTTGTTACTGCTTTGTCTTTGTGTAACTGTGTCGTATTTTTGTATTTATGCAACCATGTTGACTTTCAATTGTCTCCGCGCTCTTAAACCAGCACTTTAATAAACTGAATTATTATTATTATTATTATTATTATCATCATCATCATCATCATCTTCAACAGTAATAAGAATAAATATTGTTTCGATTAACAGCCGTGGAACTAGATTAAAATATGTGCACGTGTACATATTACTTGCTCAAGCTCCCTTAATTCTTTCTCTGAACAACTCAAAACACATTTTGAAACTCTGTACACTCCAATCTGTTACCGCACAGTACTAAAAGTTAAGAGAGTGGGATCCTAGACAAGAAATGTTACAACAAGCAGCCAGCCCCTTCCACAGTCGTCACAGACGCTGTATTTCGCTTCAGACAGCCTGCAAGCGTTTGAAAATTGACAGACAATGGAATAAATTAATTGAGAACTGGCTGGTTTGTGCTCCAGGGAATAGGGAGAAATTTAATGTGACGACACTACAACGGAAACTGCAACGTACTAAACGGAAAATGAATACTGGAAGGCCACGTCTAACTACGTGTCTTTCACCTAAATTTTCAGCGTCCCGCCAATATAATAAGTGCATTCTTCGATACACCGTATAGAAAAAATGCATACTAAAAGTATACACACACGTATGCAGTTTTGGGCATGAAGCTGGGATGCTGTTGATAAAAACATTTGTCCTTTTAGTCCTACTGATTCAGTTGAATCATTTCCCTTCTTGCTTGCATATAAAACGCGTAGTGCTATTTATTAACGAATTTAATTAAATAAATGCTCAACTTGACAATTTAAGGGATCGTCTCTCTTCGTCTTGTACAAAGTTCACGCGAGCAGCACTGAGTATCGCCAACATGTAGGCCTATCATTCATGGGCAAGATGAGAAGTAGCTGCAAAATTTTAGTCTGAAACCCTGAAGCTATACACTGGCATAGATACTGAATATTAGAATGAGTCTACAGAAGGAAAACGCGTATGTTTGCGCTGTTGCGCGTGTTGAATGCAGTCATATCACTCAGGGTAAAACCCTGATGAATTACGTAAATTTTTAGAGGGGACTGTTTGGCCAGCTAAGCAACTATTCCCCTGTAATGAAAGGTTCTGTTCCAAGATTTTATAAACTTGATTATTATAAGAATTTTATGTTTCATATTATTCACTGTCTGCATTATATTACATATGAGGTTACACGAAGTTTCGGGAATTGTATCCGCTTCAAGCTCTCGTACAGCAAAATTTATTACCTTTTAAAGTCAAAATATAGATGTAAATTGTCGTATAATAGCAAACAATCACATCATGAATGGAACAGAGCCAAATGCGTGTTAAGCATACTTCATACAATGGATATTATCCAACATACTCTTCATAGAACGTATCCACAGTCGCACATCTTTACAGTATCCGCATTTATGGTAATTATTATGCACACAGTCAAATTCTTGAGAACGCAAACACAAGACACAAACTTACAGCAATTCTGCTACAGTGCAAGGTGCCGTGTCAGGCTGTGTTGGGCCAGGCTGTATCTATTGCCTTATAATATGCAACATTTCCTATAAAACTTAAATTTATAGGACTTGAAATTGGTTCCTTTAAATTAACAAAGAAATGGAAACTTTAACCAGGTATTCGTGTTAAATAATGTTAATTGTGTCGAATTTGGATATACGTGTATCTAACATCACGTTTTTTTACTTGATTAAGAAAATACCACTCCGAATTACTGATATACTGCGGATAGGGTACATCTGATAATAAAATGTGATAAGAATGTAACGGTTAAGCTGAAGTACTGGAACGTAAATCACGAATGAGACCACAAATTTAAAACAGCAAAGCATACGAGAAACGAAAAAAATGGGTCGTCCTTGTGTGTGGCTCTAACTGAACAATTATTACATCGTACATAAATTTACAACTCGTGATAGAACTGCGCATCCCGCTGCATTTCTATTTCACTGATAAAAGCTCTTAATTCGAAATCCTTATTTTCACACGGCGGCAATAAAAGCAACTCTTTTGCACGTTTATAACAGACGCATTTCAATTACCCTCCAGGGAGACGGACAGAATCTTTGTTGGGCACATAACGACAGAATCTCAGATATCAGACTTCCCGCTTTGAAGTTACATGAAGCAGAAACTCTTCCAGAAGATGCGAGCACATACATCCTGAAGCCAGATAGACGCTCAGAATAAGAAGAGACTGTTTGGAGACCATCGTCTATGTAGTATGTCTCCCTTCATGCTGATAAACTCTCAGCTCAATATTCCTCGCATTTTATTGAGCCCTAAGGTTCAACGCTGCATTCAAAAGCTACTTCTGCAACCTGGATTCAACCATCTGAATACAGACTACACTAACTCTACTTTTTATTGTTTAGCTTTATTTGTTATCAGCCAGGACTCCTCCGCTGTTTACATCACCTCTTTAACGCGTATCACCTCCCCATACAATCACTTTGTGCGACACATCATGCCCTCCCTGATTTGAACACGTTTGTAATGTGAAGAGAGAGAAACCATCAAGATAAAACTAATCTGATGTTTATTATCAAATTTCTATCTCAGATCAGATTAGTTGCATCTTGTTGGTTTCTCTCTCCTCACCCTACATTCATGATGCACGGTCATAAGTGTCTTACATTTGTTATATGCTGTAAAAGAAGTACAAATCATGACATTTATCAGTATACGGTTTTCCCTTTTCTCCAGTAACTTCTTATTCTGAATGTGTTTCATGCTCATGCATTGAAGAACATTATACATTCCATCATCAACAGTGTGTCTTATAATATAAATACTGTTATTTTATAAGACACGTTTTTGATGTTCGCTGAAGTGACCAAAGCATGTTGGTGAAGAATAACATGTGATTAAACATGTTTATAAATGTGCATTTGTTGGTTTATTACACTATTACATTACTTCTTATCCTTTATATGATAGGATATGATGTTTATTTACTGCAATTGGTTTTCCACCCGGTGGCAGTGGCCGGTAGACTTGTGCTAATATTGGAAAGAGACAGCACAAAGAGAGAAACAACATACAACAAATACACTAAAACAATACTAAAACACAGAATACACAACAGAGAAAACAAAAATACAAAACGAAAAACAAACATAAAAAAATATAAAACGGATATTTTAATACCTTCCTCATTACTTCACGTCCTCAGACACCCTTCAAATACGACTCCCCGTCACTTTTTTGTGCTTAATATTACTGAAGAATCTCAATCTTAGGAACGCTTCCATTTCCTAAAATGCGTTATTTGTGAAACATGAACTGAAATATGGTTACAAAAATTCACTTCTATCCTTTTACGACTCGCAATTAGGTAATACATTGAAACAGTAATGTCGCCTTTGCCGCATTTTCCTCTTGGGCAAAAGTAATATTACAAATAAAATAAATACGGAGCTTTGGCGGTATGACATCTGATATAAGACTGAAATATTCGGAGAAAAATTTATTCCAGTGTCACATTTTTCACCAAAAAACCTAGAGGGTCTCATTCGTGACGGCCTTTGAGATAACAGGCCGGCAAATAACTGCCCGATCCTTGACATGGGTCTTTAAATTTATGAACAGTATATAAAAACATGCAGTTTGTACCTCACAGCAGACAAAATGCAATTATCTTTGGAAAACGAATCGGGGAACATTGTGTAGGTAAATAATCATTGTTTCTTGAAAAAATTATATGGGACACATTAAGTGTTTTTGCAACAAAATGCAAAGTTATAGTGTTGAACTTGGCTTTTCGCGTACACGCAGCAAACCACTAGGTTTAAACAGTCAATTTTTTCAGGTCGGAGATGTAAGTCCTATTGCCATTACATCCATGTCATCGTACTCAGAAAATACGAAGCGTTTTTTCTCGGCTTCGGATCATGCGTCGGCATCTGTTTCTGGCTCCATAAGGATGCGACGTCATTAACATACGAGTATTCAGAAAATGTAGTTGCTAAATAATTCATGGAGACTGAATCCTAGGTTGAATTCTGGGCTTCGTAATGGCGTATTTGGATTTACGCAGTCTGCTTTATGTCCCACGCTATCGCATCTTTCTTAGTTTGTTGTAGATTTTATGAGGATGTCATTAACAACTCAATTCGCTTTATCATAAAAATTGAATCCCTAACATGTTCCTCGACTCTGATCATTAAACGAACGGGCACACTATAGAGTCTTCGTACCTAATGAAGCACTGCAATACTTATTAAACTGTTTCGCTTGACAGAATAATAAGATGTGTTCATAGACAACCGGGGTGCTGTGACTTCAGTGTTCTAGTGTTCGCGCAAATAAATAAGTCTCGCACTTGATGCCCTGTGAACACCGTAAAGGCGCGGACTGTAGCAGGTATTCTCCGGTCTTCAAAAACAATAAAGGCACATGAATTCGAATCCTACCTTGTTCACTGATATTTACATGTACATGCGTTTTCTCTGTGCCTGTACTGTATCAAACAGTTAACGGCCGTTGCAATGAGCCGATTTCCTGTCGGTAGTAACCTGTCTTAACATTTAAATTGTGTTTTTTGCACCATATATTGTAACACAATTATACAAAATAAACCAAAGAAATGCACCTTTTTCTAAACTAATATTTTAATTTTTAATTTTTTATATCTTCTACATGTTTCGAATCGGACGGTTCATCTGCAGGAAGACGGCTGTTTGTTATGGAGTGTTTTACATGCATCGGTATAAACAGTCTTGTAGGTAGAAGAGTGTGATCGAACACTGCTTATACTGATGCATGTACAACACTGACACAGTCTTCTACCTCCTAAACTGTTTATACTAATGCATGTAACACGCACTATACCATAACATCATATATATGTACAGCTGTCTTCCTGAAGATGAACCCTCGGCTTCAAAACATGTAGAAGAACTCAAAAATTAAAAATTAAAATACTGAATTTTGTTGGTTCATACCATTTAATAAAATTTGTATGTCGAAACAATGTGATTCCTTCGGCCACACTGGTCTGCTGCACCAGTCACGTCTGCTCAAACAACTACTAGTAACTACTAGAGCTAAAGGAGTTGGCTACCTTTCAGAACGGTTCCGTTTCCTTAGCTAAATGCACCGATCTGACAGTGCCAAGAATATCGTGGACCGTCGGCGCCTCTACCCATGTCGATACATTTTATACCAATACCTGTTTCACGCCCTGGTTGTTTACCTGAAAAATTGGCACTAATTAAAAAAGACGTGAATAAAAATGGTATTCTCATAAGGAATAACGGAATATACAGGGGATGGAGTAATGGCGAATCCAGCCAAAGGGCGTTAAACAGAAAAATACAGTTTGAATGAAGTCATCCTGTTGTGTTATCTGAATATTTACTTTATTACAATATGTTTCCGTCAACACAACTAACATTTAAAGTATAACATTAATGCAACATGTTTCGAATTGTGACAGTCATAATCAGGCTGATCTAAGAACCTTTTAACATTTCACAATTTTTATTTTGTGCATTTGGGATGCCATATGCCTTACACCGTATAAAATTGTGAGGTAACTAGGAATACTATTGTATGTAACGTTAATCACGTGGTGTGAGCGATGCCTGACGATGACTGTCACAAGTCGAAACATGTTGCATTAATGTTATACTTTAAATGTTATTTGTGTTGACGGAAACGTATTGTAGTAAAGTAAACAGAAAAATAGAGGGTGTAAATTAAGAACTGTTGTCTTTTAACCAGGCGCGTTAAAGTAAAAAAGGTGCAAAACAAGGATTTCGTGTAATGTTTTTAGTTCATACCATGTAAAATAGTGTCCTAAGCATAAGGCTCATAACATTGCAAGGCTAGCTTTTACCATATACACCGAACCGTTTAAAAATAAAATTGTACGTTCTGCCGACAGGCTGGAGCTACTCATATTTGCACGCGGCAGGAGCCGCAGGATAAAAAGAGTGAATATTCCCAGCACAGAATTAATTAACTGGTATAATGGAAGTAGGAATGGTCCGCCCCATCTGGAGGCGACAACCGTCCGAACTTGCGTCTGTCCTTCTGTGGCACAGCATCATCGGCTGTAACATCTGTTGAATGTTTACTAAACTCGGTCAAATGGATGTCCAGCAAGCCTCGAGCTCCGTGAAAATTAGCTAAGTGACTGTCACAGGTTACATAATGAGGTTCATAAAGTTCAGACTGTAATTACCACATTTCTTGGGTGAAATTCGGTAGGGAAGATAGCCACGTAATTCAATTTATTAATTGTGGGTTTTCGTGAAGTCTCTTTAGTTGAAAGCCACAATTCTCTTAGGTGGAGCAAATTAATTTCGTTTCGTACTTCCACCATTCAGTACCCACTTGAAGTGAAAGTCAGTACGTGAGGCTGGTACATAAACCTCTGAGTTTTGTGGAAATTTGCGCACTCTTCTGAACGCCGACTTACATTATGTGCGTATCAAGCCTTTGTTTGATGTCCTGGCTGTGTTCCTGAAGAGGTGGGCTTAAATAAAAAAGGATAAGCTCATAAAAAATAAATGGAATATGTAGGAGTTAGAGTAACCGAGCGTAGTTAACAAAGAGACGTTAAACCTAAAATGAGATGGCGTAAATTAATAAGTGTCGTATATTGGCAAGGGAAGATAAAGCAAAAATACTTCAAACGAGTGGGGTGTTAAACAAGGGCTAGGTATTTTGCATGACGAAGTAAATATTTTGTGAACTTGTTACAAAAACAAGTGTGTTGTTTGCTGTGCAGTACAGATTAAGTCCTTAAATGTAATTCCGTTAAATCTTAGCCTTGAAAGAGAACAAAAGAGATAGAATCATACAGTCGAGTCGTTGAGAAGCTGATAGTCACTCAGCAGGTAAGAAATTTTCCCATTAGTCCACATTCCCGACTACTCGTTTTTTCGTTCGTCCAAGCCCTCAACAATGGACCTTGTACCGACGAGGAGATGGAGTGAGAGGAAATATGTTTCATTTAACGACGCTGTGAACTGAAGTTCCAGGTAGCCCGTGTCGTTTTCTAAATAGCTTCCGACTTACGAGCTATTGAAGTGTCCGCATTTTCAAACGCACAACACCGCTGTGAGGATCTAAAACCTTAAAGGTGTCAGTTACGAAAACTACATATCATTGTTAACATATGGATAAAATATAACTACGAAGCGTTGGCGGAATGACGCTGACAGAGGAAGACCGAAGTACTATAAAAAAAAACCTTGTCCTACTGCCACTTTTCCACCTCAATTCCGTCATGGATTGGTCTGAAATTTGGCCGGTGACTTAAAGCCTGAGCCACGGAAAGGCCAGATCATATACAATCATTTAAATCCAATCCACTTTTTCACAACTCATTTCATGAATATTCCTTTCTTATTTCCGTCTCAACTAACCCCCCCCCCCCCCCCCCTCTTCCTCTCCCCCCCTTCCTTTTTTTTTTTTTTTCATTATTAAATCTTTTTTTTCTTTCCTTTTTTTTTTTTTCTTTTTTTTCAAACATTTTTTTCTCTCCCC
>Ga0123357_10011031_pt1 | contig 11556 bp, 6 predicted proteins | sample TergutEmb28metaG_FD_89873 | JGI IMG/M metagenome (GOLD analysis project Ga0123357, IMG submission 89873) | Embiratermes neotenicus P4 segment gut microbial communities from Petit-Saut dam, French Guiana - Emb289 P4 | ecosystem: Host-associated > Arthropoda: Insects > Digestive system > Gut ...
TCCAGACCCACTACTACTCAGAAAATCTGGTAGCGCCGGGGATCGAACCCGGGACCTCTGTGTCTGTAGCCAGAAACTCTGACCACTAGACCACAGAGGCGGCCAAATTTGGTAAAAGTGTGACAAAAATATTGGGCCCTCTGAATGAAGACCTAACTACATTTCATTTTCGGCGACGACATTAACTCTCCTCAAAAGCGCTGTCTTTGGGTGAAAGCCGAGGAGGTTGTAATAATTACGTAAACGCAGCGCCATGTTATGTTATACTGCGTTGGCTGTCTTGTTCTTTATTAAAATTAGTTTTATATTTCTTTGCTTGTAACACCTTTACACTGACAAATAACAATTTCACTTAAGGATAAAATCAAAATTTGATGAAATAAAAACGTCCGAATTTCCGTACTTTCCCCAGTATTGGAGATTGAAGATTTATTAAGTGTGGATATTATTAACATATATCCATTTACTGTTAAGCAACTGAGGAGGCAAGGCGAAGATACGCACTGTCTGTACTTGATCACTGCGAACTTCTGAGAACAGGATACGTATCCATTAAAGTAGATTTGCAGTGCATCTTAACACTAAATGAAGGCAAAGCCACGTTTAAACGTAATGTAGGCGATAAACCCCGCGGGGCCCGCAGCATTCCATTGTGCTGTCAGAGTGGCAGCTTCTGCGTGATACAGCAAATCGGGTTGGCTACAAATGCTGCAGGTAAATACTGGCAGGTTTTGTTACAGCTTTCTCTTTAGGACTGTTACATTTAATCGTAATAAATGTATTTTGAAAGCATTTATACTTACGGAGAATATTTATTTTCAGTTTTGTTTCGAGTAAGCAAGCAAGGGTTTAAAACACACTTGAATTTATTATTTGAGTTTGCCCGAATTTGTCGCCATGATAATGCACAAACATTTTCTCATAAGCAAATGTAATTGTGTGCAATGGCACAGGCATGCAGATATAATGTATTTCGCTACGGGAAGGAGGTAATGGAGAAATGAATTTCCACAGAACGAGGAAACCACTTTTCAAGAAAATAAATTGAATGTACTTTATTATTACTTATGTTTGTCCACATTAATATACATGCACATTCTAATATTTCTTAATTTGTTTGTTTTTGTATTTTTTAAACAGTGAAAGGACAATGCAAATGTTTTTACTTGAAATCTCGAGTGATGAATTTTAATACACTCTGGCGTTTGGACTTCATAACGAATGACTTCCAGTTATAAATAAGAACACTTAATAATTAAAGATTATAGGCGCCGTGGTACGTCGATTCGTCGTATTTTTGCGGAAGATGATGTGCCAACAGTCAGGGAGATAAATAACATCTGTCAGTTTCATTTTCTGTAATTTAATATAGCATTTAGGCGTGAAGTTTCGTAATTTTCAGAATGGTAAGAAACATCAGGGTGCCGGAGATTACGTCGGAAACAAATGAAGCCAGTACTGTTTACGCGTGAGTGTTGAGGTACTCACGTGGGTGACTATGAAAGAGAGTGTCTTTTGGGATGTAACATCAGCGAGTCTCTTAGAAATTTCCGGTTTTGTGGAAACCCTTAATCAACCATATCCAGAGTAGAAGAAGAAGACAAGAGGTTCCTTCGAAATTTGTTACATTTCTACATGACGACACGGGATCACAACCCAGAAAGAAGCATTATTTAAATAATGTTTACATCTGAGAAAATTCCTCATATGTGTATAAAACGTAAGCCATGAATATGATAAATTTTGGCAGAATTTTAATATCAGTATTTGAAAAGGGTAATAATATTTTCTACGTACATTTTTATTAATTATTTTTGTGGTCAGTTTAGAATTAAAGAGATTGCATACTGAGCTAAATTAAACAAAACAGGATGAATGTTGTTACGCAAGTTGCCATACAGTGCCCTGTCTTTAGGTGAAACTGCAACGTGGTTCCGCGGGTTGCTTTTATGTTACAAACCAAAATACGATATTGTACGACGTACCAGAGCATTGATGAATTAAACCATCCCAGAAGCAGTGAATGTAATTTAAATATGCCGTGAGGTGCCATTGGTTTACTCGCGAGAGTTGAGTTTATGGTAAGGTTATTTTACTTCATATTGGGTGATGTTCTGTTTGTGCCAGCTTCTACGGTTAATGTGCTATTAAAAAGAAAAATATGTGCTTTAATCGTAATGTGATCTGCTAGGAAACTGACACGTGTATACGTATACATTATATCAATAAACACACAATAATAATAATATTTCCTGTTTGAATGTTATAGCACACCATAAAATTGCCGAATTTAAAGTAAACAACAACAGAAGAAAATTCTAAAGCGTACTTATTTTTCCCATGGAAATAAGTTTACATTTTCTCTCTGTGGCCTTAATAAGTTGAAATGGTAGTACGGATGAAAGTAGAGGAGGATAGGCGAAACACACAGTTCAGTCCCACAACGCAGTCTTCACAACATAGAGCAGGCAGCTTAGCGTCTTCGTCCGAACCTGAGGAACACGTGATCGACGTCTTGTCGCTTCACACCGGTGTCCACCATGGGGTTATTGTTGTCACGTACGACTGTAACATAAGACGTTGTAATCAGAGTGCGTACAGGACCCCTAAGACACGGCGTGTCGTAAAAAGACGATGACAGCTTGGGCTGGACAACTGGATTTTGATAGCTGACAGAAGTAAAGATTTTCTGTGTTCCACGTTGCCCAGACCAGCTGTGAGCCCATCCATCCTTCTGTCGAATAGGTAAGAGGTAAAAGTGTCTTGGTGCACAACATAATACTGTGGGGAGTAGAGGTACAGCTCCACTTGTTCTTAATCTTGTCACTAGATATAGACGAGTGGTCAGATTAAGGCCCCGGCCACTTCCGCTAGGGAAAGAGTCCCCGCCATCCTTTCAACAGGAGGCTGGATGGGCTTCAGAACCGGTGTCGGCGATTTGGAGAACATAAAATTTTTTGTCCCTGCCGGGAATCGGACCACGATTCCTCGGTGTCAAGTCTGTAGCTAGTCTCAATACGGTCTAAATTGTCTCGGCTGGCCATCTAATGAGTCGAGGGTGTAAATCAGCTGACTCTTCTAATGCTTCTGTTAATGCAAGCGGTAAATGCTTACTCTCTGTTATGGCGTCATGCCGGGAAGTTCAGTTATGAAGATTAAGCTTTACCTGTTTATGAAGATAACTCTCTTCTGGGACGTGACGCCGTGTAGTTCGCTAGCTATTTTTTAGCACTTCTGAGACCTTTAACTGTCTGAAACTTCTGAATTCAAAAGTGAGGAATAAGGTTCCTCTGAAAAGTTGGTATAGTATGATTTATTCCATAAAGTATCCAGCTTCAGGCGCGTTTAACGTATGCGAGCCTAACCTCATGTCATAAGTTAGAAGAGTGCTTGAATCGTGTGCGCATAGATCAGTGCGTTTATGCAATCGGAGGGGCGGAAGTGCCAGTTTCTTTACATTGCAGCTGCAATCATGTGACTGAGGTACGAGGTCCTTAGGGATTGTGAGACTCGTGCTGAAGGCTGTCATGCCCTATGACTGGGACTCTGTGGATGTAATTTTGTTATACCTGCACGACTTCACTTACAACAACACAGCACTCTTTACAACCAACAGCGTCATAATCTAAACGCTCTTGTACATATTTGGAATGTATCTTCGGTTACTACCGTTGTGGGGTATAAGGGTCGGTATGGTGACACGGAAGTGTTTGTTTCCGGTTGCGCACTTCAGTTTCAGAGAACGTTTCTGTAAAATGAGATGACACCCAAGGGTGGCTGTCATTTATATAGGCTCTCTACTTGCCATTATTAGCAAAAGCAGCACTGTAACTTCTGCAGTTGAAAGGTTAGGTTATAGAAAAGCTTCTCGTGACGTAGCCTACACAACAGGATGATTAGGCGGTGATAGGTTATTAGATTGTTGAAAGAGGTCCTTTTTAAATGCATAGGTCATGCATATAGCGTTGAATGTGTTAAAGAGTTTACTGAACGATAAATTCGAAAGTACCTACAAGGAAGCTGTCGCAGTGTGTTTGAACACACTCCGCAGGCAACCGTTTGCTGACTGATTGAAACCACACATCATGTCACACAGTAAAGCCGCTAACCCGGCAGGGATTTGAACTGCATATCTCTTGAATGCAGTCGAATACCACTAAACCAATCTGCTCACCGCATATCACGGTTAAGTGGTTAGCATTGCTGCTTTGCGTCCTGTAGGTCCCGACTTGAGTTCTTTCCCCGAAAGCTTATTATACTGATTTCAGCGGTTTTCACTTACCCCTTGAAGACAAATAAGGCAAAAAAGGTAAATTTCACCCTAGAACAGGCCATGAAGGATCAGAGGGGGATTAGATGTTTAGTTGTACACTTTCTTTAACCTCGGCGCTAGATGGGTTTTGGTGGTCAATGCCACGCCCCGGCCACTTTACTCCCGGCAGAAAAACCCGGTACCCATGGTACAAGAGACTGGGTGGGCCCCAGAGTCAGTCTGGATGGGTGTGAAACATCTCCCCCTCTCCACGGGATTCGATCCCCGGACCGTCCAGCCCGTAGCGAGTCGCTATACCGACTATACTGTTCCGGCCCATCAGTTCACATCCAGACTCTTCAGAACTTCTGTTCACAGTTGTCCTCAATGTCAACGAATGGTAGTATGTTTAGGCTATGTAGTTGAAAAAGCGTCGTTTAATAAAGTGTGAAAAGAGGTAAAACAACTTACTCGGCGAAGGACGAATTTAGATTCCAGTCTTGCGGGATATGACGCCGTGTATATCTGTAAATAAGTACGTAGACACAGTGTACACGGCGTCACACTCCAGATGCGTAAATTTGCATCAACACTCCAGTGGGAACCTGAAACCTGGAATTAATTTGGGTAATCTTTTACCTGTCATTAATTTTTAAAATATTTAATTTTACCTTTGTCGTCTAAGTAGGCTTCCATAGCGTTAGAGAGCTCGTAGAACGTAGACAGTGCGGCACAGACTTTGCGTACTTTCAGTGGTAGGTCCTCCTGCTGAAAATTGGGATTGCACTGGGGAGGAGGAAGGGCTGCCACACGACGCGTCGCAGACGCCAACAGAACGGTGAGGACGCAGATCAGAGTCACACACACGTGCTTCATTCTGCCACAGAAATCAGTAACTGACATAATCGAACTGCAAGATTAACTCTTTTTATGTTTTATATTTGATATTTGATTTTAAATTCGGGGTTTCTGATGTAAAACATACATGTACATGTTTTGTTCTTTTGCAGACTTCGGCAGTTGAGTGAATGTCTTACCCGTCTTATTCACGAGATATATCACTGGACAGGTATCTGTGTATATATGTATATATATATATACACATATACACACACACATATATATATACACACACACGTATATACACACACATACATATAAATAAATATACACACACACACACAAACATATATATATATACGTACATACATATACATATGTTAACCTGCATTTGTGGTTTTGAAATCGTTGAGATAAAAGTTAAATGCGGTAATGTGCTAAAAGAAAGTGGCTTGTTTGAATAAACAAGCAGCATTGAAATGTTTAATCAATATTGCTCTCTGAAACGATCCCTCTGAAACCTCTCCCTGAAAACAGCAGCAAAGCTCATAGCACCAAAATAATTTGTGTTTTTAAATTATTTTTTAAGTTAAAACAAGCTTTAATAACGCATTCTGGTTGCACGCATTCTCGAGAGATATTATTTGTTACTTCGACACATAAGGTATCTTGACATTTGGATAGGGCAGTGAAGACAACGCTATTGATAAAGATGGACTGACACCTGTTTTTGCAAAGGTAATGACACTACCGTTTTCACATTGCACAAAGTCGTGATGGCTATCACTGTCACGAGGAGTATTCACCATAATTAGCAAGTGCCAAATAATGCACACAGATTCTAGCTAGCTCTGCAGTGCCGTCCTATATTACTCGGAAATATGATCTAGTTTGTACGGTGGGCCGTTTAGAGAAAATTGTTAGAATTCGATTTTGGATCCCCGACTAAAGTGAGTAATGAATTGGAACGATACGAACTAAAATTAAACCGCCATAACAGATATACTTTTGGATTTATAGTGTACTAAAAGTTGTATTCGCTGTGACAATAAATACAACGGTCTTCTTTAGACACACAGTAGCATTACTTACTTCGAAAATGTTCAAGGGAACTCAGAGATTTTGGGGTTCAGTGTTTTGTTGCGTCATAGTGGTCAATCGCATTCTCTTAGGAAATTAACAGCAGGTGCATTGTTGTTATATGTGAAATAATACTTATAATGAGTTGAAACTGAATTGAAAGTAAACTGTGAGGAAACCTTAGTGCCTAGCCCACGTAGCAAGTTCATCAAAACATGCGCAGTAGTTAGGGAAATGGAACTTGACGATCTAGTACTGGACACGATCTCGGTGACAAGTGTTCACTGCTTCTACCTTATGAAAAAAAAAACGCACAATATTCCATACACGTACATGTTTTAATTTCGGGGGTGTCGTCTGGCTATTCTATGACAACTGTTTGAATGGAAAAAACGTGCTGTTTTTTCGGAAGAGATTTTGCAGTTGCCTGAAAACTTGTTACTGCAATGTGTTAATAATTAGAGCATGTAGGCTTGTTTTTAATAAGGTGGAAAACGTTACTGTCCGGAGTCACTTTGGGGTAAAAAGAATATGCACGAGTAACCTTTATCAGTCAGCAGGTAAGTTAGTTCCATCTCTTGCAGAAATTCTGATATTTGTTTGCCTTAGAAGTCCATGAACTGCAGTTAAACCCATTTTCTCTGCAATTTTATCCTCCGTTACACAAAGTCGAAGACACGGGCGGGGTTTCGGAAATATAGAATCGCGAAAATCACATCTGCGGCATGTCTGCATTTTGCTGCGAAAGGTCCAACTTCTCCCCGTGGTTTCTTGTGATGTCTGTGACAGGATTACCCTAGACTAGCTAAAGCGTCCTTTTTTGTAGATAAGACAAACTTGATGCACAAATTTATTCTTAGTATATTTATCAATCTCTACATGTTTCTGGCGACTATGAGCCTATCATCAGGAGATACAACTATGTTTTTGCGACCCTTGGTACTTGTTATTCTATGCACCCTGCATACCTGACAGTCATTCACACAGAATAACAAGTACCAAGTATCGCAAAAACACAGTTGTTTCTCCTGATGATGGGCACACAGTCGCCCGAAATATGTAGAGATTGATATGTATACGAAGAATAAATTTGTGCACCATGTTGATTTTATTTACAAGAACATACAGAGATGCTGGTCAACAAAATATAACATTCTTTTTATTTTTTACCGTTGTGCCTGTTAGAGAGAAACTGTTTACAGATATAATCAGAGTATGCATACGGTACGAAAAATTTGATTATTGGTATCTATTACCTGCCGCAAAGTTCAGTTCCCTTGTGACCAAAAATTAGTCCCGAAAATGCCCGTACACGGATCTGAAATATAAAATCAGTCAAAATATTATAACCAGCAAATACAGGTGCGATGTCGTTAGGTATTAAGATGAATGTAAATCTGATGTTCTTCTTTTTTAAATAAATATTTCTTCCTCTACTTCCTGGTTAAGTACAATGCAACACGCGTTTTTTTTTTCCAGTAATCTTAACCCTTTCGCATTTACATATTTTGGCTCCGTGTAGTATTTTAATCATATTAGAGTCAAAACGGAACTTTATTTATGGGTATTGAAGTTGGATTATGCGTAATGGGTTGCAAATTGTGATGTGAATCCATAAACAACATATTATTAATTAGTAATCTTTCCTCTTTCTTTGTTCAGAACGGCTACATTTTCTCAGCATCTGTTTTATAAGATTTTATCTTCGGTGAATTACTATCCATTTTTCTTACAACGTTTTATCTCTTACTCGCTCGTCTCTTTTCGCCAAAAAACGTAGAAAATCTGAACCGTCTATGTTGTATTCGATTTTTCAGTAAGTGGCCACTTGACGACTCCGTATATCAGTAGTTTTAGTTACGGTACGAAATATGTTTTTCTCATATTCTTTGCATGTAGAGTGAAAATCCATTCGCCACACGCCCCCGGCATTGTGATTCCTTGCTAAAAGTGTGTAACAAACATTATGCACCGTATGTCCTGGGACATTTATTTTTCGAGTTATACCTTCCAGATGAATGACACTAGACGTTCAAAGATAAAATCATGAGCACCTCTTAGTTACACGTATACTACATGTTGAAGACTGCCGTCTGGTAAGGATGTGCGCTCCGCGATTAGTGGTATGAATCCAGTTGATCATGAAGTTGTACTTTGAGGACTCTCATTTGTTAAATTCTCAATTCTCTTGCGAAAACGCGTGATCATCTCCACCACGTTCGTCCCACAGCTGCCATTATGGCATCTTCGTTGACTGGTGTTCGTAAAATCCATGGGTGGCCTGTATTTACAGGTGCTGTAGGTATTACTATTCTACTCTGACGGAGAAGGTTCTCAAATCGTCAAAAGACATTAGCATCCGCATGACGACGACCGGAATAATGCAGTGTGAACTTCCGTGCATGTTGCAGTATTCGTCCTGTGTGTATTCCAAAACCATTATGTCGGAACAGAGCACAGCGGTGCACTGTGTGTCTTGAGTACCTAATAAAAGTACTAGAGTGGCATTTGCCTGGAGGATATAAGAAATGTGAGAGAAGCCTGAATAGGGATAGTCGGTTTTGCGATTGAGATTCGAACCAGATACCTCCAAAATAAAAGCCAGAAAGATTATTCCTTCCACCAGGCTTCGCAGTGAGAGTGTTGTATCTTGCGCAGAGATGATGCCAAGCCAAGCGGTGTTTTAGCACACGTTAGAGGGAGCGTCATTTGAGAGGTAAAAGAACAGCTGTCCATATGTCTGGGCACCACGCCACAAAGGTGTAGAGCCTCGTGCGGTCTTAATTCACAAAGACGTGAGCGCTTCGGCCTCTTTACCCTCGAGGGACGCTCCCATTACATTACATAGAAGGTTTGGTAGGATTCGGATTGTGTTTGGATTCGATGGGAAAAACTGCCGGTTATCCTTCCTAAAGTCAGGCACTTTAGTGACTAAACATTCTCGATTTTAGACCCTGTCGCAAAAGTGCGAAAAGCTCTGCTAGCTTTGTCGTATCTCTCCGTCCGTCCACATGCAACAACTCGGTTCCCACTGGACAGATTTTCATGAAATTTCATATTTGGGTATTTTTCAGAAATCTATCGAGAAAATTAAAGTCTCATTAAAAATCTTACGAGAATAACGTGTACTTTACATGAAGAGCCGTGTACATTTATGACAGTCTCTTGCTAAATTCTTAGAATGAGAAATATTTCGGACAAAATTTGTAGAGAAAATAATAACAATTATATGTTCAATAACTTTTTTCCGAAAATCGTGCCTTTTATGTGATGAGGAAAAATGTCGTTGAGCCAGACAGGACACAGATGACAGTATAAAGTATATCATGCGCTTTCCATGCTGGGTAACTAAGGCTACAGATACATACTCATAATATGTAATACTTATTGCTCTTCCACAGCAAAAATGGTTACGCGAACGCGCCTCTATGGTACGTTATACTTACATTGCTTGTCCTATTCGCGTCTCCAGATGGCAGACGTAAAAATGTTTTTAAAGAAGCCGGGTCGAAGCGCCACAGGAAAAAATATTAAAGAGCATAATTAGTTAAGCGAGCCCAAAGTATCATAGGCTCTGTGTATCAGAATGCACCAACTGTGCAAGTCATTTATTCGGCAGCCCTGTATTTATGGAACAGGGAGAGGAGTCTTCAGGCAAGCATTCAAATGGACTCAAGTGTGGGAAGCCTTACTCTGCAGTGCAGCTGTGCGATAATTGGACGCATGTAGTTGAAAGCAATTGCATGAATTCCGCCACTCCTTTAAATCCGCAGAAATGCGGACTTGAGGAAATTGTTAGTGTTCTGGCTACTTCTAATTATCGAAGTACGTTTACCAGAAACCCACGTCATTGCTACCAGGCACATAGATATGCTAATCTGTGGGGCTGCAACACTCTCAAATTCTTTCAGCAGTCATCAGGATGAAGATTGGCCATGTCTGACGTCTCTGTATTGGTATATTAGATTAATATGATTTTGCCATCATGTTTCGCAGACAAAAAAATTGAATTAGCAAGCCATTCTCTGGAAAGTCTGCTGTAAGGCTATTAGAACATTTTAATTTAAATTTCTGTACAGTTAAGTGGATGAAATAGGTAGCACATATGCCGCGCATTTTTGAGGTCAGGAGTTTATGTACCGGCAATAAAGCCAGGCATCGGCATTGAAAATTTCGTAAAAATGTGGAGGCGGAAGGTTACAAATAGTTAAGACCGTTTCTTTCCACACACACAGTAGCCAATTTGTGTTTTATGATTGCATATATGTAGATATATTGATTGTTAATTTTTATAAGTTTCGAATTGAAGGTGAACAAATGCAGTATTCTGTGGCATAGAACAAGCACATACACACACAAACAGTAAAGTTGAATCACTGTCTGTGAATATTCTTCATCTAATTTGTCAGGTGCGTAAATCAAGAAAACTTCTTGTGAACCAGACACGCAAGCTGCAGTAGGGGAGACCGGGAAACGATTGAAAAACCTGAAGGTAAGGGAACATTTAGGATATCCACACGTAGATTGGAGGATAATATTAAAATGAATTAACATCTACAAGCATAGCGACGTTCTAAACCTATGAAGGTATGTCTGAAATATTTTACGCGGACGTCCTTAAGTATTACGATCTTCAAAACACTTCAGGCAGTTAAAATTCAACAACTTCAGTTTGTACGTTGTTGGAGACAAGTTCTTTCAGGTTGAGAAGCTGGAAACACTGGTGCACTATCTTTGGCTACACATCGGTTACTTACACTTGCTCCACATGCCATTGTTTAAGTTTCATATGTTTGTTTGATATACTTGTGTTGTTTAGTGTTATATAAAATTTCAGTATTATCTTTATTAGGGGCAGACATCAATCGTGAATGTAATTATTTTGGCGTTTTCAACGATTAAGTACTTTATGCTGAATTTCTTATCATTTATCAATATTCCGTTATAATAAATTTTGTACCTCTCAACATTTTGTAACACAGCCTGGTGTACAGTTATATTATGGGAGTGAAAACGTCTTGAAGTTGTTTTTCAACAATATTTCCCACTAAATCTATTTAACTGTGTTGCTGCTGACACTTTATGGCGACGTGTCGCTCACTGAATGCAACACCGGCCCAACTAAAAAACTGCCATTTGGAGTTAACATTGTGATTGCGCTAAAAAATATAGCAATTATATGCGAGAGTACCGGCACACTTCTTAGTCAAAACATGCCCATCCTTATGCCATTATTGTCAAATTTGTATGCTATATTTTGAGCTCAAACTCCGTATTAACTACAAATGGGAATCTTTATTGTTGCACCGTGCGTTTTGTAGAATCACTTTAATTATCACACCGACTAATGCACTTACATAAAATTTCACATTAAAACATTTAAA
>Ga0123357_10011033_pt1 | contig 11555 bp, 3 predicted proteins | sample TergutEmb28metaG_FD_89873 | JGI IMG/M metagenome (GOLD analysis project Ga0123357, IMG submission 89873) | Embiratermes neotenicus P4 segment gut microbial communities from Petit-Saut dam, French Guiana - Emb289 P4 | ecosystem: Host-associated > Arthropoda: Insects > Digestive system > Gut ...
AAATTGAGTTGTTTCTTCTATCTGTACAGGTTTCGTAAATACGTGTCCTACGGTTTTCTTATAATAAATTTTTGTAATCCCAGAGTACATTATGAAACGCCCTGTAGAAAACTGGACTTTTCAGTATTCGGTCCAACTTAGCCAAAATGGGCTTAGAGTTTAAACGAAGATTTCAACATACGTCCAAAATAGTGAAATCACGTGTTGTTGTGTTGAGCATACAACGTGATGCGTCGACAAAAGTCACAAACTCAACTCAGATTCTCGTGAATTTTCTATTGAAAGTAACGTATCTTTATTATTATTATTATTATTATTATTATTATTATATCATCACTTCGGTCCCTCGAGTGTTGAGTTTCATGAAGAGCCATCGTTCAGAAGCTTATAGTCAGTGACATGTTCTTGAAATTTCCCGCGGTTTGTGGAACCATTGGACCTTATCCAGAAAGATTTCAATCCAATCCACGTTCCCAGCCTCTGTTTTTAGTCCCATTTGTTAGTATAATCCCACCTATATATGAGTTCCCCAGGAGCTCTGCAGATTAAAATTTTGTATGCATTTGTCTCTTCTCATATATGTGGTACATGTACCTAACGTGTCTTCATCCTCGATTTGTTCGTTTGGGGAAGGTATAAATTGTGAATCTCGTGTATTTTGTAAGTAACTTATAACGGAGTGAATTGGTGTAAATTGTAGGGGTTTATCCCGAAAATGCTTCGTTCGAACTCTACGGATACACCGGTTGTCCTGGACCGTCCTTTCGTCGTTTTCTTCATTCCTTCCAGGTAACAGCGAAATAACTTGAAACTATAATATCTGGCACGCTGTGTGGAGCGCTGACCGAGACAGTTTAGACGAAGAAGCCGGTTGTGACGTTATGAAGAGCGGACGTGACGTATACTTGTTTCCGTTGGGTACCCGACGGTCACCATGAGGAAGGGCTGTGAGAGAGAAGTTGTGGTGTCGAGTAGAGGAGGTTATCTGGTGACAAACTTCTTCCTGCTCGTAGCTTCCACATTATTGTGTGCCGCTTTCCTTGACTTTTTGTGTCCAAGACTATATGCATCCTGCACTTTTAACAGACTCTGCATTTATTTGGCCTCCATCTTTCAGCTGCAGTGTAAATGTTGCCATTCCTAACTTCCGTCTTCTTCAGTCGGCGTCAATTAAGAAACCTTGTAGATCCACGTTGGTCGCCCTTTCGATAATGCGTCTGTTATTTGGTATCTTGGTTGCATGTATGTGTGGTCCAGTGTAGCTCAGTCATATGGAGTTATTAGGCTACTTACTTTCCCTTCCGGGAATCGAACCCACATTTCGAGGAAATTTCTCTTCCACACATCATGCAGGCCAGTTCTGGGCCCCATCCTGCCTCCTGTCTAATATGTACCGGGTATTCTTTTGTCCGAACGACGGAGACGTGCCGCTGACCATAGTCCCGAGGTTTAAAATTTGCGCTTCTCCACCTGTACGACTTCAGGGCATGGTCCTTTTAATTAACCAAAGAGACAACTTCATCACCACCGATGTTTTGCCGTATAGGACGGGCAGTAAGGGTTTCAGCTAGGTGTTCTGTTCCAACTTGGTCACACAAAAGCAGCTCAACCTTACGCTTACAAACGTGCCTGATCACCACACTACGAGACACACAGGACAGTGGATATGAAACTGTCGTGCAGGTGTTCGTAGAACTGTATGAAATGAGAGGCTAACTTCGGTGTCCTTCCTGAGGGATACCGCGGGTAGCTATGGGATCGCAGGCTGGGTGAACCTCAACTGCTGGTCTGGAGACACTGTCTCGACGAGGAATTGATCACGATGCAGCACGATAAAACTGCTTTAACGTAAAGCTATAATGTGTTGGATTGATACAGATCGCAGTAAAATTCGCCCAGCGGTTTAGCGGGTTTGTTACCCAATTCCAAACACAATCGTCTAAGTGTCTAAGTTGAACATGCGGTTCCCACGGACGTAGATCATGCCTGCATTATTTAATATTATTCATGGCTTACAAAGACTGGTTTTTATGACGCAAATTAGCCTTTGGCAGTATTTTTGTGTACTTTATGGGGACCATTGACGGTTTCTGGTTGACGCTACCTTTGAGGGGGTGGGGGGGGGGTGAGGTGGGGTGGGAACGCTTCGTTTAGAAACTTGGCTTTCTTTGCAAGGCCGGTCAATACAGGAGGCTCCAAGTTCGGAAGGTATCCTTCTGACTTCATTGTTATACTGTATCCGCCCTCTCGCGAGATTCCGACTGGAAAAAATACAGTTGTACTTTTGATAATTTTGTATTCTTGTTGTGAGGTGACACTGAGTCCCATGTTACTGTGGTCGCTGAAGGACCTATTGTACCAACCCCGGGCGATAGTTGAATGCATGTGGAACACTGACGGAATAATAATTAAGAGGCTAAGCTGGACATACTCGGAAAAGAACCTGTCCTGTTGCCACGCTCTCCATCGCAAATTCCACGTGAACTAGCCTGGGATCGAATCCGAGCCTTCGCGTTGGGACGGATCCAGTGTCACTTTACAGTACGTTTGTTACTAGTTCACTGGAAGTTGAACCTTGTGGCATATGAAGTGATTGGCATGCTGTAGAGCTTAAGCTGTCCAAAACAAAATACCAGAAATAAGAAACTTTGCGTTTTGCAAACGTTTCCGTTTGGTAGAGGTTCCTACAAAATTGCGAATTAATGAAATGACACATTGGTCTGGAAACGTTGTTTGTTGCAGGCTCCTCTTTTATCAGAATTGTATTCAGTGTATCCTACATTCTGAATCCGTGTTTCGCGTCCCTTTAGTAGTATCAACCGACGTAGCGATAATTTCCCTGTTGAACACTAACTGGAACTAAAGGAAGGAGAGAAAAGTAGGATAGCTCGTCACCAAGGTGACTCTGTGGCAGTGTTTGTGAACCGGTGGAACGGGTCCCATTAATGGGACTTGTCTTCTGTTTTGGGGTGTGACGTGCTTCAAGTATGACCTTCCTTTAGCTGCGCTTACGTAGAGCTGGTTGACGCGCCGTTTATCGAATATAATCGCGTGTTTCTTGAAGTACATGGCGCTGGTTGAAGTACTGTTTATAGAATGCCGACATATTAACGTTGTTCGCGATCACGAAGTAGCGTGTAGCGATAAGTACACTTGGTTGGTGAGGCTTCATGAGAGTGTTCGCACTTGGGCGTGCGATGGTTATTAAGGTTGGTTAAAAGAATTGCTGATATCAAAAAGAGACGGTGGTGTGTGCGTCGTGGATGAAATGACCGCAGTTAATAGGCAGTTCCATCACACTCTGGGGTGAAATGCCGATAACAATGGATGATTCATACACGTTTTTAAAATATTATGCCTATGGATCCCGTGTTTCACAAAACTAAAAACCGTGACGCTTCATGTCATGTTTACCCGGAGAGTATGGAAAACAATTTTTAACCCTTCACGCAGCGAGAGAAATGTATTTCCTATTAGTACAACGCATTAAGTCATAAAAATCATGACAGTCAGTTACTAAATATACAATAATAAGATGAACAGTACTTATCAAACACACACAGTTCACTGACTGATTTTTCTTTATGTATCCGTTCCTTACCCTATCTTATTTCTTCCTGTTAGTGGTTGGTTTGTGGCTGCCGTACAGCTAAGATGTATTCTCCCACTTTGTGAACGTCAGAATGTCCGTACGGATTGTCAGAAATGGCATTTGTATGACCTAGAAATCTCCGCGACGCACGTCTATGAAACCGGGATTTCCTCGGGGGGAAAAAAACCTGGACGAAAGGCATCCCTAATTATATCAGTTAAAAAGTCACAAAACAATTCGCTTCAGGAACAGTGTTATGTTGCAACAAACATAGTTCCACGGAGTGAGCCGAGTTCAGTCCCGAAGATGAATAAACCTCGCAATTCACTCGACGTGTAAGAATGATTTTTGGCAGCGCCAGCACGTACCAGGACTAGCAGCGTGTACAACGGAGAGTCACGATTAAGATAGTTCTAAAAAATGCACTTTTCTTCAAAACACACATGCCTTTTCGAAAAGGGGGGGCTTCAGTTTTATTATTGTCTGGACTACGACTTTTTCACAGAGTGGTAGATGGGACGTTGAGGATTAATGCCGTATGGAATGCACGACTGGAGTTTCACCAACACTAGCTTACTTGTCCTGTGAAAAAAAAAGTGTCAGGGGTGATAGGTGCCAGCAATCCTAAATATTGTAGCATTGCTACGCTTATTTAGCACGATCATTTCGACGTGTGTGCCGCGTTGAGAGGATCCATGTGAGAGTAACCTGCGTTGTGTCGTGAAAACACGTATGACTAAGAGAGATGTTGAAACGTAATGAACAACTGTTTGAAAATAACACGAAATGCCAACAATGTGTTTAGGTTACAGAACACCTTAAAGAAAACGGGAATAAAATTATACAGCCCTTGCAGATTTGTTATAGAGTGGTGAAAAATGGACCATTAAAGCCAGAGACGCAAGAAGAGTAACAGCAGCAGAGATGAAATATAAACAGCAGCATATACTTGGACAGATCATAAAACAAATACAGAGATTGCAAAGGAATTGAATGTAACCCCAGTTCTGGACAAAATACAGGAATACATGAGAAATTGGATACAACATGAAAACAGTATGCCACCTAACAGATTACCGAGGATAGCAAAAAACGCTAGACCAAACGGCACAAGGAACCACTGAAGAGACTTATGGTTGTGTGAGTCCGCAACGGGTCAGCAAGTGGCCCAACCTCATGGTAGCTAGATCATCATCATCATCATCATCATCATCTCCTTTATGCAGGGTATTTATACTTATATTCCTGAGACAGACTATGTCCCTAGGGATTACAGCGTCGCAACTATTCTGTTGTTACTATTCATGCTTATATCGTTAGTTTCAGTGTTGAATCTGTTGTACTTTTACATTAGTACTTTCCGACGTATATGTGCAGTGCCCAATGTGGCTGTTTTCTGGAGTTCCTTGATTTCATGTTTTCCTGGTATGTTGCTCACGTATTTTTTGATTGACTTTGAAATAGTCCCAGTCGCCCCTATTATTATTATTATTATTATTATTATTATTATTATTATTATTATTATTATTATTATTTCACAATACGCTACGCACTGTACTGGTTGCCGTCGGTATTTTAACGCTTGTGTAATCCATGACTCGACAGTCATGCGCCTAGTGGCACTGCTCCATTTACGTGTCTCATGCATAATTTATCAGTGGCATGTACAGTGCACGACAGAGGGCGCAGATATATATTGTTTGGGTATTATCGCAGCGTAGCATAATACGAGGATATAAATTCTGCAACAAAATTATTGGGCAGGTTTATGTCTGAGATTTTTTCTGCAAATAGGTAAATACTGGAAGTCATGAAACGCAGGTTTCACCTGTAACTAGCGAACAGCCTAAGAAATAAAATTTGCAGCCAGACAGTAAACTATACCATATGCAGACAGTGTCAGGCTCACGTACTAGTTGCGTTCCCGAAGGACTAGCGAAGTCGGAATTCAGTGTACTTATGGTCAAGTATGTATGTATGTATGTATGTATGTGTATATATGTGTGTGTGTGTGTGTGTGTGGTGTGTGTGTGTGGTGTGTGTGTGTGTGTGTACAAATCATCCGAGTTTAATTCCGAAATCCAACACACTGGAACCTGATTGGCCACAGAATGACCACCCCGACGCATACGTTATCACTCAGCAGTGTTCTTCCGCCACCTCACTGCACTTTCAGTGCCGCGAGGAAAAATTCGGAGTGCGTTTAAAAAATGTTATTATTTCCTTTTCTCTTTTTTTTTACTTTTTTTTTAAATTGCGTATTCCTGAAACTGTGTAACTTGGAATTGTGTAGGTCGGTGAGTAGCTGTACCGACCGTATTAAAAGAGGCAGTGTTTAGATTCCTAGTCGCGGAAATCAAGATTGTCAATAATTTAGAAAGAGCCGCCCTTACTGGGAGAATCACTCAAAAAGTTATTAAAAACTTTTCAGGCTTCCACGAATGTGTCCAAGTACCCGACTTTGTGTCTCAGTCGAAGTTAAAGACTTTGAAACACTTGTCGTTCAATGGAATAAGTGGATTTAATTTGAGAAAGTTTTAACAGTACAGGGGCGGGCATATCACCAGCTTGGGTAACAAAGCGACTGTGTGGCAAGTTCAGATATGTCTAGCTACTGCGTGCGTGTTACAAGTGTGACGAAAAGATACACATTCGTTACATCTTACGTTAGGATTTTAAGTGTATTTAGTAAGCCTGTCCACTTACTTCTATTTCACCGATAAAGTGGATTCAGTTGAATTTTATATTCATGGATCCGTGCATCATGAATCAGATTTAATAACTGTCCAACAAGATGCGACTGTATTCAGTTTATTATATTTCTGTAGGCAGCTCTACATGTTTCGGGTGTTGACATCCATTACCAGGAGCTCGTACAGCTGTAATTACAGCTTCTGGCACTGGTCAACCGGGTCTACTAACATCCGCTCTCGTTGTTCAGTTGGAACAACGAGAGCGGCTGATCGGGGTGGCCGCGCGGTTTAAGGCGTGGGTCTGCGTCCGCTCGTTTGCTAGATTTGGATGTTCGAACCCCACCGGGGTACATGGAAGTGTGTCTTTTGTGAGTGTTGTTTATTGTCGCATAGCGGTCTCTGTGTCGACCTGATCACTCGTCCAGAGGCGTCTTACCGAGTCTGGTGTGTCTGAGTGTGAATATGAAGCCTTGGTAAAGAGGAGGCCTTAGCCCACAAGGGACTGTTGGCCCTTGAAATAAAAAATACGGCCGTCAAACACAACAATTTTTTAATAATATCTTTCCTTCACTGATGACCATTCCATATGTGCCGACTTCTTCACTTCCACATACTACGTAAGCTAATAATTCTCATCGCTAGTCTCAATTCGTTACAGTCGAAGCCCATACAAACATATTTCAGAACTCGCCTGCCCTTGGTTCGATTCTTTTCCACCCACTCCTAAACTTCCCTTTGGCCATATTAATAATTCTCCAAACAGATGCAACACAAATCATTCTATTTATTATTCTGCAAGTTCACTGTACATGTTTCGGGTGTCAACCACAACCATCATCAGGACTACATAAAACTGTAACTACAGCCTCCGGTACTGGTCATTTTTTGTGCAGCTACCTCCCTCCGACGTGGCCAGACTAGCATGACCACGTTGGAGGGAGGTAGGTGCAGTACCGAAGGCTGTAGTTACGGTTTTGTGTACTCATGATGAGTGTGGTTGACACCCGAAACATGTAGAGTGTACTTGGAGAATAATAAATAGACTGCTTTCTGTTGCATCTCGTTGGACAATAATTAATGTAGATCAGCGATGTACGGAACCATAAACATAAAGTTCCCTTTGGCTCGTACGTTTATCCCTATGCTGAACTCTCGCCGTAGCGTAAATGTCACTACTTCATACCCTCTGACCTCAAAATTCGGATCACATGAAGTTCTCCCTCTTTGTCTTTGTTACATTCTGTTTACGGATAGCTCGACCATGTTAAACATAAATCGCTGTTACGGTCACCCAAAGGCAAAGTACACGGTGAATATAAAGCTGTCGTTGTGCACACCATCAAGGTATCTGGTAGAGTGAACGTACAGGTTCTTTCAGTCTTGACGTCGGTCCAAGATGGAAGTGATCAGTTTCACGCCCCAGCCGCTTTATCCACCACAGAAACGAACTGTATTGAGGCTGAAGGCAGGTTTATACTCGTACTTTTTACACCGTCCATTATTTTCACTGCAGCCAACATCACTTTTGAGGTAAACCACATTTGCTTTTACTTATGACCTTTTCTATCGTACCTTTCCACTGTTCATTGTTGGGTTGTAATGCTTTCTTAGGAGCTTATCTGTCTGCCTGCTGTTTGTTGCTGTGTTGTACGAAAGTCTGTCATAAAATAAGTGTACATGGAGCATAATTTCTTAACCAAGGAGCTTCAACTGATTGTGCTTACGTATATCGGGTGAATTTGTCGCCGAGCGATTATCCGCGAAGAGGAAACAGTTGGCACACGATGGCTGATGACTTTAACACATAAAGAGGGAACAGAAAAACTGGTCCAGCGATATGCTGAATGTCTCCGTTGTGGTGGGGACGTCGTAGGGAAGCAGTGGGATAGCAGTACAATTAAATCTGAACTGTTATTTTTAGAAGTTAGAAAATAACCCAGAATATATGCACTCTGATGTTACTTTCTGTCATGTTGTGAGAATGGATAAAGGAAGGACAGTGAAAAGAGTAACAGAGTGGAGACCAATTGTAGTAAGGATGGGTAGACTGAGGTTAAGATGAGAGGATGATGTCAGAGCGGATCTGGGAAAAATGAAGTTCGGAATTGGAGTAAGACGGCTATGGATAGAGAAGCGTGGAAGAGAACTGTTGAGCAGGCCAGAGATCACAAAGAGTCGTAGCGGCAAGAGCAAGAGGGTTCCCTTCTGACTGCTGCTCGTTGTACAGGCTGGGGATGTAATCGAATGTATGGCGGTCTCATCTTTTATGTATGTAATCTTGATCAGAAGATGGGACAGCTGGCTAATGTGGGTGTAACTTTTTTTCTTCTCTGGCCCTACAGCCCAAATCGAGCCGCTTCATTGTTAAAGTTCCTATATCGCACACAATTCGACACACACACCCGATAGGAGTCATCTGAAAGAGTAATTAGCCTGTCACAGAGGCCGCTAGCTACACAACAAACACAAGAGACTAACATCCATGCCCTCAGCGGGATTAGAACCCGGTATCTCAGCAAAGAAGCGGCTGCAGCCCTACGCTTTAGACCGCACGGCCACCGGGATCGGCCATGTTGGTGTACAGCCGTTTGAATTTTGTGACATCAGTACAGTGAACCATGTTTTGCATATCAATGCGTTTGAGTGTACTTCTGTCTAACGGACAGAATAGATACTGCAACTCAGATTCTGTGTAACTGTGAGAGACATAGGCTGATTTTGTAAACTTGTTTGGAAGTTAGCAAGTTATTCTTATTAAAACTTGGCTGCACTGCAAGTACGGACCATTTTAGGCTACGTGCTTCATGTCACTGACAGCTTAAACGTGATGCAGACCTAATTTAACATATAGAGAAAGGTATGAGCTGGTATGTGGTAATAGTGCAGTCCGTTCCGTTGTGATTAATTTGCACAAGGTACAGTAGGTCAGTGGTTCTGGACCTCATTTGGGCACAGGCCTCTTTCGCACCTGAAAAATATTTATGACACCCATAATAGAATTCTTACGTGTTTATGAAGGTAAAAAAACTAGACAACAAGGAAGTAAATTGGCCTTAATAAACTAATATACTGTTCCATAACGAAAATAGTCTTTTTCGAAATACAATTATTATGCTTGTTCTGATACGGCAGCAATTCAGAAATAATTGAAAGAATTAATGATTATTAAATAAAAACATTTACTTTAATGTAAATGTAGTATTATGTTTCAATTATCAGTTTTACTACATTTGAAATGAAAATTTCTTCCGAAACCCTTGTTACAAAATCGCGGAACCCCTGTGTTCGGTGGGACACCTTTAGGAAAACACAACTCCAAAGGAATTCAACAGTCCGGTACTACCTCCGTCCGTCAGTGCGACATTCAATTTTGGAACGAGTTTGAGGACTTCAGTAGCACAGAACTTACATGTTCATGAAGTATTTAATTAACTGTCTGCATGGAACATAAAACGTGGCAGTCGTTCAGTTTGTGTAGAAGTTCCACATTGTATATGGACCTCTGTAGAGTATTTTTTTACGTTTTGTTGACCTGCATCGCAGTATATTTATCTCAGTAATTAACCAATTTGATGCACACAATTTTTCTTTTACAATAAGTTTATTTCATGCCTCAACATGTTTCGAACACATGTGCTCATCATCAGGAGGTCAAAATTGCATTACACAGCCCCTGGTATCATCACACCTATAGATGTGATGATACCAGGGGCTGTGTAATGCATTTTTGACCTCCTGATGATGAGCACATGTGTTCGAAACATGTTGAGGCATGAAATAAACTTATTGTAAAAGAAAAATTTTGTGCATCAAGTTGGTTAATTACTGAGATAAAAAATCCGTAGAGTATTGTTTTTTCGTTCACAGGAACTCAGAATAGTTTCCGCGATTATAGATTATTAAGTTATTAAGTACGCGGTAGCGGTTAGGCTTCAAGGGGCGGTTGTGGAGATCTGCACCGTAATGATGACCAGCATGTCGCGAGATTTTACTCAGGATCTCAGGATTGGACACATTGTTGGAAAGACGTGAAGAAACTGTGTATAAGAGTATGAAGTGTGTTCAGGATACAGTTCGTTGGCGGGACCTTGTAAAACGGTTATAAATCTTTGGATGAATCATCCCCGTTGTCTTATATGTACAATTAAAGAGGGGTTCTTTTGAGTCAAAACAATTATCTTATGTTGCTGTCTTCATTTAAGCTGACAGCTTAAATAAAGTTAGCAACATACGACAGTTGTGTTTTGACTCAAAAGAACCCCTGTTTAACCGGTTATAAATCTTTAGATGCATCATCCCCGTTGGCTTATATTTACAATTAAAGAGGGTTTCTTTTGAGTCGAAACACAACTATCTTATGTTGTTATCTTTAAGCTGCCAGCTTAAATAAAGTTAGCAACGTAAGATAGTTATGTTTTGACTCAAAAGAACCCCACTTTAACTGGTTATAAATCTTCGGGTTTCCTAAGAGAGAAGCTTTTCGCGAAGCTGCCTTTTTTTACGGAGGGAGTTAATGATGTGTGTAGATTGGTTTTGTATTGACAGTGTGAACACAGCTGTAACCTCTGTGATCGCAGCAATTGATGCCGTCTTAATATAGCGAGACACGTGAGTGAAAACAGTGTATACCGCAGGAATCGCCGTGTTGTGTCTGTGTGACGTAACGAGACACAGTCCAATAAATACAAACATTGCACCTCTGCAACTTCTGGCATGTTTTTGCTTCAAGGTCATACAAAACTAAGACACAGGCCAGAGTGTCATTTTTAAATGTTGGTGATTGAGATTGATGACAAGCAGGCAGATTCCCAACCCTCACCCCCACCCCAACCCCCATCCCGCGTATTTGTCATGTAAGAACTATATGTTCGTTTATATATGTGTGGTAACTCTGTGCGCGCTGCACGGTTTATCCACAGTATACAAGTTCGGAACATATTCGATTTTATCGTAGTTATATTTGGCGTTGCCGAGCACGTAAATTAGGCTGTGTTTAATATACACGGCTTTTCCGGAGCTTTCCTTGAACCAGCCTGTGTCTGACTGGTTGTCTTTGGGACTGTCCTGTTACTCTTGGCCGTCGTGTTTGAACAGCGAACCAGTTGAGTACTAAACTTGTAGAGTGGAAACGGAATCTGGTGGCACAAGGCGACGCACGGGAGGAGAAGTGAAGGGGAAAGAGGCGAATGGAGTGGGTAGCCAAGTAGGCTTCAGTCTGACTCGGAACAGTCCATCCAGTGTTACTACAATCGTTCTCGCCCGACCCGCAC
>Ga0123357_10011034_pt1 | contig 11554 bp, 5 predicted proteins | sample TergutEmb28metaG_FD_89873 | JGI IMG/M metagenome (GOLD analysis project Ga0123357, IMG submission 89873) | Embiratermes neotenicus P4 segment gut microbial communities from Petit-Saut dam, French Guiana - Emb289 P4 | ecosystem: Host-associated > Arthropoda: Insects > Digestive system > Gut ...
CCCGAAACATGTTGAGCAACTTATAAAGAGCAACTTGTAAGGAGAAATAAATATAATACTAAGTGACATCTAGTTGGTTTCTTATTCCACATTGCTACCGTTGTGTTACGATTTTACACTTTCAGTACATACGTAGTTTAGTAGTCAGGCTTTCCTGAATAGTAAATGATGTCATGCCATGCTGTCTCTGTCTGTTGTCGTAGTTGTTGATATTAAACTCTGAACAGATTAGTGCCTCAACCGTAACAAGTGTAACTGCAAGAATTGTAAGACTGAAAAATAATTTAAGAAGTCATACCGCCCAATGTGAGTAAGGAGATGCATTTTAAGACATTGCTTCTGTCGATTGCGTATAAAAGTTAGGGATGTGGGAATTATGAAAATGCAACGACGCTTGTGAAACAGTCAGGCCTAGACTAGTCTAACGCTTATACCTACTTGACGCAGCGTCACATAATGAAAACTATGCATTTTTAACCTCCATCATCGTCGTCATCGAGCTAACTTGGAGTTGGGACACTTGTTGACCCGTTCCGGTCTCACACAACCAGAAGTCTAATGGTCTCCCCTGGTTTCTTTGTCTTTTGGCCTTTAGTTTCTTATTATCCTCGGTAATCTATTACGAGGCATTCTGTATATATGTTGTGACCAGTTTCTTCTGTATTCCTGTATTTTGTCCAAAACTGATGTTATGTTTAGTTCTTTTGCATTTTGTGTTTGTTTTATAATCTGTCCAAGTGTATCCTGCTGTTTTTCACATATATTTAATCTCTTCAGCTGTTATTCTTCTCGCGTCTCTTGCTTTAATGGTCCAATCTTCACTACCTATTACAAAGCTCAAAGGGCTATTGTATTGCATAATTTTTTTTATTGTGTTCTTTGAAGTTTTCTGTGGTCTAGACGTATTGTTTATAATACCTGTTATTTTCAAATAGTTATTCAGTTCGTTATCCACTTACACTTCTTTTCGAAAGATATCAAATTTCTTAAGTAGTTAAAGGAATTTATTTGTTCTATAATTTTGTTATCTATTGAAATTTTACTTCTGACTTACTCTCGTCCTTTAAATGACTCCAGTATTGTTTTCTCTACAAATGTAGTTAAACCGTGTTCTGTTATTATTTTATTTAATTTATATGCAGCTTTCTGCAACTTTTCTTCTTTGTTGGATACTAAAACTTGGTCGTCAGCAAATAACAGCCTTAACAGTTGCTGATTTTTTTGAAAGTGGAATTTATTTTATGTCTTCTTTCTTACATTTAGATATAATTTCATCTAAGTAAATATTAAACAGTAGAGGCGAGAGAGGTCAAACTTAGTATACCCCTTTATTAATTTCAGCCACTCTTGGTAGTTTTGAGTCAAATTATATTAATATTTTGTTTTGTGTGTATGCGTCCATTATTTCCTTTAATAATATATCTGGAATAATTCTAGATTTTAAAATATCAAATAAAATCTCTCTTTGCCTACTATCATATTCTTTTTCATAATCTATAAAAACAAATGTGTTTCCAAATAATATTCCCTTCGTTTTTCAGTTAATAATTTGAAGCAAAATGTTGGATCTCCCCACGAACGTCTCTTTCAGACTCAGTTTTGTGTTTCTGTCTTAATTTTCCTGAGTAACTCTGCAGTTTTATATTAAGAATTTTAGAGCATATCTTATAGCAGGTGTTTAGAATACTTATTCATCTGTAATTTGTAGGGTTTACTTAAAACTCTGGAGGGTCAATTAATGTTAACTTTAATCAGAAATATAACTGCAGCATTTTTAAATTAAAATATATGTACATTGATGAATATTTTTATGAAGATCGTGCATTTGAGAGCCTCAAAATTGAATAAAGTTGCGAATGTTGAAATGGTCACTGGTTCTGGTAGGTATAGCCATTCTGTCAGTTGCCGCCGTATGTGTGCTCATGAAGCACAAGCATGTTGTTTCTTGAGGGCCCAGTCCTCACTCAGCTGGTCAAGAAATTTTCCGCTTTGGACGGAAGTCTGAAGTACAGCGCTGTGAAATTTTAAGTTCTGGTAGCGGCGAATACAACGACTGTGATGTTTTGGTATGTGATGCTCCCTTTTTTTGTTTGTTCATATCTAACGAATTTCATAGCATCACACCCAAGAAGATCATAGCATTCTTCATCGTGTGTACAAGGGTCCTGACATGATCCTATCGTGAGCACGTAAATCCATTCCACATCTTCACGCAGTATTTTCTCATCTACATGTATGGCTAACCAAGTACATTAATCGGAATATAACTATTTCACCCTTGGAAGGCGAAGGCAGATGAAGTGCCGGGAGGAAGGGGGTGGTTTGTGAGAGAGATAACGTATATAACATGAGAACAGAAAATTTTAACGGTTCTGAAGGTTTCGACGGTTCGTACGTAAATATGAGCCGATTTGTACACAGTGTACAAAATTTAAAAATAGCCAGACACGTGTAAGCCTATAAAAACAAAGACCCACATTGGTTGGTTAGACGCCCAGAATATTCTCTTGCGCCCACAGAAAATGCACAGCAGAAAGGAATATACTTAGCGTCTCACGAGGCTACACTGTAAAAGGTCACTTTTGCATTATTAGTTTGCGACATTCTGTAAGCATGTTGAAATATTTCAAAACCAGTGCATTGATTTGTACAGAAATGTGAGAAAGCCGGGATAGCTCAGTCAGTATAATGACTTGGCTAGGGGCTGGGCAATCGAGGACTCGAGGTTCGATAATCTGTAAGGGTAAGAATTTTTTTGTTCTCTACACCGTCCTTGCCACCTGTGTGCCCAGTCAGCCTAGTTTTCAATGTGCAATAGGATTTATTGCTAAGGAGTAATGCGTCCGGAAGTACGGAGCTGATCATTGACCCTCTCTGTCTAGTGTCGAAGTTAAGAATGAATAGAGCTATACCTCCACTGCTTCTGCTCGTCTTTGTCCCAGATAGAAACAAGGGTCAAAGGATTTCGGAGTGTTCTGAATAGCATGGTACCGCCTTAGACATTTGAAGAGTTGTCAAGAAATGAGTGCGTGATGGGAGTTATAACTCGGTGTTTTCTTCTACGTACCTGGCTCCCGACACACTTCTGTTCCATCTCTGCCCTGCATAACGTTACCATTTCCATTGGCTTGCTACAACAATCGCCCACACCTAAGTGACATACTCATTTCCTTGGCGGTCGACCGTGGAACGAGGTTTTCCTTCAGCTTCCCCATTTACCTGGTGAAAAACATATCGGCCTACCTCCATTCACAGACATTTCAAACCTCCTCCACTCTGCCACATGGAATTGTAGCATGTTGGCTGGACTGGCTGAGGGTGGTCTTCTGTCCCGCGTTTTCTTCAGCCGGTACGTGATAGACATGGCAAAATCTTCACGCCACGTCGAGTTAGTTTTCTACGCGCATGACACGGGCATTATTGCCACGTCCTGCAAGCAGGCGCTGTTCATCGGCTACCTGGAGGCATGTTTTAACATCCTTGGGCACTGTTTGCGGAACTGGAGTTCGCCATCAAGAGTCTCGAAGAAACTAGGCAAAGTGGTACAGAGCGTGATCCCACCTTTTCATTTTGAAATATCTATTTCGTCTGCGTTTGAGAAATTTCAGATTTTCTCCATGGCACCCTCTTATGATGTAACCAGGTCTGTCCGTAGTGCGAAGTGATAAGATCTGATATGAAGATTGCGAGTACTGCATAACATACACGGAAGCTACGTGTAGGTATTGTTGTCGGTACATTGACAGCCGGACTGGGACCCACACGGTCTGCTATCCAATGGATAACGAGAGCTCTTTCCTCTCGGGCAAAGACGCCGGAGTGTGAAGCTGGCCACTTAGATCCGTATAGTGTCGAGATTAAGAATGGGTTGACCAATGCCTCCACTTCCTCGTACGCCTTCATGGTGTGCAGAGGGACTATTTGTATTTTACTTCACATAACTGACATATTTATGTATTCGATCCTTTGTTTAAAAGGTTTATATTGTCCCAGGCTTACCATTTCTCTCTAACCCACATGCTGCATTAGGACTGCTGCAGTTTTAATGTTGTTGATCAAAGGTACAGTTGACAAAATCTGGTCTCGGCCCAGACTTTTATGGCCATGTTCTTGTTTAAAAGACTGGACAATTTCACCGTTATATTTTAATGAATATTATCGAAATAAACACTTCGTAACTAAGCACCACGAAGCCTGCCAATCATCCTGTGTCCAGCCGGGTCGCATCACAGCTCATATTCGCAACTTGCATCTATGAGCCTAAATTTCAGTCGACTGCCTTATCTGAGTGTGACTAGTGATTATAAAATTTCCCCCTGTTAATCTTAACAGCACGTGAAGTAGATTGTTGGGGAGTGGACGTAAAGTTATCCCGGTGATTAATTACGTACCACACCATAAAGGAGTAGGGGGGAGGTAAAGCGTCAGCTTCATGTCGCGGCCACATTATTCTCGGGGTAGAAACGTAACATTTTTAATGTTACCGCGATCAGCTCCCGTTGATTGATTAGCAATTTGGCGTCGTACTGTGGAAATCACGGTTTGTATGTACGCGCCTGCAAATCTGCTGTCTCTCATATTTTGTGGCTTTCTGTAAAAGCAAATGTCGGGATAGTACGCTAAAATGGTCCACGACCGCCTCCTTCCACATCCTTTCCTACTTCTTACTAACATATTGTCTTATCCCGTGGCACTTTATGGCCTTAGCAAATTACGGCTTTGCTAAATATGCACATAATGAATAAAGAAATATCTAACCCAGGGGTGCACAAATATTCCATAAATCCAAGAGACCTTAAACTTCTAGGCGTCAGAATGGTGACGTGAAGCAAGTTAAATGTTCAAGATCCAAATATTTACGTGCCACCGAACAAAATTAGTCGCCGTAGCGAGCTGACGTCCGGGATTTGTGCCCTGTGGATCTTGTGTGTGTGTGTGTTTTTTTTTTTTTTTATTTCTGTGGACCGTGCATCGTATATTTGCGCAATAAGAGCCAACAGTATGCAGTATTTTACTCTCAATTTATTTCATCAATTAACCTTTACATGTTTCGAGCAGGTTTACTGCTCGCCATCAGGAGGTACATTTCTGTATATACAGCAATTGTTATGTGTCATGTATTTATCTAGTTATAAGTGAGTCTGCTGGTGTGCAGTGGTCCATGTAGATGGCATACACTCGTGTATTGGCTGTGACCTAGGCACCATCGTTGGGCGAGAAGCACACGTCCACGCTGTGAACAGCTTGCCTAAAATAAACGCCAAGCTTGGTGCGCTGTACGCGGAAATCCCCCTGACGGGACGCAGTAGCCATCAACAGCTTCCCTTGTCTGGATTATTGAACTGCATCGCACTCATAATATCCAGCACCAGTAAAACTCGCCTGAGCTATTTCCTTTGATTCCTTCGTAATTTAACTATTTAAAACGGGGTGGTTAATACATGTATCAGCTGCCTGCATGGCAGCCGGGTTTGCTGTATCAGTATAGTGATTGTCCTACGAACTGTAAGACCAATGAAACTGTGTTCAGTTTCTGGAACGTATAGTAGACTTTTATCTTTTCAACAGCGCCCACAGATCTTCTGGTTCCCACCAAACTTCCTGTTAATCAGATACTGGGAACCCTTTCTTCTGACCAGTTAGCTGCATCTAATGTCTCCACTCCCTCGTATGCCATTTTGCCGTGGTGTTTAATAGAGCATTTACTTTCACCCTGTCAACCGCTTTAAGGTTACAGAGGTTTCTATTTTTACCACAAAGTGTACTCAGGTGCCCTGTGTTTTTGTGAATAGACGTCGATTATTTCCCAAACCAGCAGTAACCAGCGTCTCTTGTCAATGGAGACAGGTTGCTTTCTGTGAGGAGGCGACGAGTTTTTACTCTACATGTTATGTGTATTGACTTCAGTCTTGGAGGGTTTAGACCTCGTTTCAGAGTTGTTGCGCTTCAGTGTTGACGTCGTCATGGCCGGGTTTGTACCCATTGCAGTAACGTTTAGGCGGCTGTTCTTCTTCCATGGCTCTTGGTTCTAATCCAGTCATCTTATCCAGCCGGCTTTCTGGGGTCTTCTGACCAGAGCATGCTGCTAACGAATTATCTTGGCCATTGTCACAGGTCGAAAATCCATTGAGCATTTCCTTGATTGAGAGTGGTTGAGACATGAGCACAGGGACCTTCACAGAATGTTTTGAGCCTCTGAAGTGCTGTTACCAAACTGTCTGCCGGCGGTATGACCATCTCTAACACACGGGAGGGCAGTTATGGGTCTGAAACAAGAAATAGCTAGGACCAGCGGAAACATCCACGCTTCTGTTTCGGATGTATTGCTAGAGAGTTTGAAGCTTTGTATGTTAAATTACCAAAGAGGAAATCCGTAAAATGTTTTTGTGGTTGGATTATAACATCATTAAGCTATACGTGAAACTTACATCTGTGCTTAATTAAGAACCTCACCCCTGAAGGAATATGGAGGAGTGGAGTTATATCTTCGTACATTTTTAGGCGCTTTCGCAAAACTGCAAAAAAGCGACTATTAGCTTCGCAATGTCTGTCCGTCCGTCCGCATGGAACAACTCGGCTCCCACTGGATGGATTGTCATGAATTTGATATTTGAGTATTTTTCGAAAATCTGTCTAGAACATTCAAGTTTAATTAAAATCTGACAAGCATAACAGGCTACTTTACATGAAGACCAATGTAAGTTTTTGATCATATATTGCTCAGTTCTCCTTAGAATGAGATATGTTTAAGACAAAGTTGTAGAGAAAATCAACACCTGCATTTTATTCAAAACTTTTTTTTTTTCTGAAAATCTGACCGTTTATGAGATAATGTGGAAAAATATGGTACAGCCAGACAGGCCACATGAAAATATAATAGTGCTCATGCACTTTGCATGCTGGACAACTAAGGCTACAGACTCTCTTAGAATATTTAATATTTATTGCTCTAGCTCTGCAACAATGGTTACTCGAACACGCCTCAATGTTACGTTTTAAGTACATACATTGCCTGTTGTTATGCCAGTGGAGTAATATGTTAAGTTGTGCGCACGACTACACCATCATACTTGCCGAGCACACCTCCACAAAGTAGCTTTATTGTTGCAAATAAGGCCCGTATGTAGAGATCTCTACACCACGTGCGCGCGTTAAGCTTGTAGTAAGATCTTAAGTTAAGTTCTCCTAAGACAACCTGAAGATGGCCAGTACAGGCCGAAACATGTAGTTGCCCATTATAGTCACTATATACACCTATTGGGACACAGTTGTGTTTGACTAAATACCATTTTTCTTGTGCGGATAGTTTGGCAACCGTTGGAAGGCCGGAGGTGGTCGTGACCCCGGTTCGGTCACCCCCTGGTCCCGCTCCTTCTTTATTTTGTTTATATTTTATTTCACTTTTTTTTACGTGGCCTTGGGCAGTAGAAAATTATCCCTGCCCTGGCGATTCAATTGCGCTCTGGCCGAGTAGGGTTTTTAGGGTGAGTTCTGGAGAGGTGTTGATGGTAGCAAGACGACCGGAGTGGGACGGTCGCTATACGGACTCATACTCGGCGAGAGCTTAATTGCATTGCCGGCTTACGGTTTGTTTTAATCCCGTAGTCTGGCCATGGACTGGCTACCCCCTCCTCCCCGGAATTGGGTAGGATTTGGCTTATGTTCACTTTCTTGGCGTGTGGTGTCAATTCCCATCGTTTCTCAATTGTATTCCATTTTACTTATTTTATTTTGTCTCTACGATTATTATTAATAACCCCATTATTTCTTTTTTATTCTGCTCTTGTAGCCTATTTATTTTGCCTTCTTGTCTTTTTTTATTGGTAGTAAAGTGTTCTTTGCAGTTCGATTTGGTGTTTTCTTTCGAGGGGAGATGGTACATTAGTAAGCTGACTCATGCAGGAGATCTCGCTTCTTCCCCAGGAACCCACATCTTACAAGAATTGCCAAGAGTTGCCGTGGCACCACAAGGGATATTTTGGTGGTAGCCCTGGCGGGCCATAACACTGTCTTGTTCAGCTTTGCATTGGATGGAGGTGAGTAGTCAGTTTCACAGCCAGGCCGCTATGTTTACAGAAAAGGAGCCCCAAATGCCCATTTATTGCGAGGGGGTTTGGTTTTTCTAGACACAGTAGAAAATGTAAAAATGTCTTGAACTCGTTGGGAATCGAACCAACATTTCTCAGTTTATTCAAACCCTAGCATAAGCACTATGCCTTCAAAGCTAGACCGGATCATGTAGGGAACAAATACATCGAAGCGTTTCAGAATTTGTCTGGAAACTGCGCTAACAAATCTAAATAACATTCATTATGAAATATGGAAAATAATAATTTTTTCCACCTGCTGTGTATGATTGTGGGACGCTTTTTAAGCGAAACATATAAATTACAAGTATTCACCTATTAAGTGCTGAAGCAAATACTTCATTCAAAGAGGACTGGCATAGTGGGGCAGTTTTAGGACATAAAGTGGAACTTTATGGAGTATAGGAGTAGAGGTCACCTGGTTGCCTGTTGTTACTGAAGTACAGAGTTTAAGATGCATCTGACATTGGTTCGTAGCTCGAATTGGGTCACATGGAGCTGTACCATCACTTATCCTTACGTCATTGATATATAATGCTTAATTAACACTTTGCATGTGATATGGTTGGAAATGTTTCTGATTTGAGGTTGATTATTTTCAGGAAAGGATCTTGTTCTGAGCCTTGGGTGAGGGGGAAAGAAGAGATTGTTCGGAAAGAATGTGACGAAATAAGTGAATTTACTTGGTGCACAATTTATCTCTTACCCCTTGAAGAGAAATAATTATTACATTTAGTGAAGTGTACAAGAAATGTGAAGTAGGATTGGAAAAATACGAAACATGATTCCTCAGTAATCTTTAATGCTTTGAAAATTATAGATAATAAATAATTCGGAAAGACTGGTTACCGAATATATTGGAAACTAGGAAGGAAAAGGCACGCTTGAAATCGAAACATGTTCAGAAACTTATCTTTGAGAAACTGTCCAGAAAACAAGTAATGAAAATATTTAGTGTATAGAGGATGTGTTTTAACACATAAGTTATTACAAGACAAAATAAGTAGGTAACTCAGTTTGCGCTGGAACGCTAGCGAAATTCTCGTCCGATGTTCTGACATTTTGATATGTGATGCATTTCTGTACGCGGAAAGTTGTCCGTGTTCACGACGTTAAGAATCTTGGTGATAGGAGTAAGTTGCATGATACAATGTGGTACTGTACATACTTCCAGAGCTACTTTCAGTGTACCAAAGGACTCTAAAACAACATGGAATACGTACTAAGTCAACACTGAGGCAAAAATATCGCTGAGAATATTCGGAGACTATTTTTTAAATGTCAGCTCAGAATTTACCAAATGTCAGATTTGTATGTGATTTTTTCACGTGCTAAGTTTAGATATTTAGTTACACTAATAATATAACCCATAATATCGGCAATAAAAGCACGAAGTTGTAGTCTTGTAATTAATTGTTCCTGACATACTGATTGAACTTTCGTAACTACTGTGTAAATAAGACGACCTAATATGAATTGATATAGAGGAAGTTTGATAACAGTGTACGTTGGTGATTAGTTTGTTCTTCTAACAATGTATCTGACGTGTGAACCGAATGTTGAGGGTTTAAACGAAATTATCGTCGAATCTGACGTTCAGGCCTAGTTTTTAAAAGGTAATAATTATGACAGTATGTTTATCATAGTGGAATATACCAGTATTGTTTTACATCGACATTTATTTACATTACAAGGCAATTAAGGAGAACTCCAAGAGTGTTTTGTTCAAATAAAGCGTATTTCAAGAACCCCAGAAGTAAATGAGAGTGTCACTGTTAACATCGACCAGTGCAGAACTAATGATGAGTGATAATCAACACCACCATCTCACTGCGGGGCCTGCAGATTTGAGGCGCAGTTACACAAAGTTGGATTTCACAGTAAACAACGCCAACGGCAGTCGTGAGAGGACCAGCTACAGTCGACAAACACCCCAACATCACCACCACCATCAGGTACAGTGTTGTTGTGCATTTGGTGTTGAAATAACATGTGCATGCTCTTAAACACTAATTGCTGACGGGGCTGGTACCCTGGGGGGGCAGGACACTGGATGCAATTCAATGCCCTGAGTTGGATTTCCAGTCCAATTTCTGTGCAGGATTTTCTGTTCATAAATCCATACCTTAATCTCTGCCAAAGAAGAAACTCTGAAAGTATGAAAAATGTGGTTACGAATCCAGTGACGAAGGCCAGGTTTAGCCAAAGGGTACAGAAAGCCTTCTCCCCCCCCCCCAAGAAATTAAGATTTACTCGCCATTGTGAAGATAATAATAATAATAATAATAATAATAAACGAAAATGTAAATGTGAAAACACACAAACATATGCAAATGAGAGAAATCAATTCTAAATTTTTTACCTGGTGTATTTTGATCATTTGAAACTAAATCCCACTCTTCTGTTGACTTAAGTAATTTTTTCCGTAACCACATCGTGGGGGTTTGCTTGTACACTGTAACTAAGGCCTTTTCTGTTGACAGGAATGAGAGTTGAGTCTGTCTTGCGTTTGAATGGAGCGAAGTTAGGTCTTGATTTTCCTGAGGGTTAAGAAACTTTGTCCAACCGAGGTTGTGGTAACTGGGACTGTGGAAGTAAGGTTTGCTAATTTTTACGTTTGTTCAAATGTGTTGACCTTATTGCTGCCTCGTAACCGTTGTAGAACTTCGTTAGGGGATTTTCATGTTAAATATTCTGAACAATTCTTCAGTAAAACACTGTCGAACTCATTCTTATATACTCTTATCAGTTTTTGCACAATATGATCAGGAATGTCAAATTTCAGCTTGTACGCTTCAAATTTGTCACGTTACAGCCGGTCAAAAAATTCTGTTTTTGCAATATTTCAGAAACTCTCTATCAAATGATTGAGTAGGTTGTCAGTGTTTTAGGAGTATTCTGGTACTTTCACTCAACTTCTGTATTAAGTTAAAACCGTCCGGCTCACCTTTCTAACTCATTCGGTTCGCACGAGACCTAATTTTCAGGGACTACCGTGGTTTGAGTTTGATGGGCTTGGTGAAGATGAACTGTTAATACGATTTTGCTGAGTTGATAATCTGAAGAATCTGTTGTGATTTTATTTTCAGTCACTGGGCGCTAATTAGTTACAGGTTTTTATTGCACACGATGAACGTAGCACGGTTCACTGCATATTAACCTTCAAGGAATAATAAAATGATATTGCCCGAAAGTTGGTAATACCGAGTATGTCCAATTTAATATTATTTATTTTAAAACTGTACCCCCGTAGAAACACTTATAAATTTCTAATCATGTGATTTGTCTGTTAATCTGGCCTAAATCTGGAGCGATGCACACGCGCGTCCTCCTCCTACGACAGTCGAAAAACTTGTGTGTCGTTCGCTACAATATGCGAAGTTAGATTCCCTGTTTCAAAATTACCCCTACTCTAATTTGCCTAACAAGTCTGATTGGTCCCCTGTAAATTTGACAGTCTCGTAATA
>Ga0123357_10011036_pt1 | contig 11553 bp, 8 predicted proteins | sample TergutEmb28metaG_FD_89873 | JGI IMG/M metagenome (GOLD analysis project Ga0123357, IMG submission 89873) | Embiratermes neotenicus P4 segment gut microbial communities from Petit-Saut dam, French Guiana - Emb289 P4 | ecosystem: Host-associated > Arthropoda: Insects > Digestive system > Gut ...
GGGAGTAGTTTACCTCCGGATTGTTTTGTCTCCAGAGGAATCACCTCGCCTGTGAGTGTTTCTGAACATTAGTTTTAACAGGGAGGGGTTGTTAGCACCTCGCCCAACCCCCAAGCTGGAGGGCCACCCCTCGTCGGCTGTCCGCGACTGCTTATTCAATTCATTCGCAGCTACCCTCCTTATCGGAGGCCGTTCCTCTATCCGCAACCTGAGGACGCGCCATGCCGTGGTGACAGGGACCCACTAACACAGTCCTCCATACTATATGACACGAATATCTACAAAATTATGGGGGTTATTACTTCCTTTGGACCCCTCAGAGGATCTACCGCGTACTGGCCCGCACGTAATAGAGGGGTTGAGGGGCGGTCTAGACACATCTTTTGGACACCAATGTGCACAGAAGCAGGGGCACGAGAGACACAGCTGTTACTGAACTATCTAAGTAAAAACTAACCAACTCTGTGAGAAGAAAAAAGCAATTGGAAGCATGTGAAAATATGGAGCAGACGTACTGGAACAAGCAGCACCGCAAGAGATGAACAAATTACTGGTTACTAATGCATTTATGTTACGAAGAACGGCGGATTATCTGTCATTAATAAAGTAAATGATAAAGCTTTAAGAGAAACATGCTCAGAAATATTCACATGGCTCAACACTTCTGGCCCGTGCGAAAGATGGATATGACGTGGTTAATAAGCGCTATTCGATTTACAAAAGCACATTATAATAGATGCGTTATAAAACAAAAGATTGATATTGTGAAAAAGAAACTGTTTTCTGATACGAACATGCGCAGCGAACGATATTCAATTGGCTGCATAAATGAACAAGAAATTTCGTGCCCCCACAGAAGATGCGAACTGAGAGTAGGAAAGAGCATGGATAAGAATTAGTGACTTTTGGGCACCACAAACTGAGACTGTGGTTGGAGCAGCAGGCAGACATAAATGGGTTTAGCACAGTAGATTCTGAAGTCCGCATGTGGACCCGAACCGTAACTACCCGCATGTTATTTCTGGCCACAACCTTACAAAACATACCACAATGTTCCTTTGTGTTATACATCTGTAGTATCCTCGGTCTTCCAGATATTCCATATTTCACCATCCATACATTCATCTTAACTTAAGTGCTGTGAAATTTCTCGAATATTTGAATTTTATAAATTTTATTAACCACTGTGACAATAACACGTCTTTCTCCACGTGCTTCTTCCCACCGTTCCACTAACCATGATTCATCACAATATGCCTTTTACTGTTCGCTTATATTGTAAATCGCTTATTTTCGATGCCACAGACTTTAAATGCACGTAAAGAAATTAGTGTTGCTTTTCAGGGTTAATCAGATGTATGAATTTTCTTAAATCTCTAAAGTACTGTAAAGTGCTGTATTCTGTCACCCTTATTAACGTTAAAGAAACCTTCGCATTTTGTCCACAGAATATTTAAATATTTGTTCTGATGCACACCATAAGCTTATATTTCTTGCCTTAAACATTTTTATGGAATGTTAATATTTATAATAATATTTTGTAATAATTTGTAAATTATTTCTGATCGAGACGCATGGTGTTTACTGCAAGCTAGAAAGTATATCCATAAAACTAGTCCTGATTAACTTCGTGACTGAAAGAAATTAAATTTGTATATGTGTTTGAGTTCCTTGCACATATTTCATGAAATTAACACGTAATGCAGAGGTTTCATTCCATGTGCTTCATCTTCTGAAGTACTGAAATCGTTTTGACTGATCTTGCTATGAGGCGGTATTAATTTATTTCATTTGGTTTAATGGGACTCTGACTCAAGGGAAACCTTTACTTCCTAAGGGCTAATAATTAAAAGATATTATACATAATGTACTAACAAAATCGTGGGTGTTAAATATGTTAAAGTTTGACTTTAATTTGTTTGCAATATGGTGAAAATGAAACGAACTGCTAGAAAGTGTCTTTGTGTGAAATTTTAAGCTTTCGAAGCTGTGAAGGTGCAGATTGCCCTCTTCTGGGATGTGAGGCCATGCAGTTTCGTATGTTAGCGACGTTTCGGACATTACATTCCAGAAGAATACAATCTTAAAATATTCCTTTACGTTACGTGGTGTAAGGCGCACTGGGATTGTCTTTGCACCTGCATATTTTTATCTTTAATGTTACCGCAATTTGCCTACAACAAAAGAATGATAACCATTCAAGGTCAGTGGTGAATGTGGAAGTCACGTACTGCGACACGTAAAACTTTTCTTTTTCCATATACTCTATTTATGTGTTTCATATGATTCATATAAAAAATCGAACGTTTTCTCGTTCAGATTTAACCCACTGGTTTTTTAATAACATCTCGTATCCTGTGCGTGTCAGGAAACGAATCTCAACGCTAGCGACAGTGATAAGTGTGATCGTGGCTTGTAGTGCAAGACCGCATTTCTTAAGCTACAAAAATAGGGTTACGTACGTGCAAACACTTCTGTACTTAGTATGCATACACTTGTGGACATTAGTCATTTACCCAGTGCTTGGGTAGTGGATGCTGCCAGCTTCCTCGGTTGGTGGTGAAGAAACAGTCCGTGCTGATAAGCCAGTGTTAATTTTTTCAGCATTCGGCATAATGTTTTCCCCTACACTTTCTTTTACCTGCATATGTTCGAAACCCTGCTGGGAAAAACGGCTTTGAGTGGGGGGGGGGGCGTTTCTGTATGTAATTTAAATGGATTTAAGTCCTCAAATAAAACCAGTTTTGTATATATAGCTGCAATTAATTCTTTGTGTATGTTTACATGATGTATAACTTTGAAACTGAAGTGTTTTAACACGCCCAATTTCCACAGTGATACCTAAAGTTTTGTAAAAATTAGAGAACATTCAACAAGTTCTGTATGAACTTTCTCAAATAAGATTGAAAAAATTCGTGTTTTATATTTTTGTAGCTCTAGGTTTGTATCTAGTTAATACATAGAATAGTGTTTGCATTACTAGGACATTAAGGCAGTGCTGTACAAACTTCGCAAATAACGGGTGTTCAGAAATATTGTGTCCCCTTGGTTTGAATAAAGTTTCTCGCTCTTTAATGGCCACAGTTTTTTCACTTATGAATAAAATGTAACCAACGCGATGTCTGTTACGGCATACAAAATATGACATCCGGAATTTCCTCTTAATATCCCCATCAGTTTTCTGTTAAAATGTTACTATTTTTTGTGATTATAAGGACGTGTCTGTTTTGGTTTTAAATTCACAGTCTGTCCTACATGTTGTAAGAAGGAGAAAAGAAACTATTACAGTTTCTACTCGACTCTAAATAATTTATATGCAAAATACCCCAACTATATATTACTATCTTTATGTAGACCAAACACACACCTGCTATCATGTAAGTTGTTATATGTGGAACTTTTATAGCTGTTGGGACTGGGTTCTTATAGAAATTTAATCCAATCAAAAGACCATCTTTTTTCATAATATAATTTGCTTTCACTTCACACCTAATTTCAAATAGAGTAACGAAAATTGATAAGAATTGTAGATATTACATTTCAAGTCTGTGATAGTAACTAAATCCCTCTCCGTATATGCGGAATACTTGTTTTCCCGTTATCTCTACTTCAAATACCCACCTACAGGCTGCGGTAGTGTTATTTGATAATTTCCGTATTTGAACTGTGTGCGTCACCATACCTACAACAGGCTGTAAGCCTATAAGATATTGTTAATATTGTTGTGTCGGCATGTGACTAGTATGTCCTAACAATGTCACAGTAGGACCCTAATTGGTACAAACTATACGAAAATTTCTTGCAAGGACAAGCTGTAGTATCCAGAGGCTTGTGGCGGCTCACTGGCCACCCGTTGCACTCCCCACTTGAATATATGCAGACAATCCAGCACATTTGTTTCGTCTTCCCACAATATTGGGAAAAGGGGTTTTGTAACCCGAATGTTTTTTGTGTGCCGTCTGTAAGGAGACGATGGCAGGGGTTGCGGTAAGATATTGTAGCTGATTTAGCATAACTGGGCTTGGAGCCTGAGAGACAGGGGGATTCATTCGACACTAGCCAGCCGAGCACTTCGTAACAGCGAAGGGCCTCGTAGAAATTAGCGGTTCTCCTGCACTCGTTTCCACAACCGGACTACTGCAGTTGTACCATTAGTGTTTATTAAACCATTAGTATATGGAGACTGTCGTGGGCTTTCACTCTTTAACGACACCCACCCACTCTCCAAACGTCAACCTACCATCTTCAGGGCAGTAACAGCTCGACTGCCTGCCTGTAAGGTCTCTGTCGCCTGGGGGGAACGGGGCCCAAGACCCCGTGATAACGGACACTACAAAGCACAAAACTGTTGTTATAAATTAATAAATTATGGAACGAGGTGTCTCAGGACGTAAGTTGCTGTGCTGCCGCTATCTGTCTGATTACCGTCGGTCTGAATAATTGATTTGTTTGTCTCCACATCTGGGGTCCAGACAACTTCCTGCCGAATGGTTCAGGTGGTCTGTGGCAGGAAATGAAGTTCCTTTTCATGTCTTTATTTTCTGCTGTAGGACAGACAGCTTATGTATTTTGTGCTGTAGCACAGGTAGATTCTGTATTTTGTGCTGTAGCGCAGACAGATTCTATATTTTGTGCTGTACCACAGACATCTATATTTTGTGCTGTAGCACATTCAGCTACTTTATTTTGTGCTGTAGCACATACAGCTTCTTTATTTTGTGCTTTAGCCCGGACAGCGTCTGTATATTGTGCTGCAGCACTTATAACTTCTGTATTGTGTGCTGTAGCACAGACAGATTCTGTATTTTGTGCTGTAGCACAGACAGATTCTGTATTTTGTGCTGTAGCACAGACAGATTCTGTATTTTGTGCTGTACCACAGACATCTATAGTTTGGGCTGTAGCACATACAGCTACTTTATTTTGTGCTGTAGCACAGACAGCTTCTGTATTTTGTGCTTTAGCACAGACAGTTTCTTTATTGTATGCTGTAGCACAGACAGCTTTTTTTTTTATTTTGTGCTGTAGCAAAGACAGCTTCTTTATTGTGTGCTGTAGCACAGACAGCGTCTGTATTTTGTGCTTTAGCACAGACAGCTTCTTTTTTGTGTTATATAGCACAGACAGCTTCTTTATTTTGTGCTGTAGCACAGAGAACTTCTTTATTTTGTGCTGTAGCACAGACAGCTTCTTTATTTTATGCTGTACCACAGACAGCTTCTTCATTCTGCCTGCAGATTGATAATTAGCACTTTCCTTATTTTATTTTATCTTATTTTATTGACTTCTCTTTTCGAGATTATGGCCGAAAACTTATCAGCTGTTTCATGGAATCCATTGCAATATCGAATCGAATAAGGAAATTAATTATTGTGAAAAGAGCTTATTTGTCATTATTAAAATGGAAGGAGTGTCATATAAAGTTCATTTAGGCTGTCAGCTCCGGAATCCACGGGTCCTATCGAATAGTTTCTTCTACTATTGACACAGGTTACAGAGCCTTCATCTTCTGTCGGTATCCACTCTCACGCAATGTAGGCCATATTTCTAAAGCCAAGAAAAACGGCGATAGATTCTGAAGAATAATTGCTACCTTCAGTTGTCACAAGTTGTCATCCGACGTGCCCAGTTGACGTCACGAAAGTTTGGACGTGTTGAGATACTATTATGGTTCTTGTCTGATAAACAAAGTGAAGATACGAATAAGAAGTTTAAGATGGACTGACGTGTCGAAATGTCGGACACTGGCAGGGATTTGGTATTTAAATTTTGGTTCCATACGGTAGCTTCATTTCTGTCTCGTCCTACGAAGCAGTGAATTCTGCTTGCTTCCCCGACTGCACTTAAACCACACATACCACAAGTTACGGTACGTGTCCCAACCAAAATGTTCAGAACAGTACTGCCAACCGAAATTTCTCGGATTCTTGTCGTGTGTAAATCGTTTCGCAAAGGTCCGACTAAAATCAGGCAGTTTCGGAAATAAAATGGGGGGTTAACGAAACACACCGTGTTCTATGGGCAACCGCTCAGCGCAGCCGGTACAGTGATTGGGCTTTGGGCTGAGCAGTCGGTACATTGACTGAGCTGTGGGCCGAACAACCCAAGATTCTTTGCTGGGCTTCCCTCCGTCGGCAAGAGGTCTGTTGCTTCTCCAAAGTGTTCAGGTCAGCTCTGAGTTCACACAGCATCAGAAGGGCCTCTTTCTCCGCAGAAACAGCGCAACGTGCATGAAATGGACTATAAGTCTCCATCTATTGTCAAGGTTACGTATAACTGGAGCCCAACCTCCTCTCCTCTATATGCCTTTGTTTCGTGGGCTATTCTATACCCACCTTAAGTCTTATGTATAATTTAAAATCCTTACAAGGAAGTCCGGAATAGATTTCTTTTTCGAACTGGAGGCATTCTCCCAAAATTTGCTTCAATAAACTGAGAAAAACCACGAAAAGGCAAGTCAGAATTTTCAGTATCCGGTTTGAGACTTGAAACCGGTACCTCCAGAACGTGAAGTAGGAATGCCACCACTCGGCTGCGAATTTCGGAGTTATCTGCGCTGAACAGATATTTAGAACTGCGGAATAAAGCATAACCCACATAATTGTCAATGGCGTGCTGGTGTCGAATACGATAGGGCTGCAGATGAAGGAAGTGACTGTCCACACACTTTCGGTGTCCCCTCTTTCAGTTCTGATTCCAAAATTTATTCACGTTTATGAACGTTTGAGCGACAGGATAAGAATTGGGCCCACGGAAGCAACAGTTTCACAGATTCGTGGTATCACCACAGCGGATTCCTTACTGAGAATCTCGAATTTTTTCTTGTGGTCAAGAACGTCATTACATTCACGCAAACGGAAGTTCATTGCCATGCTTACAAGAATCCGACACTTGTTATTATCTGGAGAGAGACTTTTCCAGTCCACAATCTCCTGTCCACCTCTCTAATATGCTGAGGTGTGCCATCCCCGTTGTGTATTTAAACTATATGGTGAGGTAAATTCAGTCAAAAACACAACTATGAATATATGGCTAAATAACAAACTCGCGCAAATGATAATGATGATGAGATCTCAACATCGACACGCGGTTTATGCATGTTATACATAACTCTTATAGCAAGAAAGTTGTCAAAACCTGATGATGGCCGCCACAGGCCGAAACATGTAGTTTTTCGATTACTAATAAACACCATCATTTAGCCATATATTTATGGTTGTGTTTTTGGCTGAATTTACCTCACCTTATGTCCTCCAAGATGCGTTTTGATATTATCCACCCATCAACGCTTACGTCTTCCAAGCGGTCGCTTTCCTTGAAGCTTCTCATCACAAGCACATATGCACTTATCTTTCCTCCCATCCCGTCCTTTTAAATCCAGTTACCCTAATATTTAACGCACAGTCCAAATCATGAAACTCCACATTATTTAGCAGTATTTATCCAGTTCTTGCTTCCTCCCCCTTAGACAGGATACCTTCTCCAGCATCCTATTTACGGACAGCTCAAGATATGTTCTGCTACCGCAAGAGACCTTTGCACAGCTGTGCAAAACGACAACTAAAGGCACTATTGTACAACGGATTTTCTTATAGCGATGGAATATGTTATATCAAAGCACCGTGCAAAAGAGAAAAAAGTCCCTACAAGCAGTCAATAGATAGTAGACTGTCTTGTTATGTTTCCTGACTGGACATTTGGCCAGTGATTTATGTTTGTGTGCAAATGTTCAGGTCGTGAAGGTATTGTCGAACTGCCTGCTGCCACGCAGGTACGGATGTGCTGCTCAAAAGTTATTTGTGTTTCTAAATGGCAAAGTGCAGGGCACAAGACTCTGTGCCGAAAGACTGCAAACATATTCCATATTAAAAATACTTTTCGTATCTTTACGTCTACAATTTTTATTTGCTAGTCTCGTTCCTAAATATTTGAATTCTTTAGACTTACAAAGAATTTAATCCCATTTCCTATCCTTATTTTGTGAGTTTGTCCTGAATATAACGGTAATAATCTGTGTCAGTCCCTAGCACAGTACACCGTTCCTAGAATTACTTAGAGATTAACACCAGGCTGACACAGTGACAGATCCTCCGTTCTGCAGACTTGTAATATTACGTAAAATTACATGCTCTTGATTTATCTCAGTATCTCCCTGACTTATCTACTTATGTTCTATTTGTCAGTTGTTTTATTTTCTTAAATGCCAATTCCTCAATCATATCCAACCACTCTTTTATAAAAAAAAACTGTTGTTATTTTTTGGCCCGTAAAAATCAACAAAATATATTCTACGTATTTCTTCCCTAATTATAACGGATAACTTACTGTGTCAACTTCTCGTAATTTCTGAATTTCTGCCTTAAACCAAACCACCCGGTTTCTTTGTCTTCAAAAAGCAGTCATTATGTCAGCAGCCACAAATATATACTAAATTTTCTCAGCATTTGCTTCTAAATCAACAGTTGTAATGACCACTAATAAAGCCTCTATATTTTTCTTTATCATGTATCTTCACCCGTTGAATTAACACCAACATTGTACAGCAGAATCTAATGCGTCCGAACCAATTTACGTCCCTTAAATTGGATTTTAAGTTGTGCAGATTTGGGCACGAGTCCTAAGACACAGGACGCGGTTCGCTGTTGCGTTGTTACGAACTCAAAAGTAAACTTTCGGGTTCTACGAAATCTGGAGAATTCTTGATCACCTAAGCGACTCTTTAAACTCTGACAGCATCTTTTGCGGATTTGGATAGTTTTCGTTTCTGCGAAAAATACTGCAGGTGAAGATAAAGGTAAGAATATTGACCTCTTTGCAGATTTGCGCAGTTATGGGAGGGGGATATTTGGAATAAGCAAACGGCTTATAGAATGCGATAAATCCAGGTGAGTCACTATTGTCTTTGAGGTCCTTATTGTCTTTGAACATTTACAAAGATACAAATCAATAAACAGGCAACCATCCTTAATACAGATTATTATAGATTAAGAACAACTGGAAGAGTTGGAATATTTCACTTATGTGGGTAGCGTGATAACAAGTTAGGCAAAGTTAAGCAAGAAGTACACCTGAAATTAAATCCAGGATTGTCATGACAAAAGCAGCACTCCACAAGAAGATTATTTTCACCAGCAAATTATTGAAGAAGCCAGTCAGCTCTACAATTGGAACAGCGATATGTGTGGTGTCGAAATCTGGACACATCGGAGAGTAGTTCAGAAATACCTGGAAAATTTTAAAATGTAGTGCTGGAGAAGGATGGAGCAGATCGTTTGGACCGATCGTGTGAGAAATAAAGAAGTAACCTATTGCATAGCGTCAAGGATGAGAGGAACATCCTACATACAGTAAAAAGAAGGATGGGTAACTGGAAAGGTCACATCTTAAGTAGGAACTGCCTTCTAAAAGACGTTTTTGAAGGAAAGATAGGGGGAAGGATATAAGTGACGGGAATAGGAGGAAGTAGATATAAGCAGCTACTGACTCTCTGAAGGAAAAAGGTTATAGGGGCATTTGAGAGAGAAGGCATTCTATCTTACTTGCGGAGAACTCGTTTTGGAAGAAGCTGTGGACCTATCGTAAGGCAGACTACAGGTTGAATGAAATCATCACGTGCTGATTCAATTACAGCAGAAATTCTTTAAGCGGGAGTTAGACAGTACGTTATGAAATTAAAAAATTTGCAGTAAGAAAGAATTGCCTCAACAGCGCAAGGTTCCACCTATTTATATGTTTACAGGAAGAGTGATAAAACAGACTCTCGTCATTATCGAAACCTGTATCAACTGTAATCTACGTATGAAGCTCCAGCCAGCTTTCTTCTGTCACAGTTTAGTTCTTACGTAGAAGATTTTGCTGGGAATCATCAGTACGGACTTCGACGTAACAAATCAGCTGCTAGGCAGTTATTTAGTATTGGTAAAGAACATGAGAAATACTTGGATTAAAATTATTTCATAGCGCAACAACCTGCAGTGGGCCAGGGCATCCTCATCATCGAGGGTACATGTTCACTGTCAGAAACACCACACTCGGTAGGACTCTTCTGGACGAGTGATCAGCTCGTCGCAGAGACTTCTACCTGACTACTCCACAGTCACAACAGGCAGACATCCACGCCCCGGCGTGATTCGAACCCGCAACCCCAGCAGGCGAGCGACCGCCGACCCACGCCTTAGACCGCGCGGTAACTGGGATCAGTTACTTGGATTACAGTAGGGAAAACAGTTGGGACCCAACAAGTGATCAGTAACAGGAGGGTGGGGAAGACTGCATGAGCGGGAGCTACATGATCTCTGCTTCTGAAGAGATGTGCGTCGTGTAATTTAATCAAGGAGGACAAGATGGCCTGGCATAATGACACGTAATGCGGAGAAGAGAAACGCTCACACGATTTAGTGGAAAACCTACAGGAAAGAGACAACTTGGAACACCAAGCTGCAGATGGCAGAGTAATGTTAAATAGAGTGATTTCAGGCTTCAGCCGCAGTGTAGTTGAGATCTGCGCTCTTCTGGGATATTGCACAGCGCAGAGTGGTAATTCCTTACCGACGTTTCGGAACAACTTATGGATCCTGTCTTCAAAGGCCAAGGAATTTCGCTTTGACCCTTGAAGCTGGGGGATAGGTTGTCCCGAAACGTCGGTGGAATTACCACTCTACGCTGCGCAATATGCCAGAAGAATGCAAATCTCAGTGTTGAATAGATGTGAAAGGAATGGAATGGGAGGGCGTGCAATGGATTCATCTGGCTTTGGACAAGGGCAAATGGTGGGTTTTTTGGACAACGTGGTGGACCTTCGTGTTCCATAAAATGTGGCAAATTTCTGCACTGTTTGACGAACTAATAGATTCTGAAAGCGTAGCCATCCACTTGGATTTAGTTACGCGAATTGCATCGGAAGTGTAAGAGTGCCATATTGGTGGACAGCCACAGTCAAGGTTACGCTAAAGTCTTCGCTTACCTTCGACAACAGGCTGTCCTATCATTTGGCACAGGAGTCAGTTTTATAATAAAAATGTCTGAGATAATAGTAAAAAAGGCTTGTTTAATATCAGTGATTTTTAAACCCAGTACTTGGTCGACAATACACCGCTTAGTTGGCGTCGCATATGAGTATGATTCGAGACTCTGCTCAGGTTAGACATCATTCTAGACTGTTTCGGTAGACGTCCTCTAAGAAGTGTAGCTTTAGGAAGATTGACGTTCAGCTAGGGGGCAATAAAATGGGGTGTCAGGCTGTGTGTTGGTCATGCAGATTAAAGAGAACTGATCATTTTAATGCGACAGGTTTGTGACATACTCTGGCAGTCGCAGTTTGTTCTGCATTTTGATGGTCTGTTTGTAACGTCAGCGCTTAAATATCAGAACTGCTCTGTTTTTGTGGCACAATTTACTTGTGTTCTGTGAGACAGACGTAGGATGAGCTGTCGGTACGTTTCTTCATTGCAGTGTTTCGACATAATAGTGTGTGGCCTGCAATAATGGCAGAATATTTGTGAAGCAAATCAGGTGGATCTGTGTCACCTGCTCATGTCACTGTGTTAACGCAAC
>Ga0123357_10011037_pt1 | contig 11553 bp, 10 predicted proteins | sample TergutEmb28metaG_FD_89873 | JGI IMG/M metagenome (GOLD analysis project Ga0123357, IMG submission 89873) | Embiratermes neotenicus P4 segment gut microbial communities from Petit-Saut dam, French Guiana - Emb289 P4 | ecosystem: Host-associated > Arthropoda: Insects > Digestive system > Gut ...
CAAAATCTAACTTCCTAACAATGCAAGCAGCTAGTTCATATGAAACGGTAGCTCCCTCCTACCAAAATCTAACTTCCTAACAATGCAAGCAGCTAGTTCATATGAAACGGTAGCTCCCTCCTAACAAAATACACGGCGTCACATTCGAATAGACAGATGTTCAACTCCATTTTTTTACGATTGCATCATTAGCGATTGTGTATAGAGTTAGTACGTCAGCAGTTAGTAAGTGCTCTGGATAAATTACCCGTATCTACTTTTTACCCTGTTCGCAAGGTCCCTTCATTGATCCGTATCCTGAGCCAGATGACTCCACTTTACACATCCTCATTGTACCTCCTTAAGATCCTCCTTCTTAAGCCATCTTACATTTTTAGGCTTATGTCTGCGTTTCTGTTTGGTCTAACCTCCTAACTAGTTGATGCATTTCAACAGAATTACAGGTTTCCTTATCTGAACAAAAATAATTTATTCCTTTTATATGCAAGTATAACAATTATTACAGTATATAATTTTCAAAACAAAGTGTTTCGATCTGTATAGGTTATCTTGAGGTTTATTCTGTAACGTACCGAGTTTTGCCTCAGCTAAAGAGCGTCTAGACCTGTAGGAATGGAAACGGCATTAACCATAGCTTGATGAAAGTGTTTACGTTTTTACATCAAAGGAAGCAGGCTAAAATGCAGTGGTTAAATGATCCAAACCAAAGCAGTGTAGATACTATAAACAATGTAAGACGTGAAGCTAGTAGATATTTCAGGAACAAGGAAGGAATATCTGGAAGCTAAAATCGATTGAGGTGAAACCAACAGTAAGATCAAAAATATCAGAGACTTGTATAAGGTCATCAGCCTAGAACTAATATATTAAAGAATGGGAAGGGTGATTTGGTTACAGACTGCCACAGTATGTTGGCTAGGTGGAGGAAAAATTTCTGTCGACTATTGAATGTACATGGAGTTAATGATGTTAGGCAGACAGAAATACATTCAGTACAGGCACTAATGCCTGAGCCGGGTGTCTTTGATTTTGAGATGGTAGTTGAAAAGCAAAAAGGAAACAAATCACCAGAAAAGATTAAAACAGGGTGTAGGACAATTCGCTATGAGATCCATAAACTTATTTATTCTATTTGGAATGAGGAGGAATTGCCTGAGGAGTGGAAGGAGTCGATCATTTTACCTGTATATAAGAAGGGCGATAAAACAGACTGTAGTAATTATAGGGGCTTATCACTTTGCCAACCAGGTACAAAGTTTCATCCAACATCCTGCTGTCAAGGTTAACTCCATATGCAGAAGCAATTATTGGGGTCATCAATGTGGATTTGAATGCAATAGGTTAAATACTGATCACATATTCTGCATTCCTCAAATACATGGGAATACAATGAAGCAGTGTATCAGCTATTTATAGACTTCAAGAAAATTTATGATTCAGTTAGGATGGAGGTCTTGTGTAATATAGTCATTGAGTTTGGTATCCCCATGAAACTGATAAGGCTAATAAAAATGTGTCTGACTGAAACATATAGCAGAGTCCGGGTAGACAAACACGTTTCCTGTTTAAGAATGGTTTGAAAGAGGGAGATGCCTTATCGCTATTGCTTTTCAACTTTGCTTTAGTGTATGCTATTGGGAGGGTTCGGGTAAACCAGGATGGCTTGAGATTAAATGGTACACATCAGCTTCTGGTTTATGCTGATGTTAATATATTGGGAGGAAGCGTACATACTGTACAGGAAAACGCAGAAGCTTTAGTAGTTGCTTGTTAGGAGACTGGACTAGAATAAATGCTGATAAAACTATGTACATGGTCATGTCATGAGATCAGAATGCAGGACGAAGTAACAAGATGAAGACTGATAATAGTTCCTTTGAAATGGTGGAACAGTTGAAATGTTTGCGAAACCCTAACGAATCAAAATTCTGTTCAGGAAAAAATTAAGAGCATATCGAAATAAGGGAATGCTTGCTATCATTCGGCGCAGAATCTTTTGTCTTCCAGTTTGCTGTCCAAGATTATAAAGACTTAGATATACAGAACTATAATTTTGACTGTTGTGTATGGGTGTAAAACTTGGTCGCACACATTAAGAGAGGAACGTAGGGTGAGGATGTGTGGCAGTAGGGTGCTGAGGAGAATATTTGGGTCTAAGAGGGACGAGGTAACAGGAGAATGGAGAACATTACATAATGAGGAGCTTAATGATCTCTCTTCGCCCAGTTTTGTTCGGGTGATCAAATCAAGAAGAATGAGACTGATGAACATATAGCAGGGATAGGGGAGAGGAGAGGTGTATGCAGGGTTTTGGTGGGGAAACCTTAGGAAAAGAGACCACATGGAAGATCCACGCTTAGATGGGAGGATAATATTAAGATAGATCTTCAGGAATTGGGATGGGGGTCATGGCCTGGTTTGATCTGGCTCAGGACAGGGACAGTTAGCGGGCACTTGTAAATGCGGTAGTGAACCTTTGGGCTCCATAAAATGCGGGGAATATTTTGACTAGCTGACAAGAGTTTAGCTTCTTCAGAAGCACTGTTCTGAGAAGTAAGTGTTTTACTTATAGGTTGACGGTTGGTGATGTGTGTGTAGTGAATTGTGTTGCCTCGTCGGTGGTGTGTTTTCTTAGGTTTGTGTTCTGTTTTTAGCTTTGTGTGAGTGTTGTGTTAAAAATCGGTTTTTTTTTGTGGTGGTCTGATTATCGTTGCTAGCTGTACTAGCGTTTTAAAAAGTTTATATTAGCAGTTTAATTTCTTCCACAGAGGGCGCATTCCCTCACATTATTTGCTGCAGCCCAACACTTTGTTACGGCTCGCGCCATGCAGTGGTGCAGATGTCCCTCAATCACAAAGTGTGATCAGTGCCTAATCTTCCTTTTCCACCATCTTGACCCTGGCAATCCTGAGTTTGTTCCTGGATGTGTTAGTCCCACCATGCTATTCCTAGGACATTATCTTCAGATAGGTCATAATTTTTTCTTTCTACGTCCTTCCCCAACTGTCATTCACAGCCATCTTGAAACTTCATACTTCATAAATCATGTAAAGTAGAACACAAAGTGTGGTTACGTAATTACAAAATTGGTGGATTTTTCATCCGTGACATAAGCACATAGATTCCCACAGCGGTGTTGCTCAAGATGCAAGTCGTCTGGGATGTTTCTCCTATTCGTCTGTTTGGCTATAAACATGAGGACATTATTCATCTTCGAAACGACGGCGATTATTTACCAGTCGACAAGTAGTAATGTCCAAGAACGCTGGAGTCTTCATTTAATTTCCTGACCATACTGAAACGTGAGGTTAAACCAGAAATTTTGGCACATGAAATACATGAGAATAATAACAGGATACATTTGGACAGATTACAAAACAAATGCACAAATTGCAAAGGAGCTAAAAATAATACCAATTTTGGACAAATTACTGGAATGCAAGAGAAGCTGGATACAACATGTAAATAGATTGCCCAGGGTAATGAAACACTACTCCCCAACTGGCAGTAGGAATCATGGAAGACCTTTAGAGAGACTTCTGGATACGTGAGACCGGAACGGGTCAACAAATGGCCCAACTCCATGAAAGATATATGATGATGATTATTATTATTGTGGCCTCACGTTTCTCTCTCATCCTGTCATCCTGAGGGTGTCACTGTGTTAGCAACTGTTAGCTTTCTAACTACACATGTTACAGGATGGTACTAGTTTTACTGATATAATGCACATCTCAGCACGCACAGCAATGAATGGGATTAACGTGTAATTTTTCAAAAATCTTCATTTGACCTATTTCTCTCCCCCCCCACCCCGCGCCCAATAGAAGGTGTATGTCGCTTCTACGTATACTGGACTTTATTAACTTCTGCAAATGTTATCGAAAAATTTGTTAAATGAGATGCATATTTAATGATTCAGCTTGTCAAGAAATTCTCCGCCATGTATGGAAAGAGACATTGGCAGGGGTGCAGAAGTTCTGAGTGCCAAGTCGCCAGGGTCGAGTAAATGTTGTGCCGTGTATCCTGAGTATGGAGCATGCTTCATGTCACGCGTTTATAGTCTAAAATGTTCAGGTGGCCCACAGATTTTTACTGTTCCCCTCTCGATCTTTCTGTTTGTATGAGCTCGACACTATATCCTATCCGTTCTACCTGTATCCGGTTTTCACCTGCACATTTCCAATTTTCTTTGCGTATGGTACAGCATTTCGTTTGCATTAATTTTATCTGGTGAAGTGTGGGCACACTTTGTCCAGTTTCCTGCTGCTCTCCCTTCCAAAATCCTAATAGTTTTGACATCCTCGCTCCTCTGGGATGTCAGCGTTTATTGGTGGCCACCGACGTTTCGGGACAACCTGTCGGCCTCATCTTCAAGGAGGAAATCTGAAATCCCCCAGTTATTTTTCTCCTCGCGCCTCAAACACTCATAATATAAATTAATCCTTTCTTCAAACGGACCAGTTTCCATACCCACGTAAATAGATCTATCGAATGGAAGTAGAAGGATCAAGTATTCGAGGAAGGTTGTAGCTAGATAACTTAATGTAGCCTGCTGCAGGAATCAAAGTACTTAATTTAATTGGTGTTTCGATATACAATAGAATTCTACTTACCGGATTAGTTGGGACAGCGCGACAACCGGATGTGCAAATATTCTGGAATAAAAATGCAGACTCTCCTCTGTCGTCTACTTGCTTTGAACTAGAAAAGTAGCGACTGCGAAATTTGAAGTTTCCGTACCGAAACATTCCGGAAGACCAGAATCCTCAAAGTAGTTATTGTTATTAATATATTCGATACATGGTGGTGCACGTACATGTTTTGTGCTGTAATATTGGTACTCCTTTATTGTATGTTTGTAATATTGTGTTCCGCGAGATAAAGAGTCTCAACCATTGTGCTGGAGTAAATTCTGAGACCTACATGCAGTGACTGTACTTCCTCAGAAGGGACGGTAGGAGCCGAAATAAAGGACTTGTTAAGCCAGAACAGACATTGACTGAAGGAGGAAATCGTTCTGGTGGGAGTGGTAAATGAAGCGTCCATGAAAACAGTTTGCCAGTGAGACATCACAGGTACACATTTGAGCACGCGACTGGTTTGCAACAGCTGCCAGACGTGGGGTGGCCCACCCGCGTCTGTAATCATGAACCATGGGCCAGTGCGGATTCGAGGCCCGGATATTTCTTTAAACAAGTTCCCCCCATTTCGTTACAAGTTCAGCTAGTCTCATCGTCCCGAGTAGTTTAGAAAAGCGTGATGTTGAAGTGACGTGTAGATGAAACAGTTCCCTAAACACTTCGCTCTCCAACGCGTATAACAAGAACTTACATCTTTCCTTGCAGAGAACATTTTGTATATGCAGAATGCTGAAGTCACTTGACACAAGAGAACATTTAGACTTCGAGTGTCAATTTGCTCCTGTGCCCCCCCCCCTGTGGACTCTACATAAATACACAGGCCTGCATGCATGCATACATCCGTACGTACATACGTAAATACATACATACACACGTCCACACGTGCATACATCAATACATATATACACACACACAAATGTATACTTACATATACGTGCTTACATGGTTACGAATATACACACAAGGCAATAGACATGCATGTATACATGCATAAATGCATGCGTACGTACATACATAACTAAATAAATACATACATTTATGCGTATGTGTTAGAAAGCAAATTGCTCGGGATATGTGAGCTTAGCAGCCTGCTAAGTTTAAAGATTCAGGAACTCCGTGATGCAGAACAGTCCGTCTCTATTAGACAGACGAAAGGGTTGCCCGGTACAAGGAAATATCGCTGTTTATTTTTACAATGATACGGAGCACAAAAATAGGTATAAAATACTTAGGCAACTGTAGAGAGTTTGCGTGCTAAACAAGATGTTATATGCATTAACCACTAGACTTAAGGAGGTTAAACGCTTTCATCATAATTTGGAGTTTAAAGCTTGTGTTTTTGTCACAGTAATGTCCCTTTATCACGAAAATGCAGTTAACTCTCACAGCGTGGGTGGAGTCCATTATTGCGACGACGGTCGGGGAAAAGCATATAGTTTATATGAAGAAACACGAGTCTGTCTCACTGCGGGGGCCCTTGTTTGCTGGTCACCGCTTATTAGGTGTTTCGTTTATAGCGAACTTGAAGTCAAATTTATACACAGCGCTAACCACACAGAAAATAACTATTATCTCACACGCACAAAACACGACTGCACTTCATCCCATTGTAATTTTAACCGGAATACACTAGTTACCGGTCAAAGGGGAGGGTGAAATTTTCCGATAAATAACAACTTCCAAGGTCAACTGCAAACTCCGCAGTCAGTAACAATACAATGTTTACACTCTGTGTTTATGAAATGGACGTATCGCCGTACAGATATCGCCGTCTCGTCACATGCTGTTTGTACCTACTTTTAAAATAACTTTGGGTTTGAGGACTCATTCGACAAAAGCCCTACACACAGGTCTGTATAAAGTTCCGCAGAAGTCCCTGCGAGGTCGTAATGAGAATGAGATGAATAGGGTATTGGCTCTTGCAGTGTTAAGATTTATATAGCCTGAAGAGCTGCATAGCGCATCACGTCTTCTGTTGTCTCTGACATGGCAGTACTTCTTAAGTGGCTTTAGTGTTTATCAGAAAACGTTTGGGTAGGCGGCAAATCTCTTGATTGCCGTGGGTTCTATTAGCCCTTGCTGCGTGCTGAACGCATTGCTGGGCTTGTGATGCCTTAGCCGAGGTCCTTGGCTTGTGCTACTGAGGACTTCTGCTGCAAGTGGCAATGTGTGGCATCTGGGGTAAAAGCCTAGACATATTTGCACTGGGAACTATTCCTGCTGGCTGAAGAAACTCTCATCTGGAAATTGGCCCTTTGGGAGGAAAACTGGGTGAATGGCTGGGGACTCACCCCAAAGAGGCGATGGTTGCACTGGCCAGTGCAATTTTGGTGGGGAGGGTCATTTCGGTTTAAGGTTTCGTTGATGAACAGCGGGTTGTCTCTCGTCTACACTTATTTTCTTCTTCTGTGACGCTTTGGCCATAGCCTTCCCGTTGCCAGGCTTTGGCTGCAATATAGTATTTACGAGGTCAGAATCCCTCCCCACGCCCAACCCTCAATCTGGAGGTCCACGGTATCTCTTCGTCCGTCACGTCGCCCAAACCCTGTTCAACCCAGGTGGCCCTAAAAGCAGCTAAGCTATCGCTGACATAGCTGTCGGGTACTCTGGTGCACGCTACCTTGCCTTGCTAAATATGCCATCGATCTGTTACTGAGGAAAATCACGGATAACGTCATTCATAATAAACACTAATCCGTCTGTCAACTTGGGCGTCTTCTTAGAGCGGCCTCTACGGGCCTGCTGCAGTTTGGCCAATAGCGGTAACTTCAGACAAACGTGTATTTTGGTCGGCACAATTACCTTCGTACTGGGTTTCCGCATCAGCGAACTGCGTGTCGTAATTCAGTCAGGCAATTTCTAGGATTTTTGGCCCTCACAGGTAGCTTACTGTACCGACTGGACCTATCGCTGTTGGGACGTACAGCCATTGAAACTGCTATGTAATTCGGAATGATAAACCCGTACTGCAACATGATGGCACATGAAGGCATACAGCTACTGTACAGGTGCCGCCAAGCACCGAGTTACGGACAGATGACGTGCGCCGTAATGGAGCGAACTGCTCAGTAGCCAGCGCTTTTCTTATTTTCATTGTACATAAAATAGTATTAACACGAGTTTTAAAAATGTTCTGTAATCTTGCACCACACTTCTGTCAAATGTTATATCAGCGATGGTCGCCGACGTCCTGATGCGATGTGGTGACTTCAGTGGCATTACTTTCAAACGAAGTTCGATTAAAAAACCGAGGCAATTACTACGAAAGAAAACGCAGCTCCTTCGATATTCAATTCTTTTGTCGATGAAAGCTTTATTACTTAATTTTCCGGTGCAATAATATTTACAACACATGCCTATAATGAGAGTTCAAGGGCTCACATTTATTTAACTGCATCATGAGAGAGACTGACGCCAATTAAGTCTCTTATCGGGAGTTATCTCAATAGGACGGAAGGAAGCACGACATGTCACGTGACCTGATTAGCGGGACACACGCATGCGCCTTGTACAACAATACAAGTAGAGGTGCGCTCTCGTGTCAGTTCAAAGAACTAATTGACGGCGCAATAGCAGCTGCATGGCGGGATACGTGCTTGAAGAAATACACATTCGTCATCATTGTCGGAGTAGAGGGGTGTAATAGAACAATTAGCGCACTTGCCCCATTATTTAAATTATGAGACTACTGAAGCCTGTTTTCAGGCCATAATGACGCGGGTGACGTCTCACGTTCGGCACATGAACAATTTTTCGTAGACTCTTCCGGCTTTGCTTGTGCTGTTACAGATGGGAATACAATAAATTGTAGCTGGGTTGCACAGTTGTGTCAGTGTACATGCATGGGACTGTGTATGTGTGTATACATGTATAGTTGGGTTATTATTCTTCATAATACTGTCATTTTAATTTATGTGTTCTTTAATGCGCTTATGTGTTAGGTTAGAATCTGTAGAAACATTTAACAGATGAACATTTTAGAGCTCACAATGCTGCAATACATGAAGTGCTTACCCTGAAAAGGTGCAGTAGTCTATACAATACACACAACAATATGAAAAACTTGAAGGCAGTGGAAACAGGAACGCGCCATGACTCAGGCGGCTAGTCGTCGGCCTCTGCTTGAGCACTGCAGTTGGTATTATTGATGTCAAGTAATTGACATAATTTCTGACGCCACGTTTAATAAAAACCGACTAATTGCTTCCAGCGTTGTAAGACAAGTCACACACGGACATTACGGTACCATAAACCTGCATTGGCACACACGGACATTACAGTCCCATAAAATGAAACAAACAACGTACAATATGAGGCTTCACTTCCGTAACTCCAATCGTTTGCCTGCAAGAGACCGCGCAGACGGAGTACTGATATTGAAAAGCCTGCCGTTATTAAATTACACCTGGCCTGAAGAGTTAACAGTGCTTTTAAGATCCTAATTACTCTGCAGCGAACTGGCATCTCTATAAGGTTTCCTCTTCTCCCTTTCCACCCCATCTCTCTGTCATAGATATATTTACATGGCAGAAATTTGGGCTGTATATTTGCGTGTTCCATTTCTGTGGAAGAGTGGTGAGGGTAAATAAATTGAATTTGATAATGTGTTCAAGTTTTCATGTTAAAGTTGCTGAGTTTTAGGACTACTAACTTAGTTATGTCATGGCAGTTCTGCACTAGGCCTATGTCTACGTCACAGAATTAACTAAACTCGTGGCAGGTACACAAAACGGATTAACAAAACCCGATACTCTGCGTCGATCACAACTGAACACCAACGTGGGAACTTCATATAACAAACTTTGAATACAAACTGATTTGTTTGACGGAAAGTAATTTCATTCGTTTCATCTTGAGCGCTGTAGTTTCAGTACTGAATTCCCTACTGAGGACACACTAGCCCTCATAGCAGTGGCGGACTGGTTGCTAACAGTCTCCATGTTACGGAACACATGCCTTGTTTAGAACAATGTTTCTCAACCGCCGGGCCGCGGCCCGGTATCGGGCCCTGGCATCAATTGTACCGGACCGCGAGAGGTTCTCCTGGAATTTGTCATTTTAGTTTTCTAAGTAATTTTCATGAATAAATGTTTTATAGTGGAAATATTCCGAGGAGAAAAATATTCATGAATGTGTCGAGAAACTCAGACCCAGATGTTGGCCTGAGGAAACTAAAATATGCTACAAGATTTCATTAGTCCAGTGATTGATAACTAATTTAAATGTAATTTTATATTTGTCAACATGCCACACCATATGCATAAGTGTACTAATACTCTTTATGATTATGCTATAATTAATTAATGCTTATGTTAGTTTAATGTATGAACTTAAAAAAAATGGAAAGGTATTTATGAGTAAATTTGTTGGGACCGGGCCGGCCCTCGTCTTATGAAAAAAGAATTTACCGGGCTGCGGTCTCACAAAGGTTGAGAAACACTGCTTTAGAAGCATAGCAGTTCTGGTGTTTAAAGAAACTGTGCAAGAAGAGCGTCCCGCTCTACCGTTACACCAACTATCTACATATTTCCTCGATGTGTGTTATTATGGCTACTGCCCTTGTAATAGGCCTCCTAAGAAAGGGATATTTACTTAAATAAAAATCAGCATAGAAACGGCAAGTTGGGATGTTAGTTAGTTAGTTAATTAGTTAAGCTTCAGAGGCTGTGCGTCCTGCACGAAGCACAACCAAAGCCCCTGCCATTTAAATATTTTGTCTCAATGCCATAAAAACTTTCAGAGAAATAAAGTATGTCTTCACTAATTCTTTAAATAAGCAATAAATGATTTTTGGCCAGCTTCACGCTCCGGCCACTTTAATCCCGGGAAAGAACTCAGTGAGTAAGAGCCTTTGTGATTCTGGACGATGTGGGTAGCTGTTCTTTATTTTTCATCGGTCAGTACGTTCTAGCATGTGTTCTACTGCCAGCTGAAGTGCTGAGAATGCTGGCACAATCTGACCGGGTTTCTAAGTATCCTTTCCGGCGATAAACAGTGCAAAGCAATTCATCGTGATGTGGCTGCCATTTCAAAGACGAAAGTTTTCCTGCCGGCCTATAAACAGCAGGCTTGTTGTGCAGTGAGAGGGTATGTTAGCACATTAGCAGGGGTCGAAGTCGCCAATACCTTAAAGCATTCGTCAGGGACATCCCTCAGACCGAATTGGTGCGTGTTTTTCAAAAATATCAGACGTGTACATACATCTGTCAAAGCACGTGGGTGGCCCTTTCTAACATTTATGCACGCTACAGTAAAATATGAGAAATGTATTTTACTATAAAATATATGATTATGCTCATTGTCCGCAGCAGGTACAGCTAGTTTATACGAACCGTGTATTGTTGAGACTTTGCTGAAGGAAGGCTGGAGTTACTTACTGATAATCAGCATTTGTCTGTTGTGGGTATTGGTCTGTGTCACACGTATCTCGCTGCACCACGGCTGGAAGGTCAAGAGTTACAATGAGCTAAACCGAAACTGTCTTTATTCTGATACAAAAAAAGGAAAACGCATTTTTATTACATTTATGTGCTATTTGTCTCCAATTTCGTGATCGTAAATCTCTTCTTCGGTTATTTCTTAATTATGATACTTTTGTGCGTTTTCTGGCCCTTTCTGTACGTTTGTGAGACCGTACATTATTAGAATAGACCGGCCTCGTGGTCTAGTGGTCAGAGTCTCTGACTACTAATCATGAGGTCCCGGGTTGGATTCCCGGTTCTACCGTGGGAATTTTCCCTGAAGGGGAGGATTCCCGCGGTGACCATGGTTTGGGTAGGTTAGTAGAATTTAGGTTTAAGGGCCCTCCTGGCACTACTTCCTCCTATATCACCACTCACATCATCGGGACAACGTAACCGCGCCTCATGGGCGTCCCAACCTCAGAAGTCGGTTACACTTCTGCCATGCC
>Ga0123357_10011040_pt1 | contig 11552 bp, 12 predicted proteins | sample TergutEmb28metaG_FD_89873 | JGI IMG/M metagenome (GOLD analysis project Ga0123357, IMG submission 89873) | Embiratermes neotenicus P4 segment gut microbial communities from Petit-Saut dam, French Guiana - Emb289 P4 | ecosystem: Host-associated > Arthropoda: Insects > Digestive system > Gut ...
ACCACAATACAGTTTTAAAACCCACAGCAAACCCTCACAACCATACAGCTATAAAACTAAGTGAAATGTCTCACAACACTACAGCTACAAAGCTAAAAGCAACTCCTCACAACAATACAGCTAAAAACATACAAGCAACTCTTCACAACAGTACAGTTATAAAAATAAAAATTATAAAATTACCGCTACAAACCTAACAGTAACACCTCACAACAATATAGATATAAAACTTACATCAACTCTTCACAAATATACAGTTATAAAACTAAAAAAACTCCTCTCAATAATACAGATTTAAACCAAAAAGCAACTTCTCACAACAATACAAGTGTAAATTAACAACTCTCAACTATACAGCTATAAACTTAATAATTCACAATAAAGTTATAATTTTAACAACAATTCCTCACAACAATAAAGCTATAAATCTAACAGCAACTACTCACAACAATGCAGCTATAAACGTAACAACAACTCCTCAAAACAATACAGCTTTAAACCAAAAAAAATAATCAAAACAATACACTTATAAACCTAACAACAAATCTGCTCAACAATACAGCTTTATACATAACAGCAACGCCTATAAACAATACAGCTTTAAACTTAACAGCAAATATTCACAACAATACAGTTTAAACCTAAAAGCAACACCTTAAAACATACAACTATAAAACTAACAGAAAATCCTCACAAAAATACAGCTATACACCTAAAAGCAACACCTCGCAACAATAAAGTTATAAACCTAACAGCAAATCCTCATAATAATATAGCTTTAAAAATAAGAGCAAATCCTCTCAACGAAAGAAATCTAAATCTAAGAACAACTACTTACAACAATACAGTAATAAATCCAACAGAAACTCCTCACAAAAATACAGCTTTAAACATAACTGCATCTGAACACAATTCATCTATAAACATATCTGAAATTCCTCACAATCATACAGCTATAAACCTAACAGCAAATTCTCACAAAATTACAGCTGAAAACCTAACAGAAAATCCTCAATACAATGCATCTATAAAGCTAATAGCAACTACTCAAAACAATACAGCTATAAACCTAAGAGCAACTCCTCACAACATTACAGTTATAAGCCTAAGTTCAACCACTCACAGCAATACATCTATAAATCTAAGAGCAAATACTCACAACAAAACAGCTCTAAAACTAAGAGTAAACACTTTCTACAATACAGAACTAAACATAACCAAATACTTACAACAATACAGCTATAAAATTAACAGCAATTACTCAAGACAATAAATTTATAAACCTAAAAGCAACTCGTCACAGCAATACAGTTATAATTCCAACAGCAAACCCACACAACATTACAGCTCTAAAAATAACAGCAATTCCTCACAACAATACAGTTATAAACCGAACAGCAAATTCACAAAATACAACTTTAAATCTAACAGGAAATTCTCACAATCATACAGCTATAAACTTAAAAGCAAATCCTCACAACAATACAGCTTTAAACCTAAAAGAAATTCCTCACAACAATACAGGTACAAACATGAGAACAAATCCTCATAAAAATACAGTATAAACCTAACAGCAAGTACTCACAACAATACAGCAATAAATCTAAGAGGAACACCTCACAACAATACAGCTATTAACTAAAAGCAACTCCTCACAACAATACAACTACAAACCTAACAGCAAATCCTCACAACGTTACAGCTATAAACCCAAGAGCAACTCCTTTAAAATACAGCTATAAATCTAACAGCAAATTTTCGCAACTATGCAGCTTTAAACCTAACAGCAACTCCTCACAACAATACAGCTATAAACCTAACAGCAAATCCTCACTACAATACAGCTAAAAAATTAAGTGAAACTGCACACAAAAATACAGCTATAAAAATATCAGCAAATCCTCACCACAATACAGCAATAAAACTAAAAGCAACAACCCACAACAATACAAATATAAACGTAATAGCAAAACCTCAAAACAGCACAGCTATAAATCTAAGAGCAAATTTTCACAACAAAATAGCTATTAAACTAACAGCAACACCTCTCAACAATACAGCTATTAACAGAACAGCAACTCCTCTAAAAATAGAGTTATATACATAACAAACCAAAACGATACAACTAAAAACCTAACAACACACAACAATATAGCTATAAAATTAACAGCAACTGCTCACAACAATACAGCTATAAACGTAAGAGCAACTCCACACAATAATGCAGCTATAAAACTAATAGCAACTACACAAAACAATACAGCTATAAACTTAACGGCAAATCTTCAAAACAATTCAATTAAAAATTTAAAAGCAAATGCTCACCACATTACAGCTATAAACCCAAAAGCAATTCCTCTAAAATACAGCTATAAACCTCACAAAAAATATTCAAAACTATACAGCTACAAACCTTAAAAGAACTTTGCACAAAAATACAGCTATAAACCTAACAAATCCTCACTACAATACAGATCTAAACCTAATAGCAACTCCTTTTAAGAATACAGATATAAACCAAACAGCAACTCCTGAAAACAATGCAGCTATAAACTAACAGCAAATCTTCAAAACACTACAGTTATAAACGTAAGAGCAAATCCTCACAACAATACAGATATAAACAATATAAAACTACTCACAACAATACAGTTTTGAACCTAACAGAAACTCCCATCAACATTACAGCTATAAACGAAAACAAATCTTCACAACTATACACCTATAAACCTAAGAGCAAATCTACATAAAAATAAAGCTATAAAACTAACAGCAACTCCTCACAAAATTACAGCTATGAAACTAAAAACAAATCCTCACAAAAAAACAGCTATAAACCTAACAGCAAATCCTCTCAACAATACGGCTATAAAATTAACTGCAAATATTCACAACCATAGAGTTTAAATCGAACAGCGACTACTCACAACAATACAGTTAAAAACCCAACAGCAACTTCTCACAACAATACAGCTAAAAACCTAACAACATATCTTCACAATACATCCATAAAACTAACAGCAACTCATCACAAAAATAAAGCTACAAACATAAGAACTAATCCTCACAAAAATACAGCTATAAACCTAAGAGAAACTATTCACCACAATGCAGCTCTAAACCTAACATCAACTCCTCAAAACCATACAGCTATAAAACTAAGAGCAAATTCCCACAACAATACAGCTATAAATCTAAGAGTAAATAATTTCATCCATATAACTATAAATTTAACAAAAATTACTCACTACAATACAGCTATAAAACTAAAAACAACTCCACACGACAATACAGTTATAAACCAAACAGCAACTCCTCAAAACAATACAGATCTAATCCCAAAAGCAAATGCTCACAACATTACAGCTCTAAACCTAACAGCAAATCCTCACAACAATACAGCAATAGATCTAACAACAACACCTCACAATACAGCTATATAACTAACAGCAAATACTAACAAAAATACAGCTATAAACCTTAGAGTAAATACACACAACAATACAGTTATAAACCTAACAGGAAATCCTCACAACAATACATTATAAGCCTAAGAGGAAATTCTCACAAAAATACAGATTTAAACCTAACAGCATATCCTCACAACAATACAGTATAATCTTAACAGAAAATCCTCACAACCATAGAGCAATTATACTAAGAGCAACTCCTTACAAAAATACAGCTATAAACCTAAACATTCCTCACAACAAAAAAGCTACAACCCTAAGAGCAACTCTTCACAACAATACAGCTATAAACCTAACAGCAAACCCCTCACAAAATAAAGCTATAAACCTAAAAGCAAATTCTAACAACTATACAGCTATAAACAAAAGAGCAAATAATCACAACAAATCAGCCATAAAATTAACAGCAAATATTCTCAACAATACAGCAATCAAACTAACAGAAATTCCTCACAACAATACAGCTATAAACTAAGGACAATTCCTCACAACAATACAGCTATAAATCTAAGAGCAACTCCTCACACCAATAGAGATATAAATTTAAGAGTAACACCTCACAACAATACAGATATAACATTAACAGCAATCCTTCACAACAGCACAGCTATAAAACTAAAATTTCGCAACAATACAGCTATAAACCAAAGAGCAAATCCTCACAACATTACAGCTAAAAACCTAACAGCAACCACTCAAAGCAACGCAGCTATAAACCTAACAGCACCTCCACAAAACAATACTGCTATAAGCCTAACAGCAATTACTCACAACAATACAGCTATAAACCTAAGAGCAACTCCTCACTTCAATACAGCTATAAACCTAACAGCAACTCCTCACTACAATACAGCTATAAAACTAAGAGCAAATCCTTTCAACAATACAGCAATAAACGTAACAGAAAATACTCACAACAATACAGTTGTAAAACTAACAGCAAATACTCTCGAAAATTCAGCTATAAACCTAACAGCAACTCCTCACAACAATACAGCTATAAACCTAAGAACAAATCCTCACAATAATACAGCTATAAACCTAACAGAAACTACTCACAACTATGCAGCTATAAACCAAACATCAACTCCTCAAAACCATACGGCTATAAAACTAAGAGCAACTCCTCCCAACAATACAGCTATAAACCTAAGAGTAAATACTATTATCAATATAGCTATAAACTTAACAGCAAATTCTCACATCAATACAGCTATAAAACTAACAGCTCCTCCTCACGACAATACAGCTATAAACTTAATAGCAACTCCTCACAAAAATACAGCTATAATCACAACAGAATATGCTCACAACATTGCACCTCTAAACCTAACAGCAACTCCTCACAACAATACAGCTATAAACAAAACAACAACTCCTCACAAAACAGCTATATACCTAACAGCAAATACTCACAACAATACAGCGATAAACCTAACAGCAAATTCTCGCAATGAAGCTATAAACCTAACAGAAAATTCTTACAAATTTACAGATCTAAACCTAACAGCAAATCCTCACAACAACACAGTATAAACCTAAGAGCAACTCGTCACAACAATACAGCAATAACACTAACAGCAACTCCTCACAACAATACAGGTATAAACCGAAAAAAAATCCTCACAACTATAATGCTACAAATCTAAGAGCAACTCTTCACAACAATACAGCTATAAACCTAACAGCCAAATCCAAACGAAATACAGCTATAAACCTAACAGAAAATCCTCACAACTATACAGCTATAAACATAATATCAACCCCTCACAACAACACAATTATAAACCTAACAGCAAATATTCACAAAAATACAGCTATAAACCTAACAGCAATTCCTCACAACAATACCGCTATAAACATAACAGCAACACCTCACAAAATTACAGCTATAAACCTAACAGAAATTCCTCACAACAATTCAACCATAAATCTAAGAGCAACAGCTCACAACAATACAGCTATAAACCTAAGAGCAACTCCTCACAGCAACACAGATATAAACCTAACAGTAACACCTCACAACAATAAAGCTATAAACATAAGAGCAACCCTTCACAACAATACAGCTATAAAGTTAACAATTCACAAAAATACAGCTATAAACCTAAAAGAAACACCACACTTCAATACAGCTATAAATCTTACAGCAACTCTTCACAACAATACAGCTCTACCCCTAAAATCAACTTCTCTCAACAAAACAGCTATAAGCATAACGGCAAATCCTCAATTTCATACGGCTTTAAACCTAACAACTCACAACGATACAGATAAAAAAACTAAAAACTCACAACAATACAGCTATAAACTTAATAGGAAATCATCACAACAATAAAATATATAAATAACAGCAACTCCTCGCAACATTGCAGCTATAAACCTAAGAGAAATTCCTTAAACAATAGAACTATATACCTAAAAGCAACTACTCACACCAATACAGCTATAAACCTAACAGCAAATTATCACAACAACGCAGCTCTATACCTAACCACAACTCTTTAAAACAATACAGCTATAAACCTAACAGCAAGATCTCACAACAATACAGCGATAAACCTAAAAGCAGCTCCTCAAAAACAATACATCTATTAGACTAACAGCAACTCCACACATCAATATAGCTATAAACCTAACAGCAAATATTCAAAACACTACAGTTCTGAACATAAAAGCCACTCATCACAACATTTCAACTATAAAACTAACAGCAAATCCTCACAACAATTTAACTCTAAACCTAGTAGCAACTCCTAACATTACAGCTAAACAACTAACAACAGTTCCTCAAACCAATACAGCTCTAAACCTAACAGCAAATTCTCGCAACATTACAGCTATAAAACTAAGAGAATCTCCTCACAACAATAGACCTATAAACCTAAGGGAAACTCAACACAAAAGGCTATAAAACTAAAAGCAAATCCTCACAAAAATACAGCTCTAAACCCAACAGAAATTCCTAACAAAAATGCATCTATAAACCCAACAGAAATTCTTCACAACAATACAGCTATAAACGTAAAATTATTTCCTCACAACAATAAAGCTTTATACCCAACAACAAATCCCCACCACAATACAGCTATAATTCCAGTAGTAACTACTCATAAAAAACAGGTATAAAACTAACAAAAATCCTCACAACAATACATCTACAAACCTAACAGCAACTGCTCACAACAATACAACTCAAAACCTAACAGCAACTCCTAGCAATACAGCTAAAAACTAAGAGTAACGCCTCACAACAATACAGCTATACTCCTAACAGTAAATTCTCACAACAATAAAGCTATAAACCTAAGAGAAAATCCTCACAAAATTAGACCTAAAAACCTAAGAGCAACTCATCACAAAACAGCTAAAAACTCAAAAGCAAATTCTCACAACAATACAGTTCTAATCCTAACAACAAATCCTCACAAGAATACAGCTATAATCTTAACGGCAAATCCTCACAACAATACAGCTATAAATCTAACAGAAACTCCTAACATCAATAGAGCTATAATACTAAAGCAACTCCTCCTAAAATACAGCTATAATTCTAAGAGCAACTCCTCACAACAATACAGCTAAAAACCTATCGGAAAATACTCACAATAATAGAGCTATAAACTTAACAGCAAATCCTCACAACAATACGGCTATAGCACCAACAGCAACTCCTCACAACAATACAGCTACAAACCTTATATCAACTCCTCACAACAATACAGATCTAAACTTAACAGCAACTACACTCGCCAATACAGCAATCAACCAAACAGAAACTCCTCACAAAAATACGGCCATAAACCTAATAGCAACTCTTTACACCAATAGAGCTCTAAATCTAATAGCAACACATTACAACAATACAGCTATATACCCAACAGCAAATCCTCACAACAATGCAACTCTAAACCTAACGACAAATTCTCACAACAATACATCTATAAATCTAACAGCAACTACTCAAATCAATACAGCTAGAAACCTAAAGCAACTCCTCCAAAAATACAGTCTTAATTTTAAGAGCAAATCCTCACAACAATACAGCTATAAACCTAAGAGCAAATCCTGACAACAATACAGCTCTAAACTCAAGAGGAAATCCTAACAACTTTACAGCAATGAACCTAACAGCAACTACTCAAAACAATACAGCTTTAAAAATAACAGCATCTCTTCTCAACAATACAGCTATAAACTTAACAAAAACTATTCCCAACAATACAGTTATAAACCTAACATAAACTCCTCACAACAATACAGCTATAAACCTAAGAGCAACACCTCACAACAATACAGCTATAAAACTAACAGCAACTCCTCACAACAATACATCAATATATTTAACAGCAACAACTCACAAAAATACATCTATAAACCTAAGATAAACTTATCACAACAGTGCAGCTACAAACCTAACACCTCACATCAATACAGCTATAAATCTAACAGCACCTCCTCACAACTCTACAGCTATAAAACTTACAGAAACTCCTCAAACAATACAGCTCTAAAACTTACAGCAAATCCTCACAACAATACAGCTCTAAACCTAAGAGCAACTCCTCACAACCATATAGCTAAAAGCCTAACAAACCACAACGATACAGCTATAAACCTAACAACTCACAACAATACAGCTATAAACTTAATAGAAATTTTTTACAACAATGCAGCTATAAACCTAACAGCAACAACTAACAACTATACAGCTATAAACCTAACAGCAACTCCTCAAAACAATACATCTATAAACCTAACAAGAAATTCTCACATCAATACAGCTCTAAATCTAACAGCTACTCCTCACAACAATAGAGCTACAAAAGTAACAGCAACTCCTCACAGCAATATAGCTATAAGCCTAACAGCACCACCTCACCACAATACAGCTATAAACCTTACAGAAACTCCGCACAACCATACAGATCTGAACCTAAAGGTTCACAACAATACATCTATAAACCTAACAGCAACTCCTTACAAAATACATCTATATACCTAACAGCAAATGTTCACAACAACACAGATGTAAACCTCACAATCCACAACAATACAGCTACAAACCCAACAACTTACAACAATATAGCTGTAAACTTAACAGCAACTCCTTACTACCCTACAGCTATAAACTTAACAGCAACTCCTCATAAAATTGCAGCTATAAACCTAACAGCAACTATTCAAATCTATACAGATTTAAACGTAACAACAACTCCTCACAACAATACAGCTCTATTCCTAAGAGCAATTCCTCACCACAATACAGCTATAAACCTAACAGCAGCTCCTCTCAACAATACAGATATAAACCTAAGAGCAAATCCTGGCAAATTTACAGCAATAAACTTAACAGCAACTCCTCCAACAATACAACTATAAACCTAACAGCAACTCCTAACAACAATGCAGCTATAAACCTAACAGCAACTTCTCAAACCAATACAGCTATAAACCTAACAGCAACTCCTCTCAATACAGCTATAAACCTAACAGTAACTACTCACAACAATACATCTATAAACCTACAAGCAACTCCTCAAAATATTTCAGCTATAAACCTAAGAGCAACTACTCACAATACAGCTATAAACCTAACAGCAACTCCTCACAACCTTACAGCTATAAATCTAAGAGCAAATCCTCACAACAATACAGCTATATTCCTAAGAGTAACTCCTCACACGAATACAGCTATAAACCTAACAGCAAATCCTCACAACAATACAGCTACAAATCTAAGAGCAACTCTTCACAACAATACAGCTATAAACCGAAAAGCAAACTCCTCACAACAATACAACTATAAACCTAACAGCAAATCCTCACAACAATACAGCTAAAACTAACAGCAACTCCTCACATCAATATAGCTATAAACCTAACAGCAACTCCTCACAACCATACAGCTATAAACCCAACAGCAACTCCTCACAACAATACAGCTTTGAACCTAAGAGCAACTCCTCACAACAATACAGCTTTAAACCCAACTGAAACTCCTCACAAAAATACAGCTCTAAACCTAAAAGCAACTCCTCACAACAATACAGCTATAAACCTAACAGCAATTCCTCACAATTCAGTTATAAACCTAACAGCAACTCCTCACAACAATACATCTATAAACCTAAGAACCCAAAACAATACAGCTATAAACCTTACAGCAACTCCTCACAACATTACAGCTATAAAACTAGCAGCAACTCCTCACAACAATACAGCTCTAAACCTATCAGGAACTCCTCACAACAATACAGCTATAATCCTAACAATAAATCCTCACAACATTACAGCTATAAACCTAACTGCAACTCCTCACAACAATACAGCTACAAACCTAACAATAACTCCTCACAACAATACAGCTATACACCTGACAGTAACTTCTCACAACAATACAGCCCTAACCTAATAATAACTCCCCAACATTACTACCAATATATCTCTATCTCACGGTGTGCCACTTTAATCCCGTCCCACACCCCAGAATATATTTCCCTCCAATTCCAATAGCTCTGTATTTAGTTCATCCAAACTTAATTTACCCATCTAACCACCGAGCCCACCTGTGACCTTGTCTTGACCCAAGGATCACTGTAAACACTCCCGTCCTCCCGCTGTGCCCCACATTTAACGCACTGCCTCACGCAACACAATTTGCAACTACCTTTTTTCAGTAGCGCTGTAAATTCCATCCACTATTATTAGCATTCCAACTGCAAGGTCAGTACACATTTCTTGATGCTAGTAGCTGGAAATTCAATCTAGTTTCTTGATTTCTTTATTTCTTCCATTCGGAAGACATTCGTTTCCAGTGCCGACTTCTTTATGCCTTCCTGAACTTCGTTCTATTCCCGCATCTTATAACAGGCGTGTCACATCCCGTGGCAGGAACACTTCCTAAGCAGGACAGTCTTCGAATATTTGATGAAGTAGTTCTGACGTCTTCATCGGGGGAGAAAATTTGCTTTAAACTGAGTACGCACGCAACGCACACACACACACACGTTCACTTGCGTCACTAAGGACACTTTTTATACAAAAATAGAGTACGCCGGTGTTTTGGTGTCATGTGTTGAATGGGGTGAGTTTTGGAACTGTGTACCTGTAGGAGCGTCTAGCTGCACTCAAGTACCTCATACTGTCCAGGAGGAAAGGGTGGATCCTGCAGCTATCAGACGCCCTGCCTTCGCCATACACAGACCTCAGCCTCTGGAGAGTCTCTTGTTAGGTCCTTACTCTCGTACTGTGTTGAATGTAATACGTGGGTCCGGGAACGAAATGGAGCCAACTCTGTTCTACTGAGAACCGCACAGACGTACTTTCAATGTGTCTTATTCAATCGTATCTACGCAAAGATGAATTCTAGTTGGTTGAATGTACAGTTCAAAAATCAAGCAGAAGTACCGTGCAGAATGTCAGCAACACATAATAAAGAGTTAGCCAGGGTCTCAGAATTAAATTTTACCGAACCCAGAACCCCGCGAGAGGAAACCCAAACTGTCGGTGTTACAGACATTAAAATGCGCATTTCAAACGTTGCTAAGTAAGGATCTGTATCTTAGAAGGGCCTGAAGATGATTCTATAAGAATCGAAACATGTTGCCCTAATACAAAAATATACATAATAAAGTTTCGTTGTGTTTGACTGATACGTCATTGTGTATTTCTGTAACCGCAGACCGCCCAGTTCCTCCTTACAAGCCAGCGCGGTATCTCTGTAACCGCAGACCGCCCAGTTCCTCCTTACAAGCCAGCGCGAAATCTCTGTAACCGCAGACCGCCCAGTTCCTCCTTATAAGCCAGCGCGGTATCTCTGTAACCGCAGACCGCCCAGTACCCCCTTACAAGCCAGCTCGGTATCTCTGTAACCGCAGACCGCCCAGTTCCTCCTTACAAGCCAGCGCGGTACCTCTGTAACCGCAGACCGCCCAGTTCCTCCTTACAAGCCAGCGCGGTATCTCTGTAACCGCAGACCGCCCAGTACCCCCTTACAAGCCAGCGCGGTATCTCTGTAACCGCAGACCGCCCAGTTCCTCCTTACAAGCCAGCGCGGTATCTCTGTAACCGCAGACCGCC
>Ga0123357_10011041_pt1 | contig 11551 bp, 9 predicted proteins | sample TergutEmb28metaG_FD_89873 | JGI IMG/M metagenome (GOLD analysis project Ga0123357, IMG submission 89873) | Embiratermes neotenicus P4 segment gut microbial communities from Petit-Saut dam, French Guiana - Emb289 P4 | ecosystem: Host-associated > Arthropoda: Insects > Digestive system > Gut ...
CTCGTCCGTCGGCAGGAATTCATGCAGCGGCGGATCCAGCAAACGAATCGTGACAGGATAGCCTTCCATCGCTTCATAGATGCCCTCGAAATCGCCCCTCTGCGTCGGCAGCAGTTTCGCGAGCGCTGTGATGCGCTGCTCGGCCGTCTTCGAGACGATCATTTCACGGATAGCCGCGATGCGGTCGGTATCGAAAAACATATGCTCGGTGCGGCAAAGGCCGATGCCCTCGGCGCCGAATTTGCGCGCCTGCGCCGCGTCGTGCGGCGTATCGGCGTTTGTGCGGACTTTCATCGTACGATATGAGTCGGCCCAAGCCATGATGCGCTCAAAATAGCCTCCGATCGAAGCCGGCACGGTCTTGATGGCTTCTCCGTATACATTGCCCGTGGACCCGTCGAGCGATATATAGTCGCCCTCCCTGTATATCTTTCCGCCGAGCTCGAAGCTCTTTTCATCAGCCGAGAATTTGATATCGCCGAGGCCTGATACGCAGCAGGTACCCATGCCGCGCGCCACGACCGCCGCGTGGCTCGTCATGCCGCCGCGCGCCGTCAATATGCCTTGCGAGTAGTGCATGCCCTCGATGTCCTCGGGAGACGTTTCAAGCCTGACGAGCACGACGCTTGCGCCCTTGTCTTTTACCCATGAAGTCGCGTCGTCGGCAGTGAACACTACCTGTCCACAAGCCGCGCCCGGTGAAGCCGGCAGGCCGCGCCCGATCGGTACGGCGTTTTTCAGCGCTTCAGCGTCAAACTGCGGGTGCAGCAGCGCGTCGAGCTGCTTCGGGTCAATCATCTTCACGGCCTGCTGCTGGTCGATCATCCCCTCGTCTACGAGGTCGCAGGCGATCTTCAGCGCGGCCGCAGCCGTACGTTTGCCATTGCGAGTCTGGAGCATATAGAGTTTGCCCTCTTCGATCGTAAACTCCATATCCTGCATATCTTTGTAATGCTTTTCGAGATTGTCCACGATCGTCGCGAACTGCGCGTACACCCCGGGGTTTTGTTCCCTGAGCTGATCTATGGTTTGCGGCGTCCGTACGCCGGCGACAACGTCTTCGCCCTGCGCGTTCATGAGAAACTCCCCAAAGAGCCCCTTCTCTCCCGTGGACGGGTTGCGCGAGAACGCAACGCCCGTTCCCGAAGTGTCGCCCATATTGCCGAATACCATCGACTGCACGCTTACGGCCGTCCCCCACGACGACGGAATGTCATTCATGCGGCGGTAGTAGATCGCGCGCGGGTTGTTCCAGGACCGGAAGACCGCTTTGATCGCGCCGAACAGCTGCTCTATCGGGTCGCTCGGGAAGTCCGTACCCGTCTTTTCCTTGTACTCGGCTTTGAACATCCACGCGAGCTCTTTCAGGTCTTCCGCCGTGAGCTGCGTATCGAGCTGCACGCCGCGGTTCTCCTTCATGGAATCGATGAGCTTGTTGAAATATTCCTTGCCGACCTCCATGACCACGTCGGAATACATCTGGATGAACCTTCTATATGAATCGTAGGCAAAACGCGGATTGCCGGTCTTCCTCGCGAAAGTCTCGACGACGATGTCATTGAGCCCAAGATTGAGGACCGTATCCATCATGCCGGGCATTGACGCGCGCGCGCCGCTTCTGACCGAAACGAGCAGCGGGTTTTCAGCGTCGCCAAACTTCTTGCCCGTCAGCCCTTCAAGCTTTGAAACGTACTCCAGCGTTTCCCTGCGGATTTCGTCGTTGATCTGCTCCCCGTCCTCATAATACTTCGTGCAGGCTTCCGTCGTGATGGTAAAACCCTGCGGAACGGGCATGCCGAGCCCGGTCATCTCCGCGCAGTTCGCACCCTTCCCCCCAAGCAGGTTTTTCATCGACGCGTCGCCCTCACTGAAAAGATATACATATTTAATTCCCATACCAATCCTCCTCTATTACCTAAAGCTGAGCTTTATATTAATAATAGTAATGCAGTAATTATTTCCGATAAATTATACTACTTTACTCAATTCTGGTATACTACGAATAATATTGTCGGAGGATACAAGATGCAAACACAGGTACCGGAAAACCCTGTTCAAAAAAACCGGGACGCTGAACGTCGGGCAGCCGACTTCAATCCCCTTGTCATCATTGCAGCGCTTATGGTCTGCTCCTATCTGTCGGCCAATGTCATGGCCGTCAAGGTCATGGACCTCTTCGGCACGTCCATGCTGGACGCGGGGACGCTCATCTTCCCCTTTGCCTATATGCTCGACGATGTGCTCGCGGAGATCTGGGGATTCAAGACGGCGCGCAAGGTCATCCTCCTGTGCTTCCTGTGCAACGTGATCATGATGAGCGCGACCGCGGTCGCGACGCTGATCCCCTCGCCGGGCTATCTTTCAGAAAACGCGGATGCGTTCGACGCGGTCTTTTCATATATGCCGCGCATCGTCGTCGCCTCTCTCTGCGCCTTCCTCACCGGCGAGCTCACGAACGCCTGGCTCATGGTGAAGATCAGGGAACTGACCGGGCGGCGCTGGCTCTGGATGCGCACGATCGGCAGCTCCGCGGTCGGCCAGGTTTTGGACTCCTCCATATTTTGCACGATCGCTTTCGCGGGTACCGTGACGACGCACGACCTGCTCGTCATGATCGGGACGCTCTATGTCGTCAAAGTTGCGATCGAGGCCGCCGCCGGCACTCCCATCGCCTACGCAGTTGTCGGAAGGCTGAGGAAGAGGTTCGAATAGCGGCAAAAAACCAGCTTTGTCATTTCTGTCATTGTGCGGCGTAAATCTGATCCATCATGGCCTTCGTACCAGCCGCGTCGGCGAAAAAGTATGAGAGGCCGTTTTGCATACCGGTTTTGCCCGGGATCGTTTGGGTGTTGAATGCCCAGCCCTGCATACCCGACGCTCTGGCCAAAAGGCCCAGCGCGGTGGTCATGCCCAGATTGGTCTTTGCCTGCTGACTGGCAACCAGCGCGATTTTCGGGATGTCAAAGGCTGAACTTTGTGAAAGCACGGCCTTCAAGAATTCCTGCTGCGCGCTCACACGGCCCAGGTCGGCGTTTGCGTACCCGCTGCGGAAACGTAGATACTGCATGGCCTGATCGCCGTTCAGCAGCTGCGGCCCGGCCTTCAGGTGGATATACAGATTCTGGTCCGGATCCTCATAATCCATATTGATCGGTACGTTCATTTCAACGCCGCCCATGGCGTCGACGATTTTCACAATGCCGGCGCTGTCGAGTACCCCGTAAAAATGGATCGGAATACCGCCAAGCACGTCGCTTGCCGCTTTGCACGCGCCTTGATAACCTTCCGTGCTGTACACTGAATTGATCTTTTGGTACGCGGCGCCGGAATAATTCGACCTTGGGTAATATGTATCGCGCGGAATGGATATTTCGTCGAGCCGCTTCGACGCAAAGTCAAGACTGAAGACCATCATCGTGTCGGAAAGCCCCTGGTTCGTGCCGAGGAACAATATATTCACGCGATCATTGCCCGAAAACTCCGCGGCGCCCGAGGCGACGATGGGTTCCGCGGCGCCGGGACGCGTATCGAGCCAAATCCTTATCCCCGTGAACGCCACAAGAAGTATGATAATGAGCGCGACGATACCGCCGGCCCTGCGGCGGCGGCGTTTGCGTTCCAATTCGCGCTCGCGTTCACGCTCGCGTTTTCGCTCAATGCGCGGGTCGCCGCGGTCGGGATACTCTCGCCCCGGGTTCCCCCGGCGGGACGCCCCCTTAAGGGCCTCCTCCCTCAGCGCTTCTTCCCTGCGTTCCCGCTCCCTGCGTTCTATCCTGCTTTCACTCAATATTCAAAGAACCCCTCTCCGGTTTTGCGCCCGAGTTTACCTCCGCGCACCATTTTGCGAAGCAACGGATGCGGCCGGTATTTTGAATCCCCGGTCTCCGTGTACAGCGTCTCCATGATCGCGAGACATACATCGAGCCCCACGAGATCGCCGAGCGCAAGCGGTCCCATCGGATGGTTCGCGCCAAGCCGCATGGCCTCGTCTATGTCCTCCGCGGACGCGATGCCTTCCGCGAAGATACCGACAGCCTCATTGATCATCGGTACCAGGATGCGATTGACGACGAACCCCGGCGCTTCTTTGACCTTCACCGGCGTCTTGCCGATCGAGTTCGCAAGTTCGATGATCACAGCTTCGGTTTCGTCGCTTGTGCGGAGTCCCTTCGTGACCTCAACCAATTTCATGACAGGCGCCGGATTGAAAAAGTGCATGCCGATCACCTTGTCCGGCCGCCCCGTGGCGCTTCCGATTTCCGTGATGGATATGGCCGATGTGTTTGAGACAAGAATAGTATCAGGTCCCGTAAGCCCGTCGAGATCCGCAAAGAGCTTTTTCTTAACTTCGAGGTTTTCGTAAATCGCCTCGATGATCAAATCGGCGTCTTTGACGACCGCGAGTTCGGGGCTGTGGCTGATCCTCCCAAGCGCGGCGTCTTTTTCATCCGTCGTGATCTTTTCCTTTTCGACCAATTTTGTTAGATTCTTTTCGATAAGCGCATACCCTTTTTCGATGGCCGCCTCAAACAAATCAGTATAGACGACCTCATATCCTTCCTGTGCGAATACCTGTATGATGCCTGCCCCCATCGTGCCGGCGCCGATGATCCCGATTTTTTTCATAATTTCACTCCTTTGTATTCCTTACTTCGCCAAATATTCCAGCATCCCTTTCTTGTATGCCTCAACGCCAGGCTGATCAAACGGGTTCACGCCCATCAGCAGCCCCGTCACCGCGCAGCATATTTCGAAAAAGTAAACGAGTTCCCCAAATGTATAAGCGCTGTTGTCCGGGATATAGACGCGAATGATCGGCACTCCCACTTCGCGGTGCGCCTTCGCCATCCCCTCAAGAACGGCCCGGTTGAATTCGCTGTAGGTACGCCCCGCGTATTCGCCGGCGTCCGCGCCGCCGATTTCTATGTCGCGCGTCGGGTTTTCGACGAAAAGCAAGGTTTCGTAAAATATCTGTTTGCCGTCCTGGAAAAACTGGCCGAGCGAATGAAGATCGCGGCTGACGCCAACGCCCACGGGCAGCACGCCGCGCCCGTTCTTGCCCTCGCTTTCACCAAACAGCTGAAGCAGCCATGCCGTGAAGTCCTCGACCGAGGGCTCGAAAAAGCAAAAGGTCTCGACGCTCTTACGCTTTTCAAGCGCCGCGCGTACGCAGGCAAGACGCTTTGCGGAATTGATCGCGGCCCCGGCGTCCGCCGCCTTCGCCCCGTCAAGCATGGCGCGGATATCGACGCCGGCCACCGCCAAAGGCAAGAGGCCTACGGGCGTAAGCACCGAATAGCGGCCGCCTATGTCAGACGGCAACACAAAAGCCTTGTAATTGTTCGCTTCCGCTTCCTGTCGAAGTTTGCCGGATGATTTGTCGGTAATCGCGTAGATGCGCGACAGGGCTTCTTCCCGGCCATACTTTTCCACGAGCAGGTTTTTCAGCTCAAGGAAAGCGACGGAGGGTTCCAGCGTCCCGCCGGATTTGCTGATGATCAACAGGCAGATATCATCATCCCTGATCCTGTCGATCAGATTCGCGTGGTATGTCCCGCTCAGATTGAACCCCGCGAATTCGACTTCCGGCCGGCCTGCTTTATTAACGCTGTCCGGTCTGTCTATGAACGAAAGCGCGGCCCTGGCGCCAAGATATGAACCGCCGATGCCGATGACGACAAAGTACTTGCACCGCGCCGCGATCTCATCGGCCGTACGCAGGATATCAGCAAGTTCCTGCTCCGGGAACGCATCCGCGTATCCTATCCAGCCTGTATATTCCATCTCTTTTTTGTACAGAAACTCCGTTTTTTCGTCCGCCGCGCCCGCAAATCCGTCCGCTTCGGCCAACAGGGCATCTTCAACTTCGTAAACGATTTCGATTTGTTTATTCATCTTCTATTATTACTCCTCTCGTCGGATTCCCTGTGCCTTTCATTTTGTAAGTCGGAAAAATCAGGCGCAGGAGTTCCATCACTGCCTTATTGTCAATCTGATCAAGATCAAGTGTCCAAAGCCGCGACCAGTGGGGCAGTTTGACGTCCTCCTTGTCGTCGGCAACCCAGATGCGCTCGGCGACCTTCGCGCTCTCCGGCGGCTCTTCGATCTCCGTCTCCTCTTTATGTTGCTCACCTGACCGGGGCTTCGTCACGACGATGCTCACCTCTTCGTACGGTATTTTGCCGGACAGCCTGATCACCGCCTCGGCCAGATCCCTGATGCCGATCGGTTCGCCCGGCCCAAGCTCAAATACTTCCCCGCCCGCCGCGAGCGCCCCCGCGAGCACCGCCAAAACCGCGGCTTCCTCCGCGCTGATATATGAGCGTATACTCTCCTCATTCGTAACCGTCAATGGTACGTCCCGCGAAAGCTGGGCTTCAAAGACCGCAATCGCGTTGCCGCGCCCCTCTATCAGGTTCGGGAATCTGACGCTGGTATAAGAAGTCTGCGACTTCCCGTTTTTTTCGGTGACGTAAAGTTCCGCCATGCGCTTGGTTTGCGCAACCACGTTCTGGGGTTTCGCCGCGCTCACGGTGGAGCAAAACACAAATTTCTCGGCGGCGTATTCATCCGCGAGATCGCAGACGATCTTGAGCCCGAACACGTTGGTCAGAAAGCTTTCCCGTGGATTGATTTGCGCAAGCGGGATTTGCTTTATTTCCGCGGCGTGAAAAATGATATGTGGCCGAAAGGCGCCTATAGCCCGGCGCATCATGACCTGGTCGCGGATCGAGGCTATCACGGGATGGAATTCCGTTTCATCCGTGCAATACCCTTCAAGCTCCGCCGTCAGCAGCGCAAGGCCGTCTTCATCGATATCAATGGCGACGAGCCGGCGCGGTTTGTACATGATGATCCTCCGGCAGAGCTCGGATCCGAAAACCCCCGCCCCGCCTGTCACCAACACGATCCGTCCTCTGAGCTGATCCCCTATGCCTCGATGGTTGACGCGCGGACGATCCCTGCCGAGCAGATCGGATATCGCGGGGTTGCACAGATCCGCAAGCGTGACCGGCGGCATCTCATCCGCCCCCTCGCGTCTTTTCACAAGCGGGAGCATACAGATTTTGCAACGCGTTTTTACGCACTCCCGCAGCAGGGCCGACAATTGCCGTTTGCTTGCGTACGGTTTCGCGATGATGATCTCGTCAATGGATTGTCGTCTGGCGCGCATCCGGATCTCGTTTCGGCCCGCCACAACCTCGACGCCGAGGAGCATATCGCCCGAATGGCTTTTGTCGTCGTCAATGATGATTTCCGGCTTCCGGCCCAACCCCTCGCTTGCCTGCATTTCCGCAATCAAATCCGCGGCCGCCCGGTCGCTGCCGATTATCATGACGCGCCCGGAACTCTTACGCTTTGGCGTAAACCTGCTTCTCAGGCTCTGTTCTTCATGGATGTCATCTTCTATCGGGACCCGTGTCTGCCTGACATACAGCGCCCGGACTGCCAATACCAGGGCCACGTCAAGGATAAGCGACATCACGATTACGACAGGCTGCAACGCGGGGGTGATACCAATGAACACAGCGGCTGTCACGGAAGCCAGCGTGCATGTAACCAGCGAAAGCGCTACACGTTGAAAATCCCTGACTCCCGCATATTCAAACAATATCCGGTAAACCGAAAAAACGTACATCGCCAGCATTTTGATGGCGATCAGTATCAGAAAGCCGATCGGAAAGACAGAAAAGTAGTCCGCCGCAGCCGCGGCCAGCGTTACCCCGCCGGCGCTTAAGCTCGTAATTAAATACGCCAGCAGATAGGAGGCGTTGAAACAGATAAAATCAAAAACGACAAATAGTGCTATGCGCGTATTTTTTGCCATGAGCGTATTGTATTTCCAACATTTTCGGCTTTCAACGCATCTTGCCAAATGTCACGCAAATGTCTTATTCACACAAGCGGAAAACCGGGAGAAACTATGTCCCGAAACTACCGCCCCCGATGAATTCGCGGAGCAATGATTCGGGCGGGATCGCGCTTTCATCCTCGATTGCGTTAAAAAGCGAGAGGAAGTACAGCAGCCACCGCGCATGGCCGTACGAATCCTCGCCGGGCTTGATCTCTTCAAGCAGCGGGACCGCATATTTTTTCAGCACGGGCAGCTCGTAAATCAGCGTCGAATTGAATATCTCGTCAGCCTCATTGTTGTAGGGGAAGATATTCACAGACTCTCCGGCGCGCACTTTTGGCCACTGCCGGATCGTATCTACCACGGAATTGCCGCGCGTACGATTGTCGCGGATCATGCGGCGGATCAGCCGGACATCCGTTGAAGGCACGCGGTTGTGATCGTCGATATTGAGCTGCGTAAGAGGGCTGATATATATCTTGTATTTGACGCCGTCTTCTATATCGACAGTCATTTTTTTGTTCAGAGCGTGGATGCCTTCGACCACGATCACCTGGCCCTTTTCAAGCTTGCATTTCCGTACGCCGAACGCCTTTGTCCCCGTGATGAAATCGTATTTCGGAAGGTCGGCTATTTTACCGGACAGCAGTTCCTCTATGTTCCGTTCGAACAATTCGACGTCCACCGCGTTGAGGCCTTCGAAATTGTACTCGCCCTTCCTGTCGCGCGGCGAAAATTCACGTTCCACAAAATAATCGTCCGTGCCGAGATAGAATGGCTCGGGCGCGCCCAAAGCCGCGATCTCCTTGATGAGCCGCTTTGAAAATGTAGTCTTGCCCGAAGACGAAGGGCCCGCGATGAGCACGACGCGTTTGCCGGCCTCGATTATGTTTTTCGCCAATTCTTTGAGGCGTGAAGCATGCCGGAATTCCGCCATGCGGATGATGCCCGCCGCGGCTTCGGGGCCTGCGTCGATTTGCCGGTTCAGGTCGCTGATGAATCCCAGATGAAGCGCGTCAAGGAATTCCTGCTCTTCGTCATAAGCGTCAAATATCTTCGCGTCGCGCTTGTAAAACGCGAGTTTGTCCGGATCCGTCTGATGCGGGAAGCGCATCAACACTCCCCCGCGCATCAGTTCGAGCGCAAATGGGCTGATGTACCCGGTTGACGCCGGCATGAGTCCGTAGAAGGAATTCGTATAACCGTCAAGCCGGTAGACGCCGTCCCCCATATCCTCGATGGGAAGGTTGGCGTCGACTAAGCGCCACATACGCTTTTCGATCTGCCGCAGGTCCCCTTCTGTCACGTCCTCTTTTGTCCCAAAATCTATCGTTGTGTATATCCCGCGGTTGACCGAATTGCGGATCAGGACCTTCGCGTCCGCCCCGTACAGGTCAGATATGGCCTTCAGGTACAGCAGCGTAAGCCCGCGCTGAAAGCTGCGGCTTGCCATATCTTCGCGCATATCGCACAGGATGAGCTCGCAATCCTTGTTCAGCACGTATGTAAGCGGTACGCTGTCGCCGTCCACGCGGGCCGTGATAATACGGAACGGCAGATGCGACCGGTATTCGCCGAGCAATTCCTCTATCGTAAATCCGGCCTCGATTTCGCGTTCGGCAGGATCCGCGCCCGGTTCTTTGTAAACTTTTACTTTTATCAACATAGGTATGAGTATATCACTTCAGGCTGAAAATATTCCGAAAAACCGTCAACCCCGGGTGTAAAGCAGGCCGGCCGCGACTTCGCCCGCAGCCGCTTCCCCTTTCAGCTCACCTATGATCGCCAACGCGAAGTCCATCGCCGTAGCGGGGCCCCGCGACGTGATGACGCTCTGGTCCGAAACGACGTTGGCCTCCGAAAGCGTGGCGCCCTCCAGTTCGTGCTCAAAGCCGGGATAGCAGGTGGCCTGCTTGCCCTCCAGCACGCCGGCGCGCCCGAACACGAGCGGCGCAGCGCAAATAGCGGCAAGCTTTTTGCCCTGGTTGTGAAACGAATATATCTTTTCGCGAAGGCCTTCGTGCGCGTCGAGATTCGTCGCGCCCGGCATCCCGCCCGGCAGTACGATGAGCTCGCAGTCACTATAGACCGCGTCCTCAAACAGGGTGTCGGCCACGACCTCTATGCCGTGCGCGCCTGTGACCTTCAAATGCCCCGTGACCGATACCATCTCGGTTTCGATCCCGGCGCGGCGCAAAAGGTCAACTATCGTAAGCGCCTCAACCTCTTCAAACCCATCCGCAAAATGTACATAAACCATGCTTCTACCTCCTGTTCATCAAGCCCGTCACGCTTCCGGCGCGCCCTCAATGACATCGTTTTTCTCGGGCCGTTCCTGATACCATTTCACGGCATATGAGCAAGTCAACGCCGCTTTTCGCCCGTCCTCCCTGAGCATGGCATAGCATGCCTCCATGAGCTGGCCGGCAACCCCCTGCCCGCGCAGCGAGTCGTCGACAAAGGTATGCGTGATCTCGACGATCCCGGGATCACCCGGGGTCTTCTCCGGGAATGTGACTTCGGCGACCAACCTGCCCTCGTCATTATTTGCGTAAATCCTGTTCGGTTCTTTAATAAATTCCATTCTCCTCACCTCGTTTCATTATCGCTGATTTTCTTTATCTCAAACCCAGCAATTGCAATATATCCTGCATTTTTTCAATCACAACGTCCGGCGCGGGCCCACCCGCCCTGCTTTCGGACGGAAGGGCGTATGACCACCCGACGAGCGCGGTAAAAACGCCGGCCGCACGCCCGGCTTCGATATCGTGTACGGTATCCCCGACATACATGGCCTGATCCGGCCTGCTGCCTATCATATCGAGGATGATGAATAATGGTTCCGGGTCCGGCTTGCATTTTTCAGTATCGCTCGCGGTCAGCACGGCGTCAAAATACCCGGTAAACCCGAAATGGGCCAGTCCCCTTTCGGTCGAGTTTTTCAGGCGGCTTGTCACGAGCGCCACCTTGTACCCCGCCGCCTTGAGCGCGCGCAAAACCTCCTCCGCGCCGTCAAACGGCTTGATGCTGTCAAGATAAATATCACGCTGGTATTCCCGGTAAAAATCGACGGCCGCTTCCGCGTCCACTTCCGGCATGAGCCGCCGCATGGAGTCCACAAGCATCTCGCCAAGCGACGAGCGGATTTCCTCGTCTGAGATTTCACGGCCCGATAGCGTCCTGACCGTATGCTTCCAGGAAGCGGCTATCAGGCCGTTTGTGTCCATCAATGTACCGTCAAAATCAAACAAGACCGTGTCGATACGCGAAAACCCTCTTTCCGACGCCATTTTGCCGCCCGTCATGCCTGTTCGTCCCGGATTTTCAGTTTTTCGTTGATAAACAGGTCGATGTCGCCGTCCATCACGGCCTGCACATTGCCGTTCTCGGCCTCCGTGCGGTGGTCTTTGACGAGCGAGTACGGGTGGAACACATAGGAGCGTATCTGGTTGCCCCAAGCTATCTGGCTGTAGTCACCCGCAAGCTCCGCAAGGTTTTCCTTGTGCTCGCGTTCGGCGAGTTCGAGCAGCTTTGATTTGAGTATGCGCATCGCGACTTCCTTGTTTTGGTGCTGCGAGCGCTCGTTCTGGCAGGTGACGACGATGTTTGTCGGCAGATGCGTAATGCGTACGGCGCTGTCCGTCTTGTTGACGTGCTGGCCGCCGGCGCCCGACGAGCGGTAGGTATCGATACGCA
>Ga0123357_10011043_pt1 | contig 11551 bp, 4 predicted proteins | sample TergutEmb28metaG_FD_89873 | JGI IMG/M metagenome (GOLD analysis project Ga0123357, IMG submission 89873) | Embiratermes neotenicus P4 segment gut microbial communities from Petit-Saut dam, French Guiana - Emb289 P4 | ecosystem: Host-associated > Arthropoda: Insects > Digestive system > Gut ...
ATATTTGAGCCAGGAACACAGGTGGGGGGGAGCAACAAATTTTAAAAAACCGCCCAAATTACCCCCCCCCCCCCAAGAGGAAGAACCACTGACACCCCTTCAATATTAGGTTGAGTTGGCCAGGAGGCGATCTGGTTGATTTGGGGTGGAGAAAAGACTCTTTACCTGGGCGGAAATCAAAAGACGCTTCCTCTATATTCCTACCACTAGCCTAGTCACTACGCCCATTACGCTATCCAGGCTCAGCACCAAATTGCATAAGGGTAAACTTGTAGGTGCAACAATATTAATATTAATATTAAATTTACATCCACCTCCCACCTTCAGTGTATATATAGCTCACACCAACACAAACACATCTACGAACCAGCTTTTAAATTCTATGTGAAGAAGTTACACACTTGTGTTATATTATTCCATTAATATATCCACATGTATGTCAATGTTATTATTTCAGAAACAAAAGTCTCAGGGAATTATAAAATTTCGAGTTAAATCCAGCCCTTAATATAATAAAAAATGACATAACTAATGCCCGTGATGACCTAAACATGCAAGAGAAATTTTGCAAAGGAGAAATGAAGACCAATAGTAGGAATAACATAACATTTATAGAGAAAGAATGGCTGTCAGCAACCACGACACAACCAAAACCTGGACGTAATATTAACATTAAAATTATTTTTATTATATTCATGACTTATACTCAATACGTAAGGTGGCGGTAGACCCGTAAAATAAGGTAAATTAATAATAGACATTATTATTTCTTGTGTGCCACTATCGTATGAGCATACTGGAAAAGCGAAACACAAAATGACAAAATATACAGGGGTAAAGGAAGGAATAATCTCTTGCCTCCATCTCTAGGGTCGGCCCTGAAGATGGAGACATTCAATTTGTCCGAAATATCCGTCGTTTCTACGGGACTAAACGGCATCACATCCTAAAATCCAAAAGTGCCATTTATAGTCACAAATGTGAGAAATCCATCCCTCGAAAATTTAGAAACTCTCGCCCACAGTACGTGGTTCAGTGACATGCCAGTTCTAAGAATTACTGTGAACAGTCCTGGTTCTTACGTAACAATCCACACGGCGTCACATCGCAGAAGACTAAGAAACTTTACTCTTGAACACGTTCCTTTGTGCTCGTAAATTGTAATTTTTTTAATCAGTATATATGTTCTTCTAAAGAATACATGGAACTGGCTGCAGTGTGACACAGCGCAACAAACCAGTGGAGCTATGCAGATTGTACGTAATTACAGTGCTATTGTAGCAATCAATATTCATTCTATAAGTCTCTTCTTTCTCCGAACACATTCCATGCGTAATTACCGCAGCAGTACTTTAAATGGTGTTTGTCATTAAAATTAACTGCCCTGCTATTCCACAACACGCTTTATGGAGACAAGTGTTGATGTTAATGCAGATATAAATCATTAGAAATTTCTGATGGTAAGGGAAGCGGACTGCTTTAACATGCTTGTACTTTATGTATTTGGAGATACGAAGGTCGTGTCTACAGATACCATGTTCTGGTAAAATATAATCCTGATAACTTAAATAAAATTGAGTTTGTGACTACCAATCCCTACTTAAATCTTCTGCCCGTTTAATTTCTTCTCTCTTGTGGACTCCCAGCACTGAAATTGACCCTTGCTTCATTAAACTTTCTTTAAATGTAACCTTTTAGAAGAGTACAGACTCTTTGCACTTGTTAAATGTAGGCCAATCACAAAGAAAAGGAGCATGTAAATTATTCGAAATTGTCAAACGATAGAAGATTTTTCTGCTCACTTGTATGGCCAATTAACACATATGTTGAGATGTAAATAAGTCGTAAGTTGTTTGATGACACTGCATCATCTGCACAGATCGTATAGCGTCTGTTAATATCAACTTATTCTGAGGCTACTTGAAGATAGCTGAAGTAACATCCGTGATTTTGTCTCGGCCGTTTAGGAGAGACGGCGTCTATCAGGACAGTGGATATCGTGGCCGAGGAAGGAATTTTCACAAATACTCTAGAAAGCACTTTTACTTGAGCATCTTTGGTTATTTCGAAATGAAGGAAAAAGCACGTAACACTGTATTAACCTTTTGGCGCCGGAATTATTTATTTAAATTTTAGCACACTCTGTATATAAAATGTGAATAAAACAGGAACCAAATACGTTAGAATTATGAAACAAACTGCATTTTGAAGGGAAAAAACGGAGAGTATATACCATGTTTAAAATATTCAGTACCTGTACTTGTTGAATAAATATATAAAATGCAACATTTAGAGGTCACCGGTGCGGTGCGACCCGTATAGTGGTCGTTAGGCGTCAAAAGGCTAACTGCATCTAGTAGGGCCTTTTGCCACCACTAAGAATAATCTAACGTTCGAGTCTCACTGACGATCAGTGCAAATTTGACATATCCTTCTGTAATTCGTACAACAGCTAGTGGCACGTTGGTAATTAATTACGGTGTGTGGAGTGCGTGTGATTTTGGGTGAACAGCTTAGCTGAAATAAAAGACGCGCGGATTGCTTCATCGGGACCTTAAAACATATGAGCACCGGCGAGCGGGGAAGAAATAACTTACTGAAAGGAAGACAATTAGGAAATCCGACAGAATTTATTATTGGCTTTAATGAACTTACGGGAGAACAGAATGTGACACACGGTTACAGTTCTTCACATTATTATCACAACAGACGCAGTTTCACCTAGTGGGAAGCTAGAAGCTGATAGTTGTTTGTGTGCCTGCGTCTTTCTGCGTGAAATGTTTAGTGTGTATAGTACAAGTAAAGGTAATTCAAACCCTGTACATGTCAGAACAGGCCCTGAGAGCTTTAGGGGGTTCAGCTTCTCAGAATTTCTAGACAGTCGGCACATACAGGTGGCAAGGTTGTCAGCCCTAGGTACCGGCCGACTTTACACACACACACACACCCCTCAGACACAGTCCCAGTACTCATTTCTGTTGGGGACTGAGTCTACCCCAAGGCCGTATTGCGGCCGGAATGAAAAATCCCAATCCGTAAGGAAACGAAGCAGTGCAGGCCGTCAACCAACAAGGCTATCTCTTACCAATCCTTTATATGTGAACGTGGTAAAAGAAAGATGTCTTCAGCAGTCAGTCTGGCTGCCTTGAGCTGCATGCGAACTCCGCCATATTATTTGGCATTCTCTAAATGACATTTACGGGGGAAAACGTGACTTCGACATCTGTTTCAAAGAAGGAAGCCCTTTCACTAATGGCTGACTAATCTTTCTTAAAGGACAGTACAAGACTCTCACTCTTTAATTACACATGACTCTGGAAACAAACCCCTGCTGAAAAAATTAGGCACAGCTTACGGCCAAAAGGTTACTAACCGAAACTACACTATATTTAGGGCGTATTAAAATTGTCGAAACCAAATTTTGATCTAGAGGTAGGCAGAAGCAAGTTAATGTTTGTGTGTTAGGGAGTATTTTTCCAGTTTATCTAGTTTATGGTAAAACACGACAAAACATGTGAGCAAATACGGATTTATTTTATGAAAAAAGAAGTGTGAGATATTTCCAATTTCCTATACACAGAAGGGTAGCTTGACTGGGATTTGAACCGGAATGGGCGGCTACAAAATGTAGACTCACATGAGACTTGCATGACATCTATGAATATTGAGGCGGGATATTTGCGTCAGGTTTTAAAGTAGAACAGAAGCAGACCGGGGAACAACAAGAAATACTCTGCCCTGTTAGCCAGTTGACTATCCCACATTCGAACAACGTAGTTTACCAGTAAATGGTAGGAATGATGTCCATAGGCTGAAGGCCTACACGGCAGTGCTAAGTGCGATGACTGTCAAGCTTTCTTATAAATCAACGTGGTTTGTAATAATTCATAAATTTATGTATAATTTAATTATAAATTATTTGATGGATAAATTATTTGACGGTGAACGCGATGTGGTGATTGCTTTTATGTTAAGATATAATTCAATGCACACCTCAAAATGCGCTTAAGAAAAGCCGCAGAAAACTCCAGATCAGAATGATCCGTGTTGAAACCCGATTGATAATATACCCCAATATTTGGAGCTGAATGACTTTTACTTTTACGTAAATCGTCCTTCATGTACCTTGGATAACTGGAGCTTTCTTTCTCGATTATACACAGCAGCTTGTCAGGTTAATACGGATTTGCTTGCATAAGCTTTTTCAACAAAATCTGAGGCTACATGACACTGTAGTTTTGATTGCTATGGTCATTCATAGGTCGCAGCTTATGTTACGAGGTACTGGTTCATTTAAGTTTTAAATTCGCTGGTGGTAGCAGCAGGTACTGTACATCACACGAATTTAACATGTCAGATTATGAACAGTCATTTTTCGCTGTCAAGATTCTAAATAAATTCACTCACTCACCACAATACCTATATCTCTGGTAAGTTAAAATGTAAATCCACTGGTCAGAGTAATTATGAATCCAACAGTTGTTCATCTGGTCAAGAAATTCCACATTTTATAAATCCTATGTACTTCAATTAAGGCTTTCCACTGGACATGTCTCTAGCCAGTTCAGTATATATATCCTCATTGTAAATACTTTAATAAACCTTTTTAATATCATCCCCTTAAGTTCGCCTAGATCTCCCAAGTGTTCTCTTTTCTCCAGTTTCAATTACAAGGCCATTTACAAATTCATTTGGGAAATTAAAAAAGAGCCAGCATCGGCACAAAGTTTTCCTTTGTACAAATGAGGCGCAAAGACTGAAAATTGGTTATATGTGTCAGAGGAATATTAGATTTTTTGTTTCCCTGACTGAATGCTAAGAGCCGACGCTTCAGAGGAAGTCAACACGGCTCTACCGCCCGTGACAGTAAAACAGTTCTGTGTCCGAACACTTCAGATTACAAGTAATACATGGAACGAACATCAGCACCTTAAAACTGCATTCCATTTAGCGTATAGATTTACGATGTAAATGATTGGAACATGTTAACACGTATCGGATATAAATAAATATTAATAGGGTAAAGGTAAAATTAACCTGTTCTTAATTAAGAAACACGTTATGAAGACATGCAGGGGCGTGGAAGAAATTTAATATGAGCTTTCAATTAATACTTTTTGGAATTTTTTTTTATTTGCTAATATTTATTGCCAGCACAAAGATGAACGTCTTCTTGAATGTCATGAAGTGTTCGCACAAATTTACCCGTGAAACTGGTTTCATAGCTGCGGACATAATTAATGCAGATCATTAACATATTTCGGCTGCCCTGTGTAAGGTCCTTGCAAGCAGGAATGATGCAGTCGACAGGGCTGCCTGGCTTACAAATCGTTCTTCGATCCGGCAGAGACAAAAGGTTCTTCCCTCCTCCAAATTATCTAGACCTGCCACGGGACAAACCCAACCTCCTATTTAATAAGTGCGGAGACCCTTCCTCTAGGGGGTAAGGATGACCACAAGCCTCCATTTAATGCTAAACTTGTATCAAGAATAAGTAGAGGAAAAACACCACCCTCACATATGTCTCTGTGTTATATACGGTACATGGAAAACCATATCTTTACTTTCAACTGACGTAATTTCCTTTTTCATTTTACACAGCCATAACTCAAAAAGTTAAAACCGGTAACTATATCGACCAGTGAAACAAATAATAAAATGTTATGTTACGTATTTATTTATACGCCAAGTTTTAAGCGTTTTAAAAACTGTGCATTATTAAACGAATAAATTCTTAATCTGAAGGACGAAGAAAGGTAAATGAAGCGATGGCACTGAAGTTCCTTTGACCTGTGATGGTTATTCAATGTTAAGAAATTCTCTGCTTTTACTGAATTCCAGTGTGATCACAGAGTTAACAAAGATCTATCATAAATCACTTTGGAACAATCACTTCTGTACACCGCACATCCGTAACAACCTTTCTAAAATGTTGCTAAAAGTCACAAGCAGTTTTCTTGAAAGTTTCTTGCTTTGTTGAGCGAAGTCATAATTTCGCCTATAGGCCTATATGTGAAAAACAACCCGTTTTTTGAACTTCCATGTTTCAGCCAATAGGATACCGTAACTATATGGTAAAATAAGTCTCAAAAGTTCTTATAATAAAACCAACGAGATACACTAATATCTCATATTTATTTTTGGTGTAAAACTCTACATGTTTCGGACAGTTTCTCTGTCCATCATCAGGAGTCTAGCACTGTACACACAGCAATAGGTTTATGTCATACAGGTATTAGTGCATCTCGATGGTTTTATTAGAAGAATATATCACAATGCACGGCCCTCTGAATGTCAAAGTCTCAAAGGTAACGGCCTGGATAAGATGTCTACATTTCCCGCATTGATAAATATCACAGACGCTTTATAATGACGGTGAATTTCACTTGATGGATGATGAAAAATTGATATCGCCATGGAGACAGAATTAGCTTGGGCCACGGGGAGGCACATACACTGAACTTTCCATTTCAGTGGGTGTGTCGCTAGTTTGTTCGCCTGGGCGGTAGGCAACCATACATGCATCGGTCCCTTCACGCGCATCCGAGCGCAGACTCGGATGTCGTCATTAATATTAGGCCCTGGCCTGTGTCAGGCGCACGACAGTTTCAAGTTCGAGGGTTGTACCGCTGTGAACTTAAAGCAAACCGGGACATCGCAATAGGCGCAATAAGTAAAACCCATTTTTTATTTTCTTCATATTGCGTTCTGACCGCAGATCGCGGTAGGTTTCAATCCATTTGCCTTTCCTACCTTAAAGAAACACCACCGCCATATGCAACACCACCACCGCCACCAAGTATAGCAACCTTTATTACCGCAGTGTTATTGTGAAGGTTTATATAAACAGCCCAAATTACGGCTTCCTGCTTTATGTTAAAATGTGTTAATCCGTATTCTAGTGATAGTAGAAGTATAGAAACAGAAATTACAACTAGTAGGTCGCTTTCAAATTTTAAATAATTTATTTTAAATCATCTAAATTTTGAAACGTTTATTGGACTGGCTGATGTGCAAATTTTCATAAGGTCACCTTTATGCATGCCTGCTGAGAAACGTTCTGCGCTGTACTGGAACAATCCAAGCACAAGTGCTGTTTTTGTGATACGAAGGCATGTACACCCTTGCCCACCTGGCAGCCACCATTTTCGTCATATAGAAGTAATCAAGGGAGAATTCGTCTCGAAATATTATAGCACGGTTGCAACAAAATTTTGAGAACAATCAGCCCATATCGATAAACCTGTATCAACAACCAAAACTTAAAGCAAAATATTTTACCATTGATTTAGTCTTACGTTTATACAAAAGTAAACTTTTATGTAACTGACTTCCAACCGATTACTCTTCCTTCTAATACTGTGGAAGACCAGAAATACTAAAAAATTTGAAAGTTCTTCTTGCACAAACCGCTATAACAAAACGTTTTTGGTTTTACTACGTGCCTGGGTATACATCATAGTTTTGGGGCTGCAATGGAAGCTGCAGTGTGCAACATACATGCGCAAAATCTCTGAAACTGCCTATGTTCTTTATTTACAACAATACGATTTTTATGGTACATTGTTTGTTGCACCCACTTAATAATGTTGTAACTGAATATCTTTGTAAAGGAATGAGCTCCGTTCCCATTTCATATTAAGGTGACTGTATCGGTTTTCTTTAACTCGAAATAATGCATTGTCTGATGACGACCTGAACAGAAAAACGAAACTGGTAACCACTGACGGTGTTGTTACAGGACGGTGTATTTAATAAATATATTGATTGACTTGCATAAGGGGATGTGTCATGTGAAACTTACTACGTGCAACTAAAATATAACCTGGTGTTAAGCTGCACCGCAATGCTACATTATCCACACTTTCACCTACTTAATACGCCCTTCTGTTCTCCTGGTTCGATGATATGTACACTCAAATGCAGTGCATGTGACAGCTGAGTGTAGACGTTATCCAAGTGGCTGTCACAAACAGCTATACATTGAGTGCTCTGTGCTTCACAGAATGAGACTTCGTTTCGGTATGGAGTTGTCCCTGTGCAGGCCATGAAGACACTTATGCAGGTGGATGTAGAGCTCCAAACATTATTAGCCTCGGCACTAGGTGAAAACGAGTGGTCGTTATAACAATACGGCCACTTGAACCCAGGGGAATACAATGCCTACCAAACTTGCCATGTGCCTCAGGATATGCAACCAGTCAAACACCGATAAGTTTGGACCTGCGCAATAGGTTTCACGTGTATTTGGCATGCACCGGGTTCAAATTTGGACCGAGACACCAGTTAGCCTAATTGGACATTTTCGTGGTATTTATTCTTTCTTCCATCGAATTTCCTGATGTGGTTTTAATCTCGAACATTGTATTGGAGACGTCACGATTCGAATTTCGGGTACCCTAGTTGCTGTTTCTTTACGAAAACGTAAGGGAGCTTCAAATACAGCTTTGCACAGTCCTGCCATCGGCATTATGCGTGACTGTATGAATTCGCAGTATAATCGCTTTATCTCATACAAGTACCTGCTTTATAGGGAACTGAACTTTGTCTACGTACCTTAATTTCAACTGTCAAAGCCAGGTACTTCAGCCTCTTAAGTGACTGCATTACCTCATTCAACAGTAAATGAATGCACAAATAAATAAACAAACAATATTTAGCTCAAATTTAAATGTGTGACACCCCACTGAGACAGACCTTCTCCTGCTGCAGCTGTTGCTTCATCAGGATTGCCTTCTTCTTGTCCTTGCAGCGTTTGTTTTGAAACCAGACCCTGATGACTCGCGGGCTCAGACCTGTCATCTCCACCAGCTGCTCCTTCATGAGGGCGTCGGGTCGCGGGTTCGCGTTGTAGCACGTCCGTAGGGTATGGAGCTGCTTCTCGTTCAGCACGGTGCGAACCCGCGTTGGTTTGCCGTCCGACGACACTTTCGTGGAACCGCCACTCCGACTCCCTTCCCGGCCTTTGTTCGACCCCGACTCAGACGAATCTGCCAAGAAAGGACAGATCATATATAGGACAATTACAGGAGGGAACAAAAGAAAGATGTTATGACGGCATTAGCAGCATACAGCCCACTGGTAACTCTGCGTATCATCTACTGCAAAGTTATGAAACACTGCATTATGCCCACAAAGTGTACTTAACTGTTTCGTAAGATTATCAAAATAATGTCCGCGCCTGTTGCGATTTTCCGAACACGCCTAAAAACTTCAGTCTTCAAACAGGTAAGGAAATCACCAAATAACGAAGTTAAACAAATTGCATCAAAATATGTACTAATTTCTACTAGTACCATTCATGAGATATCCACATTAAAGTCAGACCTTACTGGTGGATTTATTTCGTGTTTAATGTCAGGGGAAGAAACATGAGGGAAAGTCCTTCACTTCTCGAAGAGCTCGAACAATACATGGAACGGCCTCTTTAAGTAAATAGATTGTGAAGGATTAACAAAGTCTGATATGTAAATGAATGTTGTGCTCCACTAAACTTAAGGAATAATCTTATGATATCCTGCAAAGCAGTAGTGAATAGTTCTGTCAAATATTTGAAACAGACAATAAGAAATCAATGTTGCATTACAGAATGAGATCGTGTATGCAGCACAATTATGTCGCTCGGTGGCTGGAGTTGAGGAAGAAAGGGTGCAGTGTCGGTTCCCAAAGTCTGTTTCTGAACTGCTGAAAGGCTACAATTTCCGCCCAAAGATATCTACCATAAGTGGCTGTTTTTAGTACAAAACGAGCTACAGAATCTCCTTCGAATGGTTTTATAATATCACAATAATACAATAACCAATATTATACGTTGGTAACAATATTAAGCGCATACGCTGTTTTTAATCGCAAATAATCGCATATGTAACCACAGGTATTTGTTACTTTCTGATGAGCCGCCTACATGTTTCGGCCCCTGCATGCCATCTTCAGAGAGGTTATTACGAGCAATATTTTAAAAATAAATGAGTTCCCTCAATATGGCGTGTAGGGGCCGAAACATGTGGAAGGGCCATCACAAAATAACAAACATTTATGGCTACTCTTTTAACAAAACCAACGAGATGTTCAATTTCTCAAATTTATTTTTGGAATGGAACTCTAAATGTTTCGGACAGTCTCTCTGTCCATCATCAGGTGTTCAACACTGTACACACAGCAATAGGTTTATGACATACAGGTTATGCTGACTGCTTGCTAGCAAGCAGTCAGCATAACCTGTATGACATATACTTATTGCTGTGTGTACAGTGAAAAACTCCTGATGATGGGCAGAGATAATTTCCGAAACATGTACAGTCCTATTCCAAAATAAATTTGATAAGTTAGTGCATCTCGTTGGTTTTGTTATAAGAATGTATCGCGATGCACGGTCCTCTGAGTGTCAAAATTATGGCAACATACGCAATTATTTCGATAAGACACAGTATAGTCCAATTGTTGCACGGAATATGGATAACATTAAGTCGTATAAATAATCGAGGTCATTTAAGAGGTGCTGATATTTAAGTATGACTATGGTCTGGGGTGCTGGAAGCCGTTGACGAATTGTGGGGAACGACATTTAGTAGGCCTGCTATAGATGTCTTCAAAATCGGTGCGCAATACACGTGTTTTTAAACTCGATGCGCGTCGGCCGAATCAGGAAATAGGAGTGTAAAGAAACTGTCCTTGCAAGGAGTCTGACCTACCTTCCCACGTGGCGTCAACGAGTGACCAATCAGAAAAACAGGATAATATAAACGCGAAGGTCGTTCGGCATTTTTCTCCAGTAGTATTGTGCCTTTGTCTCAATAGATAAGTGACGCTCGCATTTTTATGAAAAAGTGCACGACATGAAAGTCGCAATGATCTCTGAGTGCTTCGCAGTGTGCAATGTGCATATCTGTATATCTACGCTGAAATTACACCCTTCTTAATTAAATGTATTGAGAGCCACCGATTCTGGAAATACCTTAGTGACAAAATGGTGGCGGGCAAAAGGGATGAAGCTCACATTCGAATCTTACCGACTTTGAAAACATCTGTATTTCGGAATGTCGGTGATCATAAGGAAATCGGCCACCATCCAACTTCAGCACTCACCCAGTGCGACACTGTCGCAAATTTAAAGCTGGAAAAAAAAGTTGCGAAAATGTGAGTCTGGCATAACAATGAGTTAACAATCGTGTACACTCCGCTTCCTACTAGGGAGATTGGACTGGAAATAAGTGCTGATAAAACTAAGTACATGGTCATGTCTTGGGATCAGAATGCAGGACGAATTCACAGTGTGAGGATTGATAATAATACCTTCGAAAGGGTGGAAGAGTTTAAATATTTGGGAACAACTTAACAAATCAAACTTCTATTGCGGAAGAAATTAAGAGCATATTGAAGTCAGGAAATGCTTGCTATCATTCGGTGCAAAATCTTTTGTCTTCCAGGTTGCTATCCAAAAATTTAAAGATCAAGATATATAGAACTATAATTTTGCCTGTTGCTTTGTATGGGTGTGAAAATTGGTCGCTGACATTGCGGGAGGAAAGGAAGCTGAGGGTGTTTGAGAACA
>Ga0123357_10011044_pt1 | contig 11550 bp, 4 predicted proteins | sample TergutEmb28metaG_FD_89873 | JGI IMG/M metagenome (GOLD analysis project Ga0123357, IMG submission 89873) | Embiratermes neotenicus P4 segment gut microbial communities from Petit-Saut dam, French Guiana - Emb289 P4 | ecosystem: Host-associated > Arthropoda: Insects > Digestive system > Gut ...
AACCTGTATGACCTATACCTATTGTTGTGTGTACAGTGCTAGACTCCCGATGATGGAAAGAGAAGCTGTCCGAAACATGTAGAATTCCATTCCAAAAATAAATTGGAGAAATTAGTGCATCTCGTTGCCTTTATTATAAGAATAATTCGTAAATATGTTTCTCCTCGCATATGTCTACACACGTTAAAAAGTTAAAGAGTCCCATTACAGGTCCGAGGTGCCCAGAGGGTCTCAGGAAGTTAAGGTTCCCAGATTACGTGACAATGGCCCAAGATGGCGGTAAGATTGTCAGCCTTACGCACCGGCCACTTTTACCCCCGGGAAATACTCCTGGTACTCATTTCTATTAGAGGCTCAGTTCACCCCAGGGCCATAGTGCGATCGGAAGGATTATCAATGAAAAATTCTAATGACACCATCTGGAATCGAACCAGCGACCTTCCGATTTGTAGCGCAGCACCTTAACCACTGTTCATCTGTGGTTTCTGTCTACACAAGTTATGAGCAGTAATTAATCAGGGATTAAGCTGACAGCAGGGGCTGAGAGCTTAGAAGAAGTTCTGGTATATTTCTATTTCCTAAGGTCAATGTTTCACTCGAAATTCCGTAAAAACATTCCATAACAAAAACCTTCTTCCTACCTCTTGAACGGTGCTTAAAATAGCCACTTTATAGGTACTAATATTATACTGTGTTCTCGATTTATTCACTGTCCACAAAGTCAAGTGGTGTAACATCGCGGTTCTGTGATCCCCTAAGTGTGAGCTTACAGTTCCGGTCGTGGCAGTGGCGAAGAAGAATATTGCAAGCACTGACCAATACGTCATATCCACTGGCGCCAGGGCTATTAACGCTGAGTGCTATCCGTCTGACGTGGAGCTCGATTGCGCGCTCGGTGCTTCGCGAAGGGACAGCGGTCATAAGTATGAAGGGACATGAAGAAATGGGGAAAACACGATGTCTTGCCTTATGTTCTGCGTTAAACTTTGTCCGGTTAATTATTCCTCGCACGGGCCAAGAAACTTAAGATGGATTTCGTGAAATCCGATTAAAAAAATCCGAGTGTTACGATCAGCTGTTAGTTCACGCTACTTAACTCCATGGCGTAAATGTTTCTCTCAGGTTCTATTGTTCTTTCAGCCACTCAAGAATTTCTTCACCATTCATGGAATCGGAAGATGAATTATCGTGTTTTCAAATCTCAACACCGGCTCTTATCCTGAACATAAATTTGGACAACCTCCCACACTATTTCTTTTCCGTTTTAATATTTTTCTACCATATAGGCCGAGATATTCCAAGTGGCCTCTCCAGTCAAATTATTAATTTTGAAAAACTTTATTATCCAATCAATCAATAGACTTATGTTTTCCTTGTCTTAATAAATTAAACATTCTTTCACAATTTAAGTTAAAAACTTAAAGGAGAGTAAAAATCTAATTATTTATGAAACTTATCTCGTAGGCTGTTTCAGTCTGTATGTTTAATGTTTCATATAAATGATCGATGTTATCCACTTAGAAATTGTGTGCACGTTATAATGATAGGAAATGTTGACACCCACGCAGCAAAGCATCAGGAAGATAGTACAGTGCCTGCAAGGTGGTCTATCAATTCTATTTCTCACAACATCAGACTTGTCACATCCCAACTGTCCCATTGTTATGTAAATTTGACAGTTGCATCCACTCAATGAATAAGGAACCTCGCTTAGAAACTTAGGGCAAGCACTGTGAGTTACTGTATTGGCAATACAGAATTTATTTTAACCCTTAACGCCGACTGGTTAGGTGATGCACCAACAAGTTTAACATTCAACAACTGTACGCTCTGCCCACACTGTATCGAAGCGTTTTGTATTTATCTGAGACCAAACAGTGACTTGTGCCACTTACACCATAAACTGATTGGTTTTTATAACCGAGAGGAAAAGTGTTTACAGCGCGGTACGAACTGGGGCTTTAAATAAAGCGGTCTGCGCTTCGTCTGTAAAGGGTTAATATGGGTACACTTGGAGAATGAAGCTTCAGAAAGTATTAGACCGACAATTGTTCGGCTGTCGCTGAATTCAGTTTCCCTAGGAAAGCAAGACTATGGGCCTATTATGTCAATATATACTGAAATCTTAAATAATTATTTATTTATTTATTTTATACATAACCTAGTTTACTGTAACGCCTTGGATGGAAGCTCGAAAAATTGTGCCTCGTATAATCCAGACTGCACTGAACGGGCCTATTGAAAAGCCTCACTTCCATCTGTACCTAAACATTCAAAATTATTTATATTAAAATTCCAAATTTAACATTATTTAAACCGCAATATCTCTTTTTTTACAGGAACATAGACTGGGGGGAAATGTATCATTCTTTGTAGCAAAGCGATGTGAAGGTATGTTTCAATGCAGCGTGTTGGCAAAAGCCTGTTTTTATCCACTGTCCCAGGTCTGTCTATCCTAAAACAGGAGGCGCGTAATTTTCTCATTCCATGCGGGCACGTTCTAAAATAGTACGTTATGACAGGCCACTACTCTTACTTCTGCGCCCCACTGAATTAATTACTCACAAAAGTCTACTGATGAAACGTTATATTAAACATTTAGGTTGGGTAGTTTCTTGAAAACTATAAACCTGACTTGTAACTATGTGGTGTATATATGTACTGTACCTACAGCTGTGACAATAAGATATTATTTTTCTTAACCTAACGGAATTGATGTTGGTATATTGATATTGATATATTTTTTAAATACAATTGGGTTGACACCCGGTGGCAGCAGTACAGTATACATTTACACACAAACAATACATAGAGCAACAAAATTAACAACTTTGGTTGGATGAACTAGCCGCGTAAAAATTATCGCTTAATTGGGAAGAGTGCGGGCCGCGTCTTTGCGAGTTATACCCTGGCATTTGCCTTACAGCTGAGGAAAAAGCACGGAAAAACCTCAGTCAGGGTATTCGAAGAGTGCCAGTTAGCACGATGGAAGCAATATACAGAACAGAACATTCATAATAATAAGAATACATAAACATAACAATAAAAATCCATAACATAAAAAATTAGACAAAAGCACACAAACATACAACCATATATACAATATATACATTATATAGAATATTTACAATAGTTACTCATTTCGTATGACTCACAGCAAACACCAGTTATGTCCCCAGACAGCACTAACCGGTTGGATTTGCGGTGACTGTGGACTTTGTTTTTTTATTATGCTATGACTGAATTTCTATGCACTGTACAAGTATGACCTATGCAGTGGTGAAACCGTCCCTTTGAACTGCATCCTTCTCGTACAAAATAAGCAACACTTTCAGAATTTCCACCAAAATGCCGCCCTCACTTTGCTATCCATAGTTCGGTACCAAGCCGTTCTCCAAACACAAAGTTGAGTAATATTCAAAGGTAAAGGTAAAGTTCACCCTATAACAGGCCACGAAGGCCCAGAAGGGGAGTAAATATAACTCTACCCTTTCTTTAGTATCGGCGCTAGATAGGGTGGATGGTCAACGCCACGTCACGGCCGCTTTACCGCCGGGAAAGACCGGTACCCATTGTATAGGAAGCCGGGTGGACCCCAGGGCCAGTCTGGACAGGTGCGGAAAATCTCGCCCCCACCGGGATTCGATCCCGGGAACGTCCAGCCCGTAGCGAGTCGCTATACCGACTGAGCTATCTTGGCCCAAGTAATATTCAAAACTATGCTCTTATGCACCCCCAAACAATCTTTTTCTATCACCTGGCCTTTTCTTCAACATCAAAAACTTTCACCTGCCTGGGCCTGATTTTAACAGAAGGATGAGCGGGCAAGGCCTAAGAAACAATCTCTGATATCCTCTTTCTGCAACATATGTAGTCTGTGAACACGTCCAATGTTGCATGGGCGTAGAGGAATGCACTTTGCACAACATACGTGACATCGCGAAAGGATAACAGATTAACATCAGACAGGCACATGAACAAAAAACAGCACAATTCACCGACCTGCAGAAATGCTGAATAATGAAGACAACACCCAGACGTGTCAAATATAAAGAGAACATGTAATAGCGACGAATAATTATACGGTACATTATCCACCCAATGTAAGAATGACAAATCATTTGGAATAACAAGTCATTACTATTTTTTTTTTTAATATTAACGAGACATGCATACGAATTTTAAACTTTCAGTCATTCATAAACACATTTGACTTCGCAGTATCTATATACGTGATAAAAGACTGACAATTTAAAGAATTGGGGCAGTGCGTATTTGTGTAACTTAATTCTGATAACTGAACTTGCCTGAGAATGACGGGACCGGTTGAAACACGAAGCGACTACTTATATTGTAATACAAAAAAGTTGTGCCGACTGATAGTTACTGCGTCTGTTATATGTACAGGTTACCGAGCTCTATTTTAGTATTTAAACAAAAATATTCATTTACAAAGTTGCCAAACGAGACGCTCTCAGAAACACTGGCAATTTATAGTCCCTTGCGACTGACAACGCAGCGTTAGAAGGTAGAAACATTATCGGAAATCGATTGACGCAGATACGGGGAAATATCTCATCTTTAGATTGCGGTGACGTATTGGGACATCTGAATCATGGCAGCTGTAGAGGCAGAAGACAAAAACATACATACATATGTACAGAACTAATATTACGAAATAAAAAGAGCGTGGATGGGAGTCAACTACGGGTGGAAAAAGACGACAAAAGAATGGCGTGCACTAAAAGAAATGAAGCAAATGAAATAAACGTAGAAAAATGAAGAAATGGAAGAAAGCCAAGCAGAAAATTGAAGAGAGTGGAAACATTGCCATTCTAATGTAAATGAGTTGGTATGACATACGTACATGTGTGCGGAAGTCGATGGTTCAAACGCAGGGAGGAGAAGCAATATTACAATGGCGCTGCAAGGAAACGTCTCCCAGGACTCAGTTTAAAGGGACAAGCTACGTGCACAGAAATAAGATTTAAAGTTCCTTGCAGCTGAGGTAAGCAAAGTTGGAATCCCTAGTGCCAATTGCTGATATAAGGACTCCGACACTACATAAGAAAGTAATCTGAGAAGGATATAGGATGTGTCGTGCTGAAATAGTCTCCATTTCATAACATGTACCCTAGTTAGAGTAATACTCCTTTCAGGTAAAGGTATTACGAAAAAGGGTGAATTATATAAACAGGGTATGAAAGTCCTCTTTGGATTCAGCTGTATAAGACTACACTGCAATTAAGGTATTTTGTTTAACGAATGTGGAGTCTTTAGATTCTATGAATGCAGGAAATTACTTAGACAGATGAGAAACCATCTCGTGCTAAGAGGACACCAACAATGGCTACGTAAGGAAACAGTCGACACAACTAAGTTTTTAGATATGCAATAAAGCAACATGTGTCATCAACAGGATAACACATGCAATACAAGACGTAAATGCAATATAAAACATATAATTATCTTTTATGTCGTATATTGTAAAATCGAGAAGAATGAGATGGGTTTGGCATGTGGCGCGTATGGGTGAGAAGAGGGGGTGTATAGGGTCTTGCTGGGGAAAGCGGAGGGAAGGAGACCACTGGGGAGACCTAGGCGTAGAAGAGGGGATAATATTAGGATGGATCTCCAGGAGGTGGGATGTGGGTATATGGACTCTCTTGGGCTGGCCCAGGATAGAGACAGGTGGCGGACGCTTGTTATTGCGGTAATGAACCTTTGGGTTCCGTGAAATGCGGGGAATTTCTTCACTAGCTGCAAACCAGTTAGCTTCTCAAGAAGGACTCTGCACCATGGAATAAGTAGGTAAGTAAGTAAGTAAGTAAGTTATGTTGTATATTGAGTGTGTTATTCTGAGGATGACCTGCAATGTCGAAACACATACTTTATTCAACAATTAAATACTTGTGTCGACTGTTTCCTTACGTAACTATTGGGCTGGAAGCACAACGGGGATGTTCAACCCCTAAAAAGTAACATAACATTGGCATGGCAGAAAGAAACTACGAGGGCGGGCTGATAAGTTTTGCCTCCACTTAAGTAGAAAATGAGCGGGAAAAGATATTTTAATTAAATAAAAAAAATATGCTTACATAAATTATTTTCAAAGCTGCATAATTATTTTTCTACAAAATCACCACGCACTTCAATACACTTCCGCCAACGCTGCACTAGTTTTTGAAATCGTCCTTAAAGAAATTGTTGTATTGTTTTTGAAACCATTTCGTCACTGTAGACTTCACCTTACCCAGCGTCTTACTGCACTCACATCAACGCACTGATCACCATACACGGCTTGCATTCGTCTGTGAATTTATATCGGAGGAACATTTTCCGCGGTTAAGAATTCAATAACAGCACGCTGTTTGAACCGAACGCCTGAAAGTTCTTCCATTGCGAAGTGCACTGTGTGAGGACTGCAAGCGTCTGTGTGTTCAAGGTGAAGTATGATGGAAGAGAGATACCATGCGACTACACAGAACCGGTTTTATCCCGATATGTCTAATGTAAATAAAAATATTACAGCAGAGGCAAAACTTATCAGCCCACCTATGTATATATTCAAATTGTTCAATTAATTTAAATTACAGATTCACTAATATGCCTCCTGTAAATGAAACCAAAATATTCATAATCGTCATGAATTTATTATTTTTGTTCCATGGCCCAATAGGCCCCAGTGGGCCAGGGCTTCCTTATTATCGAGGCTTCACGATCACACTCAAACACACCACACTCAGTAGGACTCCTCTGGATGAGTGATCAGCCCGACGCACAGACCTTCTCCTGACAATAAACAACACTCACTAGATACAGACATCCATGCCCCCGGCGGGATTCGAAGCCACAATCCCGGTAAACGAGCGGCCGCAGACCCGCGCCTTAGACCGCGCAACCACTGGGATCAGCTGCTTTTTGCTTTATTTATGGAACTGAAATATTCAATGCTATGTTGAAAAGGATCTGCCACTAAACCTATCCAGATGCAGTGATACCATATTCATACTATTGTACTGAAAGTCAGGTTTTTTAAATGAGCCATTTGCAAGCATTTTAAGTCCTTCGTGTGTCATATATATATAGAACCCATTTTATTTTTTATTTCTCCACCTTCACAATATTGGGCGACAACAAATCGTGATTCTCCTCAGTTTTTTCTGTACTTCTGTTTCGTCATGTCTGTGAGGCCCAAATGTTTTCTTCAGTATCTTTCTTGTCAAAGACCCAAAATCTGTATTTTTCTCTTAGTAAGGGAGACCAAATTTCGCATCCAGGTAAGACAAATAAAACTGTGATATTGTAGCTCTATTAATATGGTTACATTTTTAGTTAAGCTACGGCAAGACAAATTTTTCAACAAGTAATAGCAGGCATATTCGGAATTATAATCTTAACATTTAAGCGAATGTAACAATGCATGTTAGTTTTATTCTCAAATACATGAACGTTAGCCAGAGTTTCGAATGGTGGGGCTGCTGTCTCGATGTCAGGAATTTTCCAGCACTCTGTATGTGAGACAAGATCACAAGCTGGTTTCCTCTGAGTCTATTTTCAGGCAAACCTTTTTGGTAGCTGCTAAAAAAGTTTCTGTGTTAGCTTCAAACTCATATAATGGATGACATCGTCTCCCTAATGGTGTCCGTAACACACTGCTGCGGGGTTGAAACCCATATGGCTAGATTACTCAGTGTAAGAATACAACTGACGATGCTGGTGGATTGACTGTATATTTGTTAAACGTCGCACTTGATGTTGTTTTCGTCAGCACTGATGGCGTCGAAAGTAGATCGGTGTAATTTTGTTGATTGTGATATTCATGTTGATAAAGATCATAATGGACTGTGCTGACTACTGCCGGAGTTCTTATGTGCCCTCTTTTGTGGGTGGTCACGGAAACAACTATGAATTTTGCAATGCATAATGTACTCCAATAACCCACATGAATAACTAAATAATTATTGTATGAGTGCAGTTTGCACAAGTAATAAGAGATGCAGAATGTGGACTCGGACTCAATTTATGCATAAATAATCATCCGGAGACTTATTAAGTTGGTAACATTTTTCACACTGTTGACTACACGGGATTAGGTAGAAAAAGAGTTCCGACATATTATGTTTACACCCTCTCAGTATGTTAAATAACATACTAAGCACTATACACATACCCACTTAACGCTGTTACAAGTACATCTTATCTTAAGCCTGTACTGCAAACAAGGAACAACACAATTATCGTACTTCACCCGTACTGTTTTTGACAATTATCGGAGAAAGAATCATCATTAGACACTTTCCTTAAATTACCTAAAATGTCCCACTCCATCGTTACTTTCTGATTTAAGAGTATTTTACTTAATTTTCCATGTATATAGTATTAAATCAGTAATTAAATAGTAATCGTCAATATTCAATATTTGAGGACTACACTTAATGTAAATTATATATCAAAACTGATTTCGTACCTCACAGATAAATCGATATGCTTGAACTGAAAAAAAAAAAAAGAATTACATGAAGTCGCTGTACCTCAGTGGCTGAAAGGATCCCCCAGTCGGTCTGTCTGTCTGTCTACCTATGAATCAAAAGTGATGGTCTATATCAATAAATAAACCAACAAAAAATAAGAAAGGAGAGCTGAAATGACTAAGTGAGTAGGTTGATAGGCTGTGGGGTGAAAGATTGGAGAATTACAATTTGATCTCAGAGGGGAACGAAACCTTGTCTCTTAGCAAACATATTCCGATCAGTTTCGGAGCTCGTCAATCTTTCTGTCCAATGGATACCGCAGGAAGTTTTCTTGCAGATACAGCGGCCAAGATATGAAAGTGACCACCAACTTCCACTAAGTGCCAAGGTTAAAAATGTGTGGATATAGACTCCTACTCCGCCATTCGTCTTCAAGATAACGGGTTGCATTGTTATAGGATGGGAGTGTTAGACGAAGACAGAAGGTAATTTCAGAACAAATTTTCAACTATAGAAGTGCCAATATCTTAGGAAACAAACAAACAAACAAATAAACAAACAAACAACAACAACAACAATTGACAGTTGCTCGCTAATCGATTATAAGATTCCGAAGGGTTAGATTTCGTCGAATTATACTGTTGGTAACTGTGAGCTGACAATGCTTACCAAGAACAGTTTACGAGGAGAATTCTTATAGTAAAACGACTTAAAGATTCACATTTTAAATCAGAACGACCCGAACTGCAAGACGAAACAAAGAAGTGGAAAGAGTGTCAAAATGGCTTATATTTGTCCCCTTGCAGACAAAAATGTTTTACGTAACGCTTTGTGGTCTGGTATATATCTACAGACATTACATATTGTGAAGCTGCTTCGGTCTTCAGGGATCATAGAGACTAATATAGATTAATATAGGCTAATATAGACTATAGACTAAGTCAAAACAATGATATTACATTAGCGACCTCTCAGAACAATATATGATATCCTATCACTAACAAACTCTACTCTTTTAACTGCTGATACTACATCCTGTTCCCAATTGATGATTTTCGTTTCGTTTTCCATAAAAAAAAATCCCCCACATTTACAGTGCCCCCTTTTTTCCACCTCACCTCCTGTACACTCACTAAATATAATTTACACCTTGTTAATTCTCTGGCTACTGTTGTAAGGAACCCTGACATTTACAGGCTCCTTACATTCCAGGTACAAAATCTCATTTTCATTTTCCATTGTTTACGTCATATCAAAGGATTAGTTCAGGTCCGAGCCGCATGTATCCGTATTGTAAGAGGTTAGATTTTACGGTTAGGAGTTCGCACTAACTCCAAGCTGCAGGCCCACTCCTTGATGGCTATCCGCGACTGCTTATTTAATACATTCGCAGCTACCCTCCGTTCCTCCATCCGCGACCTCAGACGCGCCATACTGTGGTGACAGGGACCCATTTATCGTGGATGGTAACGCTAGTAACCAAGTATATGCAAGCTTTCATGTAATGTGTTTGTTTTTCTGTTCATTTTGAAAGACCCTGAATTTTCTCAGCAGATTATAGTAAAAATCAGTAATATAAGCCACGCGGGATTCGAGTTCCATGCTACAAGACAAAACGACATACAGAATGTCGGACAGACCCGACGAAGGTAACAATCGATTTCGAAATTTTGGGAACGTGCCAAGTGAGTTGATGAAAGAGCCGGAAAGAAAATGAGAAATAATTTGGAAGAAGTGAATGAAAGAATGAACTAAAGTAAGAAAGAAACGTTAAATGAAGAGGAAACCAAACGAAAGAGTAAGGAATAAGAGGACAAGAAAGGAGGAGAAGTGAAGAGTAGTGAACGCCACTCCAATGCTGTTTTTGCGGCGCCTTGCATAGTAAATCTGAACGTGTTTAACTACCACAGAACATGCGACTGTGTCTGAAGGCAAATATTTAACATATTATTGTTGCTATTAATTACATCGACTTGAAACAAAGCAAACACGGTCTACCTACACTAGAATGAACACCTGTGATCCATCTATCACTGTGTTAAACAAACTATCTACATGGCAGAAACCCTTTGTGACAAAAGCCAAAGCAAACCGTAGACACCTCAATAACTACGCGCAGTATCAACTCGCATGAAACAGGGCTGTTGACTCAGCACAAGAATCTGCATGAAACAGAGTGGATGATTACTTGTTACTTCCGTCAACCAAAGTAACCCGACCTTGACACCGGCTTTCAATCTTACTACAACTATTCTACAGGTCTGGGCCCAGGGGTTTCAGCGTACTTTAGCCTATCGGGGTCAACGACATAGGTACTTCTCCTAAAATGAAATAAAGTGAACTGTCAACTTGATGCAACAATGTAATTTATTGAAGTTTATTTAGCTCGACATGTTTCGGGCGCATGCGCCCGAAACATGTCGAGCTAAATAAACTTCAAAACGGGTACCGATCCTTTCCGCACGAAAAGTTGAAAGTGTTATTTAAAAGCTGGATGATTGGCGAAGTCCAGAGGGTGAATAATTCCAGATGTGCTACACGAAATTCATAATCCTACAGAACTGTAATAATATTCTGTTTCACATGCAAGCCTACTTTTGTGTGTCAGAAACAAAAATAATAAATAACAATAATAATAATAATAATAATAATAATAATAGTAATATATTTTCTCAGGTGGCACATCGGTGTCGTGTTATTAAACACCATAAATGTTTCAATCAGTTAACGTAACACCAAGGCTAGATGTTGCAGCCATAGAAGGACAGCCATCATCAAGCTTGAATTAGAAGATACGAAAAGGTAGTGTTTGCAAGTGTTAATAAGGTTTAAGAGGTTTAAATCTCGTAACGAAATTACTATTGTAAAAAAAGCCACCCTTTTTCTTGTAGTTCAGGCTTGATGCTGGCTTTCCTTGTATTGTCGAAAATACAGTCTTATCCTTTTACTTACCTACTCCATGGTGCAGAGTCCTTCTTGAGAAGCTAACTGGTTTGCAGCTAGTCAAGAAATTCCCCGCATTTCACGGAACCCGAATGTTCATTACCGCACTCACAAGCGTCCGCCACCTGTCTCT
>Ga0123357_10011045_pt1 | contig 11550 bp, 4 predicted proteins | sample TergutEmb28metaG_FD_89873 | JGI IMG/M metagenome (GOLD analysis project Ga0123357, IMG submission 89873) | Embiratermes neotenicus P4 segment gut microbial communities from Petit-Saut dam, French Guiana - Emb289 P4 | ecosystem: Host-associated > Arthropoda: Insects > Digestive system > Gut ...
GTGTGTGTGTGTGTGTGTGTGTGTAATGACCACAGAGTTTGTTGATTTACTGGCATCATGCTGGTTGATATTTCAGTCGGAAAATTTTGAGCTTAAGAAAATAAATTATTGAACACAGAACACAAAATACTTCGAGGAAAATAGTATGTGCAACTACAAATGTTTCCATGCACATAAGTCTTCATTAAAAGTATATAAACCCAATAAAGTAACGGCAGTTACTCAGGAGTAGACCTTTGGCACTGACCGAATGAATCGGTGTCAGTTTTCATAGGGTAAACATAACGGGAAAAACTTATAGATCCTGTCAAAAACATGTGTCTGTCACATTTCGCTGGCCACTATTATTGGGTGTTCAGTTTGTAACAAGCATAGACTGAAATATATGCACAGTTGTAACAAAACAGAACAAACACAAATGTAGAACTGGTTCGTCTTCACGAGACACAACAGCGCTTCAGCCGAACGCATTTTTAAATGGAATACATCGCTTACTATTCACAAACCTGCAAATGTATGATCCTTCCTCCACCCCGCTTGGAACCACTATCAAGGTCAAAGTCGTACTCCTGAATAGCCAGCAATAGTTTGCAAACCGCTCGAACAATAACCGCAAATTGTTGTAATGTATTTTGAACACTTTTATCAAAGAAATAATATAAAATTCCATAATATTTGCGTACGTTCATGCAGCTAATATGATGGGTTACAAAGAAAATAAAATACCTTAAGTATAGGTTTGCATGAACTACTGCAAGTGTCTGTAAACACGACGTTGACATCATCTGGTTCAAATCGCAACACATTACCTTAGAATTGCAGTACCTGAAGATATACTTGCATTCCTCTGAGCATGTCAAGCGTAAACATCTGAGTATTTACTGAAGCAGCCCATCTTTTCTGTAGTCTTAGAGCTTTCGACATAGGTAAAACGTCTACAGCGATCGCGCCAGATTCGTTACGCTATGCTTGCAATTCGCACCGCGTTTCAGCTTTCCGTTCTTGCCCTACATCGTTCACAGCTCACGTTCAAGTTGATGAGACTGGTGTAAAGGCACAAAAGTAAACACGTAGGCACAGATTACCCACGAACGTCTGCTTTACTACAGCGTTATAAATGACGTCGCTATGTTGGTGCCCTTGGCTGAGATGGCAGGCAGTTTGTTACATCTTGTTTGCTTCTATATTTATCTCATGTTTCCCTGAGCCCTTTGTGTGTTTATTCTTCTACATTACTTATCAGTTCTTTGTTAACTGCTTCGGTTGTGTAACGACCGAAGAAGAGGACGGGTAATCCGGCTTGATCGGGTGACGATTGGTTGTGACCATTTCTTGGGTAGGCCTGTTATGTCCCTTAGCGCCCTCCAAGACAAAATGGAGTTAAACACGTCAGCCTCAAATACAAATTTCCGGTTTTCACGTTTGCTGATTCTGAGGATAACCGTCTTCCAGTACTTCACACCGTGTGTTTTGGTAGATACGTGCGGAAGTTTTGGAGAGTACTCCTGCTTTTATGACTGTAATTATTGTGGGTAAGAGGTTCTTCTGAAACGTCTGTACACATGTGCGAGCTACACAGTGTCATATACCACAAAACGGTTATCCTAACGTTAAATTTAGGTCAACTGATCCCGATGAGAATTCGAAATGAAGACTTTCGCGGGTGAAGCGCGGCACGATAAATTACAGTTAATTACATGAAAATAAATTAAAATAAATTAAAATAAATTAACGTTTTATTTCCTAATGTTTATCGGACCGTGCATCATTGTGATAACTGGAGAATAAAAAACCAACCAGATGCCACTTATTATTTTATTGTACTTCTTATAGGCTCAACATGTTTCGGGCATTAATATGTCCATCATCAGGAGCTCGCGACTATGATGTTGATTTCCACATTGGTTGTTTCGTTCTTGGTTTGCTGTATGTTGGAGGTTAGGTGCGGTTAGGCTGGAGTGGTGTCCGGGCTGCAGGATAAAGTCGTGCTTTATCCTGCAGTCCGGACACCACTACAGCCTAACCGCACCTAACCTCCAACGTACAGCAAACCAAGAACGAAACGACCAATGTGGAAATCAACATCATAGTTGCAAGCTCCCGATGATAGGCACAGTAGTGCCCGAAACATGTTGAGCCTATAAGAAGTACAATAAAATAAGAAGTGACATCTAGTTGGTTTTTTATCCTTCGGTTTATTTCCTGTTTGCAGCATACAGTCCATCTGAATAAAATATAAAAATTTACTTACTACCTCATAGAAAACACTGAGTGTCTGTTACAAAGGCCAGCCATTAATGCTGTTCAGGGAATTAATTGCTGTTTATTCTGAGAATAATTTAGAGTCCATAAATACAGCATGAAGGTTTGCGGATAAAATATCGCTTTCTTGAATGTTAAATTTGTTGGTACATAAAGTGGCCACTTGACTGTATACCGTAGAAGAGGCAATCCTGAGCACTCTAACATAGCAGTAGAAGTAAATTTCGCCCTAGAACAAGCCATGAAGTCCCAGAGGGGGAATAGATGTATAGCCCTACTTTTTCTTCAACCTCGGCGCTAGAATGGGGTGGGTGGTCAACGCCACGTCCCGGCCTCTTTACTCCAGGGAAAGAGACCCGGTACCTATTGTACAGGAGGCTGCGTGGGCCCCATAGCCGGTGTGGAGAGGTGCGGAACACCTCTCCCCCACAGGAATTGGATCACCAGACCATCCAGTCCGTAGCCAGTCGCTCCACTGACTGCGTTATCCCGGCCCACAACATACCAGTTCATTTGTCAAAGAGTTTATAAAGTAAAGCAACGTAACGTTATCCGTGTCCACACCATTTACGCATGCGCGGGAAGTAGAGCTGTAAGGTCATTCAGTCTTAACCTCGGAAGTAGCTGGTGGAAAGCGGTCAGCTTCACGCCCCGGCCACTTTGCCTCCGGAAAAAACGCCAAGGTGTCCACTGAATAGGGGGTTGAGTGGGTTCCATGGCCGATAAGGACGTTTTGGAGAAGAGAAAGATATCTTTCTGATGTCGGGAATCGAAGCACTTTCGTGGAGGAACTGCGAATATGGCTGAAATATTTACTAAGGGAGTTGGTTTACCTGGACAAGATGTTATCTATTCTTCTTCTGAAAATACTGCATTGGCTGTCTTTAGACCGGCCGTGCTCAATATTTGGTGCAAGTGAAGAGCACAACTAATCTTAAGTGGAATTACTTATCGTATTGAAAGGCACAATTGTCGTAGAGCAAGAAGCGAAATATATAAAAAAAATATTAATTTATAGAGACCTTAATAAATTCCACGTTTACCAAACTTTATATAACAGTACTCCCTAAGCTTAGCAAAAACTTCATACAATCGCCATCGACCTTTCTTAACTTTGTGCACACGAAACATATTAATCAGTTCATCATTGTTAAAATTTTAATTTGTATGTGTTGTATACAGTAATTCTTCCATTCAAGTTTTCACGATACACCGGTTGAGGACCGCTGATATAGATTAATTGTGTACTAGAAATATAACAGCATTTCATACCACTTTTTATGTATATAAACCAATCTAAAGTCTTTTAATATAATATTAAATAGTGTACGTCAGCACAATCACTTTATTACTCAAGGTAATTTTAAGGCTAAATGTTTCGACTATAGATTAGTTAGTCATCCTCAGGCCTATTTTGTCAATTGTGTCACAAGATGCTATGTACACTTTGGGATCCCATCGTGTTGACATAAATCTGCATTAAAACCTGCATTAAAATAAAATTACGTCTTCAGAGATATTGTTTTATCAGTTACGATGATTCCATACAGAAAACAACGTCTGCTGTATGTGTGTAAACGCAGACAAAACAAATGGACATATTTGATTCTGTGCGAGAAGTATCTCAAACGTCGTCACAATGAGACGTCACTTAAACTTAAACAAGACAAGTCCGTAAGACCTGCATTTATAATTTCTGTACGAAAAAAAACTGTAAAAGCCAACAGGGCGTTGAACGCCAAGATACGCTTTCACTTGCTAATACCGGCATCGATAATCAATGCTGAACGCGATCTTCAAGTCTAGGATGAAAGAGTAAAAGAAATTGTCATCAGCAAGACCAGCGTTCGGTCGCAATACTGGAGTGAATGCTGTCCCCATCGGCATGAATGTAACGGACTTTCTTCTATAGCTGTTTCTCAGTACAGCCTAGTGCTGCCTCATGAACCATGACATGACGTAGTTTGGGGCATCAGAGGCTTAAGACAAATGATCGTGGAATAACAAACTTTCGGGTTAAAGAACCCTTGAGGATGTAGACATCACTAATATAAAACCGTGCACAGTTTCCCAAGACAGAACCCTTCCTTATGACTTATTTTTATATTGTTCCCGGGTCCGAGAGCCCGAACGTCTACTGACTAGAGAGTACAGTAGTTTGGTTCTATTCCCGGCTTCTCCAAAGCGTCCAAACCACCTTTGGAGCCCATCAACCCTCATACTGGGTTCCGACCCGAGGCTCTATCGCCGGAGTACAGAGACCGGAGCGTGAGGCCGACCAATCATCTTTGTCTCGTGCCGAGTTTACAAAAGCGCGTCGCTGTAACTCCGCTCCCGTATTTGCCTTTATATCTTGCATGGGCAATTTACCATTTTCAGGGCCCTGCATTGTGTTTAGCAAAATATCTCTGCCAAAAGACATACATTTGTTTTCTGTCCAACATAAATGTCACTGTCGATTAGCCGACACTCCTGCATCGCGTTCGGAAGGCCCTGGGTTCTAATAAAGGATTTGGCACTGGCAATCCTGACTGCATGCTTCCACGGCTTCCTGCAGTCTGTAAGACGACAGTCGTTACTCTGCTCTGCCGTCAGCTGACCTGACATTGTCGTCAGTAGAGTGACTGGACTACGGGCTGGATTGCTGTTAAGTCGTCGTTTGAATTCCGGCAGGAAAAAAATTTTTTCTTTTCCAAAATACCCAAACCGGCTCTAGAACCCGCCCTCATACTGTTCAGTGGATACTGGCATCCCTTAAACCTGTGGATAAGCAGCTCAGGGCTTGAAACTGTCCAACCACCATCATATAGTGCCCTGATTAACGAAAACTCCACTCCCTTTGCTTTCATGGCAGACACAAGGAAAATTTTACCGTTATCTTTGTGTTTGCTTTTGTCTCTCGGTCACAAGCACTGAATGTACGTGCCTATATGAATGTAGATGTGGGCCGGGTAGCTCAGTCGGTATAGCGACTGGCTACGGGCTGGACGTCCGGGGATCGAAACCTGGTGGTGGCGAGATTTTCCGCACCTGTACAGACCGGCCCTGGGACCCACCCAGCCTCCTATACAATGGATACCGGGTCTTTACCAGGGGTAAAAAGCGGCCGGGGCGTGACGCTGACCCCTCACCCCCTTCTAGCGCCGTGGTCAAGAAAGATTAGAGCTATACCTCTACTCCTCATATGGGCCGTACGGCCTGTGCAGAGCCTCAGTGCCTGTACAAGGATGCACTTTGCCTTTTACTTTATATGAACGTAGATGACTGGCACAGACTTTCCAATTATGTGAAATAGCCTTTCTTTTTTACCGAGCGAAAGTGAATGGGTATCTCCATGCCCTTTTATTTGAGGACAGGCATGGAGCGAGTTTCCGAAACTTTGTATTCTCTTTCATTACGAAGCAGCGTACGAAGTCCACAAACCAGTAATTCCAGGTGTAATATACAAATTTCGACGACGGAACGTTTTGCTCTGCTGTACACTTTATGTGATTAGGATCCGGATTATGTTTATTGGACATGAAGTATATTTACTGGACTTTAGTAGCTTATACGACGCGCAAGTTATGAAGACGAGTTAAATTTATATTACTCCTAAATCATTTGTAAGAACAGGCTGTGGTGTAGCTGAGGACGGACAGTTCTGTGCCGACACGTTGTGCGGTGACTTGCTATCTGTTTCCATGACAACGAGAAACAACACAGAACAGAGCAACGGCAGAGCCCAGCTTATCGAAAGGCCATTGAATTGACCTCCCACGCGTCGTGCACTAAATGGATAATAAGAACGTAGCAAGGTGCAGTAATATTAACCTGAGACTACTGAAAATCTAGTCTAAACAGATGACAGCTGAAGACTTTAGGCTTCCGTGTTGTTACACCGTTAAATATGTACATAGGGGCGTTTCATAGGGTCGTATTGCCTAAGTCTACAGGCGTTTGTTGTACTGTTTGACTTTGGAGATTGAAGGCACCACGCAGCTTGTTCCCGGGGTACGCGGTGCCATTCGGCTGAGGTTGCGCTACAAGCCGGAAGGTAGCGGATTCAATCCCCATTCCGGTTATTGGGATTTTTCATTTACATAATCCCTCTGGACGCACTATGACTCTGGGGTCGATTCAGAAAAGAGTACCAGTAATATCTGCTGGGGTAAAGGCGGCCGGTGCGTAGAGCTGACAACCTTGCTACCTTCATATGCCAATTGTCTATAACCTCTGGGAGTCTAAACTTCCTGGAGCCCCAAGGGCCTGTCCAGGCGTGTATTTGGGGTAACTTTACATATGTAGTTGCTTTCGAGGCGAAAACGAGTAACAACCCGGAAAAACAGACTTCCAAAAAAGCCGTCATTGACTCTAATTAACAGGATAAACAAAGGGATGTATTGTTTCACGTATCAGACCTGATCTTCTCTCTCTGTGCAGAAGTCCAATATTTACTTTGATTTTGTGCAAGACAGCTTACTTCCACATTTATTATCTTATAATTCATTATAGAGAGTAACGCAAAGAGTCGATTGACACTCCACTGTCAAAGGACTTTTTGCGACGTTCTGTATAACCTTAGAAATTGCATGCAACTTTGACTGAACCAATAACGATAATAATGATAATAATAAGCACCAAAGTGCGCCACTGGCCCCGACTCTGAAACCGGTTTACGATGTAGTCTAATTCTAGTCTCTCCCATCCTTTCGTTTTCTGTCTTCAGAAGCAAACTTCTTGTGAAATATTTTCTTAATATTGAAGATTTGAAACTTTTAACATCTTCTCTTCCTTGCCTCGTAAAAAAAGGTTTATTGAACTCGACGAACTTTCTTCATAATTCATCCGGATTTGCAGTTGCTATCGGTTTTGGATCGGTTTATATATCTTGCATATGTTTTTTTTCCGGACAAAATTCCCGCTGTTCCGCCGTAAAACAGGACTGTAATCTGAATCATCAGACGTTGCGAGCCGCAGCACACACAGAGCTCTCGTAAGAGTTCGTAAACAAACTTATTTCATAATAGTTGAATTTTGGTACTGACGGACTGACTGACTGACTGACTCATTCACTCACTCCCCCACTCTATGGAACAGAGTCCTTTTTGAAAAGCTAACATTTTCTCACCTATTCAAAGTATTCTCCCCTTTTTATCTAATCTGAAATGTAATTACTGTGTTCACAAGATCCTGCCATATGCCCCTTTCCTGAGCCAGATCAATCCAGTCCTCTCATTTCTAAACTATTTACTATCCATTTTAGTATTATCTTCCTACCTACGCCCAGTTTTTCCAAGTGCCCTCATACCGCCAGGTATCTCCACCAAACTCTACGCACTTCTCATCTCTCCCATACATGCCACATGTCTTGCCCATCTCATCGTCCTTAATTTGATCACCCAGATAATACTTGGTGAGGAGTACAAATAATCAGTTACGCAGTTTTCGCCAGTTCCCTTTTACTTCTCTCTGAATTCTCCGTTGAAGTAGTTATACATTCTACACTCAGTTCCCTGCAGACATCTCCACTGTACAACCAGCTGTTGAGAACTGTTACAAGCAGCTCGCAGCACACAACTGTAAGTCATTTCTCGGAGAATTTCGTGTTGTGAAATGAAATAAGGTGTGCTACGGAAGTGAGTGGCAACCCTACAGTTACTTTCCCTGTGCAAATGGCGACAACGTTTAATTTCTTATAATAAAACCAACGAGAAGCACTAATTTCTGAAATTTATTTTTGGTATACGACTCTACATGTTTCGGACAGTATCTCCGTCCATCATCAGGAGTCTAACACTGTACACACAGCAATAGGTATAGGTCATGCAGGTTATGCTGACTGCTTGCTAACAAGCAGTCAGCATACAGGTTATGCTGACTGCTTTGCTAACGAACAGTCATCATAAAGGTTATGCTGACTGCTTTGCTAACGAGCAGTCATCATACAGGTTGTGCTGACTGTTTGCCAACAACCAGTCATCATACACGTTATGCTGACTGCTTTGCTAACGAGCAGTCATCATACAGGTTATGCTGACTGTTTGCTAACAAGCAGTCATCATACACGTTATGCTGACTGCTTTCAAACAGCAGTCATCATACAGGTTATGCTGACTGCTTTGCTAACGAGCAGTCATCATACAGGTTATGCTGACTGTTTGCTAGCAAGCAGTCAGCATAACCTGTATGAACTATACCTATTGCTGTGTGTACTCCTGATGATGGACGGAGAAACTGTCTGAAACATGTAGAATTCTATTCCAAAAATAAATTTGAGAAATTTGTGCTTCTCTTTGGTTTTATTATAAGAATATATGACGATGCGCGGTCCTCTGAATGTCAAAAACGTTTAATTTGTCGTTATAACAGGCACGTGCACACACGTGTTGTGTTACAGAAAGCTGGAAGGAACTCTTAAGGTTTTGAATTTAAGTGATTTTAATTTCAGTACTTTAATCGAAATATTTATTCAGGTTAAATACCTCTACATATAATTATTAAACTTTTTATGTCTGCAGTTTTAAATAGCTGAAAGTGGCAATAACACTTCATTCACCTTACCTATAAGCTAAGATATTTCATAAGTCGCTTTTCTAGTGCTAGTGAAAAATGTAATTCATATTTCCACCGTGTTAGGTAGCTTTTTAGGTGCGGTCACATAAGTCACCTATTGGCTTCGTTGTTTCTGTCCGTCTGTCCGCATATAAAAATTCGGCTCGAACTGGAAGGATTTCCATGAAATTCGGTAGTGCAAACTTTTACGAATATTGTCGAGAAAAATCGAAATTTTTTTCAACCCTTATCCTGCTAACGTGGAGAATATGGTGAGTTCCTAATAATGCCAGCAAATGGCAGATGGGATTTAACTCGGCGTTTAAAGGGTTAACCGGAACAAAATGCATGTCACTGCACCACAATATTACTGTGTACGAATATTGCCTATCTTGTTTGTAATATTACGTTTATTCATCCTATAAATTTTAGTATTTAAAATAAATTATTTCTTGTTTCTTACGACAACTCGTATCTTCAAGATATTAACAAAATCGGTAGAGGATGAAGGATCTGCTAGAATCTGCATGACAGTCCGCTGTCCGGTATTGTTACTAGCTACTGTTTCGTTACGCTGACGGGTAGTGTGCACCACGTGTAGAGTCAGTGTCCTGCTTGCATTGAGCTCTACAATATGTCATTTTTATTGATCTGTTGTGGCAGATAGCTGTCCAAAATTGTTTAATGATTCATGTCGTGGCAGACGAAGTGGCGCACAGTCAATGCATTAATTTACACATTTGCGTTTTGTTTTATTTCAGCTGACTACGAATGGTACAAGGTGATCAAATGTGCTGTTCAGTTATGGTAACTAGAGACGTGGGAGATATTTAAGGAATGCGGGCTGGACGGGGTGGGAATTCGCCTGGCGAGGGTGTATAAGACTCAGCAACTACAACCCGTACAAAAACATTTATCACTTACGAATCTGATGTTTATTGGACCGTGCATAATTGTGATAAATGAAGAATCATAAAACCAACTAGATGCCACTTGATAAAGTAAAGCAGTCCCATTACAGGCCTGGAGTGGCCCAGAGGGTTCCAGGAAGTTAAAGTTCCCAGATTTCGTGACAACGGCACAGGATGGTGGTAAGGTTGTCAGACTTACGCACCGGCCGCCTTTACCTCCAGGAAATACTCCCGGTACTCATTTCTGTTAGAGGCTGAGTCGACCCCATGACCATAGTGTGATCGGAAGGATTTTATGTCAATGAAAAATCTACTGACACCAGCTGGGATCGAACCATCGACCTTAACCACTGTGCTACCGCGGTCCCCCCAGATGCCACTTGATATTTTATTGTATTTCTTATAGACTCAACATGTTTCAAGTATTACTGTGCCCATCATCAGGAGCTCGCGACTATGATGTTGTTTACCACAATGGTCGTGTCGTTCTTGGTCTGCTGTATGTTGGAGGTTAGGTGCGGTTAGGCCGGAGTGGTGTCCGGGTTGCAGGCTCAAGCTTTAACCTGCAGTCCGGACACTACTCCAGCCTAACCGCACCTAACCTCCAACACACAATAAACCAAGAACGACACGACCAATGTGGTAAACAACATCATAGTCACGAGCTCGTAATGATGGGCACAGTAATGCTTGAAACATGTTGAGCCTATAAGAAATACAATAAAATATCAAGTGACATCTAGTTGGTTTTTGATTCTTCATTTATCACTTACATTTGAGTGACTGGAATTTCCTAATGTTCTAGCGGTCGATATATTTGGGACTAGTATTTTGTACTGACATCCAGCGCCACAAAACAGGTGCTAGCCTCATACCCTGCTCCTCTCTTTCCCTTCGTCTTTCCCCACTTCCTGTCAATTCATGTTTCACGCCACGGGAATTGGACTGTACAAAATGGTCATATCTCTTCTTGAAATTACAGGTGCCAACTATGAAACTTCAGAACCCGACTTTCTTTTCTGATAGCGCAAGCTGTATGTGAGAAGTTCTGTTCCGGATGGCGGAACTTGCGTGATTTCACTCTAAACGCTGAGTAAGCCCGGCGTAAGAGCGGAATTAGTCTAGGACTGGACTCATTTACTATCATCTTCTAAGTGTCGCAATCCTCCCACGTAATCTATACTTTGACTGCTTCCAGTTTTTGTGTCAATCGGAGTGTGGAAGTCAGTAATTAAATTCACGTCATTCCAAGTATCAAGTAAGGTAAAGTAACAAGCCTGGTGCGTTTGTTTGCTGCTTCTGCTACAGATGTCGACGTGAATCAAGCTGTCGCGTCATGGTTAGACACATGACATTGATTTCTTGTACCCCGTAACACAAGCACTAGTGCCACAGTACATAAGGCATTTGCATATAAATGGCGACTAGCTGGAATTCTGATGTGTACCATCTGCTACCCACATGCTATGCATACGTCGCGGCCACATAAAGTTCTCGTCTTTTGAGTGTTTTTTACCTTACGTTTTGTATTTAGCGATATATGCTGGAGAATAATAAAGGAAAGCAATTATTTTAGGTGTTTTTCGATACTCTTGTTAGAGGTTGACCAAGATGGGTATGCATCAATTAAATCAGTAACATAAAATCTTAATATCTTTCATTGAACGTGTATTGTATCACTGTTTATTTGAAACGAAATAAATACACTTAGTAGGCAATGTACATCTTGTTATTTGATATTATGTTATCTCCAACATATTTAGTTTCAGATAGAGCCATCATCAGGGAGACTAAATACAAAGGAATATTTAAGCTCACTGATGCTGGTTCTATCTGAAACGAA
>Ga0123357_10011046_pt1 | contig 11549 bp, 4 predicted proteins | sample TergutEmb28metaG_FD_89873 | JGI IMG/M metagenome (GOLD analysis project Ga0123357, IMG submission 89873) | Embiratermes neotenicus P4 segment gut microbial communities from Petit-Saut dam, French Guiana - Emb289 P4 | ecosystem: Host-associated > Arthropoda: Insects > Digestive system > Gut ...
AAGCAAGGCTCGGGAAATGGGCGTCTGTTTTCACAGGGGCCCCGCTTTTGGGGAAAATGGAGGTACGCTTCCTAGGGCCTTTGAGAGAGGGGATAATTTTTTTTATTTAGGGGAACTTTTATGAGGAATTTGAGATATGTAAAAAACAAGTCTTGTAAGTGGGCAGCTCTCTCCATAGGGCCCTGTTGGGGAACCTGGGGGTTCGTTTACTGAGACTTTTGAGAGAAAAAGAGACTGCATATCTGGGTTCCAATATACAAAAACAGGGGAGACAAACTGCAATGCATAAATTACAGAGGAATATCATTACTGTGCACAGGATATAGGATATTGACTGCAGTTATTAATAATATACTAAAAAAAGACACTGAACATATAATTGGAGAATACCAAGCAGGATTTAGAAGAGGAAAATCGACTACAGATTAAATTTTTGCAATTAAAAAATTTATTGGAAAAAGCCTGGGAGCATAATGTAGAGATACATCATATCTTTGTTGATTTTCAGAAAGCATACGACAGTATCCGAAGGGACAAACTGTACGCAATAATGGCGCACTTTGGAATCCCGAATAAACTAAAAAGGCTAACGAAAGCAACTATGGAAAACTCAACCTACTATGTAAAAATAGGAACAATTATGACGGATGGCTTTAAGGTAGGAACTGGATCAAATCAAGGAGACGGACTGGCACCCAACCTCTTTAATATAGCACTGGGAAACGTGGTGAGGCAATTGTCGGTACAAACCACATCAACAATATTTCATAAATCAGTGCAATTAATTAGATATGCAGACGATATAAACATCATGGGTAGAACAAAGAAGGCTATTTCAGATGTATATGAGGAACTGAAAGAGACAGCAAAAGAAGTTGGGCTTATCATAAATGTCGATAAAACAAAAGCAAAGGTGCAGAAGAGGAGACTTGGAAAGGGAGGAACATTGACTGTTGAGGATCACAAGATTGAAGTGGTTAGGAGATTTAAATATCTAGGGACGGTAATAAATAATAGCAATGATGAAACGGAAGAAATCCGAGCAAGGATTCTGGCAGCTAATAAAGCCTACATTTCCCTGCAAACCATATTCCGATCTAAACAAATCCATCGAAACAACAAAATAAGATTGTACAAAACATTAATTACGCCAATATTATGCTATGGAAGTGTGACCTGGACACTAACACAAACAGCAGAGCAGATGCTAAATATGTTTGAAAGGAAAATATTGCGAAGAATATATGGCCCAACACAAGAAGGGGGACGCTGGCGTCCCAGATGGAACGGTGAACTCTACAGTTTGTACAAGGAGCCAAACATCGTGGAGGACATTAAAATCAGAAGAGTAGGATGGGCAGGTCACATAATAAGAATGGAAGAAGAAAGGATTCCAAAGGTTTTAAACGGAAATTTCTACACCTCAAGACCAGTGGGAAGACCAAGAACCAGATGGGCGGATGTGGTCCAGAGGGATGCATTACAGCTGCTGGGGATAAGAGGATGGAGGAGAAGAGCTGAAAATGGGGATGAATGGAGGCGTATTACGAGGGAGGCCAAGGCCCGGAAGGGGCTGTAGCGCCATATATGGAAGGACATCTGTGTTCCTCCTCCGTGGACCCAGAGGACATTAGAAGTTAAGTTTGGGGACCATCTGGAACTTTAACAAGGAACAGGGCTCCACTGAGTTGACAACAGATTATGGGGCAAAAAGGACCCATTATATAAGGCCTAGGTGCGTCGGGACCGTTAGGGCTCGAACCCAAATGCTAATCAATCAATCAATTGTACAGTGCCGGCCTTTTCTCCACCTTAGTTATTAATCTCTCACTGTCTAAAATCTTGAAGTCTAGATGCATGACGTTTGTACTTACTTGGAACGGCAGACGAAGACTGGTGGCCGTGCAGTTGTTTTGCCGCTCGTGCGCGCAAGCAGGTTTGTTCATTCGTGTTCCATTGCCACCGCCAACCGCAGTGCGGCCACCGCACTGCTCGGGAAATGAAGAATGTTGCGTTTATTTAAACGCTGCGGTGGAACAACCGTCCGTGCGCTCAGTTCCATTTAAAACAGAACGTTCCATTCCAGCGGCCGCTGCGGCTGCTTCACCGCTCGTGCGCGCTAGCCCTAAAGAATCTTGTCGCTTGGAAGGTGATTCTTGTGGTCTGGTAAAAATTTACTTAAGTTCCCGAGGAACTTGTTGCCTCCATATTCTGCAATATGCGCAGGGCAAGTTCCCACGACAAGTGGACAGACTACGATGCTGCGTAGTGTTACATCTCAAACGATATTGTTTTCATATTCACTGCCGTCAGAGCCTTCAACGTCACACACGCGAAAGTAATCAATACTTAATTGTACTTGGATTTAGTTAATGGAATGTTTACTAAAGTTTAGTCGAGAAATTTGAAGGTAAGAGACCGCTGAAAACCGAAGGTATAAATGGGAGGGCATTGAAATACACCTAATAGAAGCGCGATGAATCTAATAGAGGGCTGATTATTGTCCAATGTCTCGGAGAAGTATCGGTGACATCTTATTGAGAATCGTGTTATACAGTTTTGAAATACCTTGTAAATCTTGACAGGTTGCCAGTATGTCAAGAAGAGCTCTGCACGTGGCTTCTGCCTGTTTCCATAACAAATTCCCTTTGTGGAATAACAAAATGAACTTCAGAACCGTGCGTAGGTGATATGGGTTTTTGATGTCTCTGTCATATTGCTTTTGAGTTTATTTTGACGGCACAAAGAAAGGAATAATGGCGAACAGAAGTTTGTATTATTACCATTAGCAGTTGCAGGACTTCCTTCGTATCTTTCACAAGAATAAACTTTTTTTTTCGGGTTGAAACTGAATGACTTTATTAAGCAAATTCTCGAGCCTTCAAAAATTTTTTGTCCTTTTTTAAATATTTTCTTGGTTAAATAAATAATATAGAAATAACTGTATTATTTATGACTGAGCTTCAAACCCTGCATAGTTATGAAAGGCGTTGCAAGGTTTTTGAATAATAAGAAGCACAAGTGAAATGTACTTTAATTTCGATCAGTTATACTGGATCGAAATTAACAAAGACATCGATAAATATCTTACCGATGTGTTTGACATTTTTTATTTCCAAATTTCAGAACGAACGTGTTACTTTATTCGTTAAATCAGAAATTTTAAATTCACTAATGACAAAACAATCCTTCCGTTTTTTAAGAAATTATTGATACTTTTTGATAAGTCGAGTCATGTTACATATTATTTGTAATATTCACTATATAACTGTTTATTCATGTCTTACAATTCATCTGGAATGCATGAATAATGTAAACATTAGTAACAACATAAAGAACAATATTAATCATCTTCAAGTCGAGCTTTTATATGAAAGGATAATATTAAGGGCGATTTTAATTTGACAGACATCCTACTGTGACGAATTTTTTAAGCGAGACAATTCAAAATTATTTCGGCATTAATTTTAAAGTTATGAGATTCGGCCGGAAAATTTTAAGAATGCAAATTTATTAGCCTAATGTTACGAAAATATCACTGAAGCATACGTAATTAACTAAACGTTTTGTTAAATTTAAATGTACATCTAAAAATATCTATTTAATTTGACAAAATATGTACTATTCTACCTCAGCTGTCGTTAGAAAATTTTCAGAAAAGTTGTCATTTTTATTTGCGTTTATCTTACTAATCCATGGTTTAAAATCTTGCATTAATGTCTCTGTTATTAGCGATGAAGAAACCGTAACTCTTTATTTTAGTTTCTTTAAACATTTTCATTTTGTATGTGATATTTTTACACAAATATTTGCTAAAGAATATCGCAAAATTTGCTGTTATGTAGCTATAATCTTTGGCCCGCAGCGCAGGTAAGTTCAAAATTTCGAACAGAAACACAAAGTTAATTCTAGCTGTTATATATACTTGTACACCTTCATCCAACTTATCAACCTCAAAACTGTGTGGTACATGCAACCATTAAAAATTTTGTTTCGTGAATCTTAACACCTTGAAATCGACTTTGAAACTCGTGTTCTTAGCAATTTTCTGAATAACAATTGAACCGTTTATTTGACTCACACAAACTAATGGTTTGCACATTGCTAGATGTACTGAATCCTGTTTGTTTATATGTGTTTCCCAGAACGGAAGTTTTGCCTGCAAAGCCTTCATATTAACTGAGATCGATGTTAACTAAATTCTCTCTTCCTTGTAGTTACATTTAATCTCACTTAACCGCCTTGCCCTTTCAACCGAAATGACACATACCATTGCCATTACATATCTTATGTGAAACACTTACTGTATTTTCCATTTCCAGTAATATTTTACTTTCCCTTATCAAATCGTAAAATTCTTTGAACACCTCGTGGCAGGAAAACCGGATAATTTCAGTGTAATATGGAAAACTTCATGCTAAGAGTCAGTATCGAGATGAACAATAGAAAACTCTCGATTATGTAATCCTTGATCCGGAATAACATTACCGATTTACACTGATAATCTTTTTTACCAACTTCATGCAAAATTCTTTATTTTAATACTTTTATTATACGCCTCTACATGTTTCGAGCTCTATTGTGCTCATCTTCAGGAGGACAATTGTATTTGTACAGCATCTGGTATCGTCACTCTCTTTAGGTGACTGTTCAGTACACAGGTTACGAGAGCACACTAATAAACTGTGTACTGAACAGTCCACTAAAGACAGTGACAATACCAGATGTTGTACTAATACAGTTGTCCTTCTGAAGATGAACACAATAGTGCTCGAAACATGTACATGAATGTAATAAATGTATTAAAATAAAGAATTTGTGCATCACGTTGTTAAAGAATCTATCATTATGTTAGGATGCAAGTTCAACAAAATATAAAAAGTCGATTTACACTAGTCTCCTCAGGAACCTCCGCGTGTAATGGCTACCAGAGCCTATTGGCTTTGTCATGTCCATCAGTGTGTCCAACTGTCCGCGTCTGTCCGCATACTAAACTCGCCGACTGTAAGGATCTTTATGAGACTTCGAATGGTCCAATTTCATTGAAATTTTCTAGGAAATCCAAATTTGTAAGATAATTCTTTGCATCAAGACCCAAGTTTGTACTAATGTTGCCGGCGACATAAATTCGACATATATTAGACCTCTTCGAGTGAAATGCTATCAGGGCGTTAGAATAGGCGAAGAATTAAAAAAAATTACGCGAACCCGCCCCACTATTACATTATACCTACATTGTCTTTATTCATGCAAACTTCTGGCTTCTACGTTTGCCGCACAAGAGGCCTTGGGGAGTATTCCATTATTTTACTGATGACGTAATCTTCCGTTGTGTATATAACAATAAAGTAAAGTAAAGCGTCCCGTTATAGGCCTGTAGTGGCCCAGAAGGTTCCAGGAAGTTAATGTTCCCAGATTACATGACAACGGCACAGGATGGTGGTAAGATTGTCAGCCCTACGCACCGGCCGCCTTTACTTCCAGGAAATATTCCTGGTACTCATTTCTGTTAGAGGCCGAATCGACCCTAGAACCACAGTGCGATCGGAAGGATTATGTCAATGGAAAATTCCAATGACACCATCTGGAATCGAACCAGCGACCTTCCGATTTGTAGCGCAGCACCTTAACCACTGTGCTACCGCCGTCCCCAATGTAACAATAAAGTAAAGAACACTATATGCTTTATAAGGCTTAGATGATGAGATCTCAACATCTGCCACATATCACGCAATGTTAATAGTCTCCTGTAGTAAACATTTGTAAACCTGATGATGGCCTCCGAGTAGGCCGAAACATGTTGTTTCATTCACACCGTAGCTACACCCAGCTAATAAACCAGTTGTGTTTTGACTTTTATTGCTCTTTACTTTATTACTGACGACGTTTTTCATTCATTTCCCACAAGACCACAACAGGAGGACCTTTAGTCAAAATAAACTAAATTTGTTAAGGGGAATTCATCCAACGGAGAGTAAATACCTTCCCCAGTAGCAGTTGCGTGTAAAGGAATTTATTCTGAAATTACTCATATGTAACAAAGGTGAAATTTCAAGACTTCTGGGATAGGATACTTTGTCTTGTAGAGGAATAAGGCCATTGAAAAGAAAGACATTACGATCCTGCACAAGCCGGAACTAATCGCCAAATCCGTCATATAACAGAAGACTTGAATCTCCAGCAAAACCTTTATGAGAATATCAGATTAGAACAATTTGAGGTACAACTGTGGAATATACACTTAACGTCGGTGTATTCACCCAGTGCTATCGAGTAAGCTTGAAAATTTTACTACCGATCTTGATTGATCCCTCAAATCATTTCTTGTGTCATTTAAGTTTCTGGCCACTTCGTTTCTACCGAGCGTTTTGCTGCTTATTCATTCTACCTTCTGAGGTGCAGCTGATTGCAGCTGATTTAATTAATCACTATCAACCATATTTCTCGTCTGGAAGAGTTTCAAGTTAGTTTCAATGAAACTTATCGATACGAAAACTGCTGTACGTACAGATTGATCTGATGTAACAGGAGACTTGATACCTTTAGAGATGGTTCTAATTCGCCCAAGTTATCGGTTATGCAGTTATCTGTAAACGTGGCTTATTCTTTTCTCTTTCTTGGTCTGACCCGTTCGTTGTAGGTGTAGAGGGTTATTCTTAGGCCTGATCACACTCGATGACAGATACACACAGATATACACACACTCGGTAGAATTCCTATGGGTGAGGATCGGCAAGTTGAAGAGAATCTGACAACACACAACACGCACAAGAGAGAGACGTTCTTTCTTCCGGTGGTATTCGAACCCGCAATCCCAGCAAAGAAGCGGCTGTAGACCCACGCCTTAGACCTCACGGCCACCGGAACTGGCTCATATTCTTCTTTGTGGTGTGTCTTATACTGACTCATAAACTTCTATTCCTTACAAACGCTTTTTGTCTTTAAAAAATCAGACTCGCGACTTTGCTTGCTGGCGCTTTACAATCATACTAATTAATATCGTTGTTAAATAACATGCTCATAAAGGGTAATGTTTTGAGATTTTGAACAGAAATCCTCTTCCTGAACGTTTCGTCATCACCCTTCATAAGCCCTTTACTTCTCTTCACTTATGATTACTTTCCTAACCCCTCTTTCTAACAATATGTAAATTACAGGGGAAAGTCGCTTGTACCCCTGCAGACACTTGCTTCTTCAGTGTGACTGTCCTATTTACAAACGAGTATTCTTTGTTTCCTGGCATTAACTTTACGATCGCGATCATCCCTGTTCAGGTAGCATGGTCCTTTCAACCTGTCCCCAGTAGAATTCCATGCACGTTCTCCGGTGTATGCTTTGAACATGATGCAAATGCGAGCTATCTTCCTACGCTGCGCCAAGGTTTCCCAGACCGAATCTTTCGTATGATTTACAAATTTAGCCACTTTCTTCTACACAAGTCTAACGCGGTTATCTCGCCTTCACTACATGGGTCCCAACACGAAGCCCCATATTCAAAAATCGAAAGCCCTAATGACATGTAGGCAAAACTTTTCTTGTTACTATTTCACTTTTTAAGAAAACGCATTATGAAATTAAATGCCTTCCAGGCTTTTTGTGTTGTGTAATTAACTTGATAAACTCTACTTCAAAAGCTGCATAATATTTTTCCTAAATATTTGCAGCTGCTCGCTTCCGGAATTCTTTGTTCCTCCACAAAATAATTTAGTGGATCCTTCAACCGAACCCATGTGAAACTTAGAGCTTTAATCTTATCTGGATTTATTTTCATCGCATTTTCTACCGCCCATTCCCCCAGTCTGTCTAGATCTATCTGCAACTTCTTTATGTCACAATAATTCGCGATTTTCCTATGTAATGTACAGTCGTGTGCGAAAAATTTAATAATTTACTCCCAGTTCTTCCAAATATCATCTACGTACCCGAGGAACAGAAGTGAGCCCAATAGGCTCCCTTGCGGCACCTCTGACTTTACTGTGACTTCTCGGATAATTGCCCTCCTACTCTAACTCTCTGTGAACGACCTTACCGGAATTCCCTTACCCGTAATACTACAGTCGAACCCACTCCCGAGGCCACAATTTTCATAAGCCGCCAATCAAACGGAACTGAATCGAAAGCTTTGGCAACATCAATTATTGTCGCGTCTATCCTAGTTCTCTCCTCCAGGGAATCAACTATGTCCTGACAAAATGTATCTATTTGACTTTCGCACGAGGATCCGCGTCTAAATCCATGTTGGCTTTCGTCTAACGATTTGTTCTTATCCCAGACTTGACTCAGGTTTCCTGCTATGACGCGTTCCGACCACTGAATTTAAGATGACTGGTCTGTAGTTTGTGAATGCCGATCGTTGTCCTCTTTGGTAAATAGGAACCATTGACACTCTATTTCAGACACTAGGAATAGTGGAATTGTTAATTACTATGTCCAGCAACAGCGCTAAGTACGGAATCATGGCGTCCCTGTCCAGTGTTAGAATTTCGCCAGGAACGCCTTTCGGCCCCTCTAATTTGTTTCTCCCGATCGCTGCTAGTCGCTTCCTAATCATTTTAATGTTAGTGGTGCAGGGTTCACCCGAGTGAGTTTGTTTTATTTGCGGGGTGTTTCGCTCACAGCCGAATACAGAAGCGTAACAGGAATTAAGGGAGGCGGTCTTATCTGTGGAGTAGGTAATAGGTCCGCCATTATAGTCTTTAATTGCAAGAATATATTCCCTATTTCCTTTACGTCGTTCCATACACTGTAGGACTATGTCTAGCGTGTACATTCGTTCTGTAATATTGACCGTAAATACGTCTCCTGTGTGTGTTTTTGGCTGCCAACAACTGACTGGATAGTCGTTTCAGATTCTCTTGGAAATGTTCGCCTAATTTTCTCCTGTTATGTGCACTTATAACCTTTACATTCAGCCGTTTCACCTCCCTGTTTTAGTATTCAGGATCGGGGAATTTTTTCGGAACATTGTGTGGAATAAAACTTTCGATACTCTCGCACAAATTTCCCTTGAAACGTTTGAATTTGTGTGTAGCGACTGACGATCAGATGACAGTAATATAAACTGTCAACTCTCTCCTCGGAGAATGTTTCAGAAAATAATGCCATCAACTGAGTATAACAAAAATTAATCCAGTTGATATTAGACGTAGAAAGTGCAATTTTATTTTGTGACTTTTCGTCCTCTTTCCGGGTAATGACGTCCCCTTACTGGGCTTCGTGATCACGCTCATTCGATACACCAAACTAGGTAGGAGTCCCTGGATGACTGATCAGCCCGTCACAGATATCTGTACAACACGCAATACTCACCAGACATATACGTCCATTCCACCGGCGGGATTCGAATCCTCCGTCCTAGCAAGTTATCGCCCGCAAACTCAAGCGTTATAACGCGCGAACACTGGGATCGGCAGAAAATGTAAATTCGCTTTTTATTAGTGGGCACACCTCTTCATTAAACGAGAACAATCGAAAACGTATTATTTATGACTTGAAGTTGCTTAGAAAAGTTGGAAGTTCAAGTCTACTGAGAGGCACGCTACGTGATCCTAACGATCTGACTGCGACCGCAGCTGCTCTTTCTGCTTCAAAGGGAATCTGAAACGCATGCCGAACTTTTGCATAAGAAACTGGGTCAGTCGGCATCAGTAAGCGCCAGTTGTGTTTAAGTAGAACTTCTCGCAGTATCGTGTTCACTTTGACACCAGCGAACTCTTTGAATAGCGAGTGATGTACACAGCATAAGGGCACTTTTATTATTCGTTTCAACAGAATTAATTAATTAATTAATTCGGCAGAATTCATTGAATCGGCAGCACAAAATGATAGTATAATTTTCATAAATCATTGCGTCTTTTGCATTGTTGGTATTCTTTCCTTAATTCGTAAGGCATTTTGTGTTACTGGATGATTATCTGTGCTGTCGTTCAGCATTCGATTTCAATCAGATGTACCCTGAATCAGTATATATTAGGTTTTTTTCTTTGGCGCGACAGCCCCCAGTGGGCCAGGGCCTACTCATTCACAAAGTTTCTAGATCTCACACAACGACGCTTCACATTCCGTAGACTTCTCTGGACGAGTGATCAGTTCGTCGCAGAGACCTCTACCTGACGACAACAACACTCATAATAGACAAACATCAATGCTCCCTGTGAGATTCGAACCCACAATCTCAACAGGCGAGCGGCCGTGGACCTACGCCTTAGACCGCGCGGCCACTGGGATCGGCAAATATTAGGTACTAATCAGGAAAAATTACATTAAGAGTGAAGCTAAGGATAAAAGAATCCAATGATAATGACCACTAAAATTTTCAAATGGTTTTAGTGATTAAATCGTCATAATAAAACAAACACTGTACTCATTATTCAGCTTCCTTTTGTGGTAACAAGTTTCGTTGTAAGCCGATTTAAATCCTTTGCGTCAATAGTTCCTAATAAGCAGCCCAATTACACCCTTCGTCCTATTCTTCATTGTCTTCTGACAAATGTCGAAATAATGCCTTAAAAGAAACCACAACGCTGTTCCTCTGCGTGATTCGAAGCTAATGTTTGTAAAATATTTATTTCTGATGCCTTGAAAGCACCCCTAGATATTCACAGCTTTAGTTAATTTACCCCCTAGGTTTAGGCATGTAAACTGTAAAACAACTACCCCTGTCTTTGTGAATTACATACAGGATTTGATTTTTTTTGTACTAGCGTATTGTGATACAATTCTGTAGTGTTAACCATCAAAAAGCGCTTTTTAAATTAATGTTATAATTTAATTCTTCTTTTCTTCTAAATGTTTCGAACATCTTACGTTTATTATCAGGAAGACTATATTGTACATTCAGCCTTATGTGCTATGTTTGTCAAGCATTATGCAAGCAGTCTAACAGGTTGGAGGATGTGCTGAGACTGCTTTCATAAATGCAAGAAAAACGTAACATACAATGCTGCGTGTACTGATGATGAACGTAAGATGTTCGAAACACTTAGAAGACAAGAAGGATTGAATTAAAACATTAATTTACGAAGTGCATTTTGTTAGTTAACATTACATAGTAGTACAGAATGTTCCACTAACGGCATTCCCGATCACGGCAACGTCGTCACAAGCAGGGCCTGCATCCGACTCGACACCCCGTGGAAGCTGCAGTGTTCAGAACAAAGATAAAAGAGATGTTTTGCGTTTTATAACATTATTGGTTTGCAGGTAGTTGTAATTTCTGTCATGACACAAGCACTGAAAACATGCTCTTGGAACTCTTACCGAAATTAATTTTTATGAGGGGTTATTGGCCTGTATTATTGGAAGTTGATTTACTGCACAAAATTTAACATCTCTGTTTGAAGTGGCAGTGGCCTATCCTCCACTTGATATCTTCACGCCGCCACTTTATTTCTATTACTTCTTCTTCTTCTTCTTCTTCTTCCTTTTCTTCTCCTTCTTCTTCCTCTTCTTCTTCCTCTTCTTCTCCTTCTTCTTCCTCTTCTTCTTCTTCTTCTTCTTCTTCTTCTTCTTCTTCTTCTTCTTCTTCTTCTTCTTCTTCTTCTTCCTCT